>Ga0164296_1001679_pt1 | contig 22933 bp, 19 predicted proteins | sample GEODES057metaG_FD_113533 | JGI IMG/M metagenome (GOLD analysis project Ga0164296, IMG submission 113533) | Dystrophic lake water microbial communities from Trout Bog Lake, Wisconsin, USA - GEODES057 metaG | ecosystem: Environmental > Aquatic > Freshwater > Lake | place: USA: Trout Bog Lake...
CATCTGATCGGTGCCGAGAAGAAAGAGGGCATCCTGCGGCTTGCCGCCAGCGACGCCAAGAAGATGGATATTGGTCGGAAAAACCCCCAAGAACCGGTATTCGTAGCCACGGCCGAACAGCACGACATCACGCGGGTCACTCGGATCGGGCGCATAGGCCAGTTTGAAGGTGCGCGGATCGCGCTTGCCCTTCAGCGGGTAAACCGTCGGGTGGAAATGCCCGTCTGCATCGAACCAATGGATCGGCTGCGGCGGAATATAGCTGCGCGTCGCCTGCGTATCGAACGGCTCGGTATAGGCGATCGTATCGGCGAATATCGCGACGATATAGAACAGCGCGACGATCGCGGCACTCAACAAGGCCAATTTGTGCTTGCGAAAGCGCCACCAGATGAGTTGCCGCTGCGTGGCAACGGCAACCTTGCTCTCGGCTATCGTCGCACTCATGCCGGCACCATGCCGCAATAAGCCCGCCCATTGCCCAGTTTCCACCGCTGCGGCGGCGTCGCACCCGCCCTCATTTCAGCGCTCCCAACCGGATGCGCGGATCAATCCACATCAGCAGCAGGTCCGACAGCAACGTGCCCAGCACCGTCAGCACCCCAAGCATCAGAATGATCGTCGAGCCCAACAACATGTCCTGGGAGATCAAGGAATGCAGCAGCAACGGCCCAACCGTCGGCAGGCTGAGCACAACGGAAATGATAACCGAACCCGAAACCGTGTAGGGCAGTAGATACCCGATCGTCGATGCAAACGGATTAAGGGCGGCACGCACAGGATATTTCAAAATCACCCGCCGCTCCGCCAGTCCGCGCGCGCGCGCGGTGACGACATAAGGCCTGCGGAGTTCATCCAGCAGATTGGCGCGCATGATCCGCACCAACTGCGCCGTGCCGGCCAGCGCCAGGATCAGCATGGGAACCGGCAGATGCACCATCAAGTCCACAGCCTTGCCCCAAGACCAAGGGGCCAACGCATAATCCGAGGAAAACAGGCCGCCGACGCTGACATTGAACAGCCGGAGGCCGAGGTACATCACGATCAGCGCGAGCAGAAAATTCGGCAGCGCAAGACCGATGAAGCCGATGAAGGTGAAGATGTAATCACCGATCGAATACTGCCGCACCGCGGAATAGATGCCGATCGGCAGCGCCAGCCCCCATGTCACCACGATCGCGCCCAGGGATAGCAGAACCGTCAGCCACAAGCGATCACCGATCACCTCGGTCACCGGCCGGCCATACTCGAAGGACTGACCGAAATCGCCCACGGCGATATGGGACAACCATTTGACATATTGCACATGCAAAGGCTGATCCAGGCCATAAGCATGACGCAGCGCGTCAGCCTCGGCGGCGGAGATCGCCGACCCGACGGCCGATGCCTGCGCCACATAGGCATCAACGAAATCGCCCGGCGGCAACTGCAGGATGATGAAGGTCACGACGGTGATCGCCCAAATGGTGATCACCGCCAATCCTAACCGCCGCAGGATATAAGCCAGCGTTAGCTCTTGAAAAACCAAGTTTCCGGATGCGAATTGCCCGGCGTGCGGCAATGCTGGGCATTGCAAACCTGCGCAGCGATATTGCCCAGACGATTACTGACCAAGCGCACGCCAAGACCCGCCGGCGACTGGCCGACCGTGCCGATCGAGTATTGCTGCTCGACGACGATCTTCCAGATATCCTGCGCGTTCTTGTTGCGCCCATCAGCCTTCAGGCTAGACGCCTCGCTGAACAACTCCCATATCTTCAGAATGTTCGGATCATCCGGCGCGGTGCCCTTCGCCCCGCCCGATGCGTAATAGGCCGCATATTCGGGGCCCATATAGGCTTCGGTCGGATCGACCGGGATGGCGTGGCGCGCGAAGAGATACAATAACTCGGTGCCACCGTTATTCCAGACGAAAATATTATGCTCGTTGTTGCGCACCCGCGTCATCGCCAGATTGCGCTCTAGCTCTCGCACATCGGCCTGGATGCCGATCTTCTGCCATTGGTCAGCGACCATTTCCGATAGTTTGGGATAAGGCAGGAAGGCCTGCACGGCGATGATCTGGATACGCAGACGCTCCCCGTTATCGGTGCGGACACGGAAACCGGCACTGTCCTTCTTCGCCAGACCGATCTTATCCAACAGCGCATTGGCCTGCTTGATATCCAGCGTCGACCATTTCTTCCGCCACTCGGGGCCGGGGTTCTGTGGCCGAGACTCCCCGGGCACAACCGACCCTGGGGTGCCGACACCAAGCCAGAACGTCTCATTCAACTGATCGCGGTCAATGCCCAGCGCCAGCGCCCGCCGGAAATCGGCATTGGTCAGCCATTTGCGGATTTCCGGGTCGGCCTTGAAGCTCTGATTGATCTGCAGCACGAAATCGCTGCCGGCGAAGCCAAGATCCAGATGGACCTTGTAATTGCCCTTCTGCTGATTATCCAGGATCACCGGCAGTTTGCTCAGGTCCATATGGCGTTCCTGCTCATCATACTCGCCGGCCATGGCCCGCAAATTGATGACTTCCAGGTTCTCCCCAAGCGTCAACTGCACACGGTCGAGATACGGTAATTGGTTACCGTCGGTATCAACCGCGTAATAGTAGGGATTGCGCTCCAACAGCCAGATCGGGTTGTTGATAGACTGCACCGTCTTCCACGGCCCCAGCGTCGGCACCTCGGTGTTCAGCGACCAGTCTTTCTTGAAGTGCAGCATCTGCACCCAGTTCTCGAACCCTTCCTGCTTGGCGCGCGCGTTCACCTGCTCCAACGAGGAATATTTCGGCAGGAACTGCTTCAGGTAATGCGCCGGCGAATAGGCTCCGAAGCTGAGCTTCTGAGACTGGCGCACCGATTGACCGCCACCGATATTGGTGTCGCCGGCCATCATTTCCTCAAACAGGTAGTACGGCACATCAAACTCAAACCGCACCGTGGTCTCGTCGACCTTTACCACGCGGCCCGGCTTGCCTCGCGGCGTCATATCCGGAATCGGTGACGCGACGATTTCTTTGTTGCCGTAAATATCCTCGAACCAGAAAACGAAATCATCCGCGGTGAACGGCGCGCCATCCGACCATTTCATGCCTTTGCGCAGATGCAACGTATAGGTTTTGCCGTCCTCGCTCAGTTCGTATCCCTTGGCCACCGAGGGCACGATCTTGCTGCCGTCGGCACTCCAGAAAAACAACTTATCGCTGGAATTGATCCGGTTGCCGTTCTCGACGTCACCAGGCCCGGTGAACGCCCGCCGCCACGTGCCGCCATAGGTGCCGATTTTCTCCAGCGGCTTCCACACCATCGGTTCGGCGGGCACGCGCTGCGCCACCGGCGGCAGCTTTCCCGCTTTCACCTGATCCGCCAGCATCGGCGCTTCCTTGAAGCTCTTGGGCCATTGCGCGGGATCGGTGATCATCGTCGGTCCCTGCACCTCCCCCACCAAGCCAGAGGCGCCAAGATCAGCGGCGCGGACCTGTTCGGTCAGCCATGCCATTGCCACAGGGCTGGCAGCCAACGCAGCGAGAACGCTCCGGCGTGAGACATCGGTCATCGGACGTGAACCCCCATTTTCTCTCGTTGCGACCATCCTAAAGCGGCCGAGATCGTGAAACCAGAGCGTTTTGGCGCCGCATCACAGCGGCAGAACGGCACCACATATGTCATGACCAGTGTCGCTGCCGCCGATGCAGCCCCCGCCGCCGGCAGGGGCGCACCACAAAGGCCCCGGCAGACAGACGGTCAGTAGCCCATCGCTTGGGGCTCAACCGCCTCCCACTTGCCGCCTTTGATCACGCACAGAAACGATTCATTCGACCCTTGATGCTTTGTCGGGCTGAAGGTGATCGGTGGCGAACCGAAAATGTCGTGATGATCCTTGATCGCCTCCATACCACTGACGAAACCATCCTCAGTGAGGTCCTTGCCGCCATTGGTCAGCGCCTGCACCACCAACTGCGCCCCCGTGTAGCCGATCTGCGCAGCGAAATTCGGCGGCTTGCCATAGAGTTTTTCATACTGCGCGACAAACGCCTTCACCCGCGGATCGGTCGAGCTTTCGGTCACGAACAGCATCGGCGCCATCGAATAAAACCCCTCGCCCGCACCGCCCGGCACCTGGGCCACGGCCTCATCATAGCTGGCCGCTTGGCCTAACAGCGTGACGTCCCAGCTGGTTTTGCGAATGGCGGCGATGATCTGGATCGTATCGCGCACGATGCCGCCAATAACCACCAGATCACAGTTCGCATCGCGAAGCCGAGCAACCGGAGCACTGAAATCCGTATCGGTCGGCTTGTGCAGCGTTTCCGCCGCCAGCGTCATGTTCTCGGCCTTGAGCTGGTCGGAAACGCCATCGCCGATGTCACGACCGAAATCGGTATCCTGCCGGATCGAACAAACCCTTGTTTTTCCTTTCTTCTGGGTGAAATACTTCACCCCCGCTCGTACCTGATCGTAGTACGAGGAACCAAGGCCGAACTTCAGGTGGTGCAACGGTTCATACATCGACCGCGCGGAGGTCAGCGGGAACACATTCGCCACCCCCTTGGCCAACTGATCCGGCATCACCGCATTGTTCATCGGCGTGCCGCCATTGGCCACCAGAATGAAAGCGCCATCACGGTTGATCAGCTTATTCGCCGCCTGCACCGAGCGTGGCACCTGATACTGGTTATCCTCGACGATATACTTGATCTTGCGCCCATTGATGCCGCCGGCGGCATTCACTTGATCGAACACCAGCCGATAAGAATTGGAATTGTTGACACCCCACATCGCCGAAACGCCGGAAAGGTCGGTGTAGGTGCCGATGACAATCTCATTATCGCTGACCCCGCGCTGCGCCGCCGGCGCAAGACGGGGCGCCAGAAACGTCATCGAACAGACCAACGCAGCCGTCAGATATCTTAGACGCATGATCGCCTCCCTGGTTGAGACCCCGCGTTTTTACGCGTGGGCTTTTGCCGCCGCCTCCAGCCCGCTGCCAAGCGGCACCGGATTAGCCGGTATTTCATCGATGCTTTGGATGGTCACGCCCAGACACTGCGCCCATGCCCGGGCCGCGGCGGGAACACCGGCGCCGCCGGTATAGGCAAGCCGCAGGCGACCCAACCCGAGTTCCCGTCGAACCGGCCCCAACACCAACCACCGCGCCACTGCATTGCCGCCGCCGGCCGTCGCGCGCAGCGCCCAGTCATACAGAACGCGCTGCACCGTCGTCGCCCCCTTGGCGGCTGTCGTGGCGCGAGCATGCAGATGCGCCCAGGCTTCCGCATCAACGCCCAAGACCGTCGGCTGCAACTCCTGCAAATTCTCCACCGCCGTATCGGAGCTTTCCAGATAGTTGGAAACGCAACCGCTATCCAAGGCGGCATACAAACCCCAGATCCGCTCCACCGGATCGGCCGGCCCCAGCACAGCCAAGCGTTCGTCCCGGCCCGTCATGGCCAGCCGCCTCCGCGCCTCCGCCAGCATCTGCATCACACCGCCATGTGTCAGCAAACGGCTGGGCATGGCTTGCTGCGTCACCACGATCGCCGCGGGTCCATCCACCGATAACCGCCCAACCGATGCCGCCAGATCGAAGCCGCTATCACCGCCGGCAACGAAATCATCCAGGCTGATACATTGCGGATCGGCGAATGACCGCAGCCCCTTCATATCGATGATCACGATCCGCCGCAGCGATCGGCAATACGCCCGCACCGTCAGCAATTTATCCAGTTGTTCTTCGTTTTCGACGAACACCAGGCACGCCTGCGTTTCGATCAGCACATCCCGCAGGCGCTCTGCCTCGGTATCGCTGGGGATCGGCGCCGAGGCCGCGGCGGCGCATTGCGCGGCCAGATCGGCATAGGCCGTTTCCGGACGATTTTCCGCCAGGATCGCAACCGTCTCGCCCGCCGCAACCTCCGCTGCCAACGCCGCCCCCAGGCGCCTCACATTCTCGGCCATCTCGTGCCAGGAGACACCCTTCCAAATCCCGCGCGCCTTGCGACGCAGGATGATCCGGTCTGGCTCTGCCGCGGCACGCGCCAGCAGCAAGGACGGCAGGTTGGGGTGCATGTCGCTCGTCTGGCTCATGTTTCGTTCCACAACCGCTTCTTTTTCCACCGACGAGCACCGCGCGCGCCCGCTTCCTTCTGCCCTAGGTAGAATTCCTGAATATCGGCGCGCTGCATCAGTGTCTGGCAGTCGTCGGCGGCAACGATCCGCCCGACCTCCAGCACATAGCCGTAATCCGCCGTGCGCAGGGCCAGATGCGCGTTCTGCTCCACCAACAGGATGGCAACGTTCTGCTCGCGGTTGATGCGGCGGATGATGCCGAAAATCTGCTGCACCAGAAGCGGCGATAAACCCAAAGACGGCTCATCCAACAGCAGCAGCTTGGGCCGGCCCATCAGCGCGCGGCCGATCGCCATCATCTGCTGTTCACCACCGGACAGCAGACCAGCGCGCTGCGCCTGGCGCTCCCGCAAGCGCGGAAAATAGTCGAAAACCAGTTCCAGATCCGCGGCAATCCCTGCCGTATCGCGCCGTGTATAGGCGCCCATCATCAGGTTTTCCTTCACCGTCAGGAACGGAAACGTCTCCCGCCCCTCGGGCACGTGGCAGATGCCCAACTGCATCACCCGATCAGGCGGCATGCGGGCAATATCACGCCCTTCAAACATCACGCGGCCGCGTTCGGGGTCCAGCACGCCGGAAATCGTCCGCAATACGCTGGTTTTACCGGCACCGTTCGCACCCAGCACAGTGACGATCTGGCCCGGCGAAACATCCAGCGAAACGCCGTGAATCGCCTGGATCGGGCCATAAAAAGTTTCGATCGCATCGACGCGCAGCAACGATTCGCTCATGCCGCGCTCTCCATCTCGCCGCCAAGATAGGCCTTGATCACCTCGGGGTGGGATTGCACCTCGGCCGGCGAACCCATCGCCAGCACCCGGCCGTAATTCAGCGCCATCACCCGGTCAGAGACCTGATTGACCAGCGCCATGTCGTGCTCGACCATGATCACCGTGATGCCGAGGTCTTTCTTGATGTCCTCGATCCAGAAGCCCATGCCCTCGGTCTCTTCGACATTCAGGCCCGAGGACGGTTCATCCAGCAGCAACAGCTTCGGTTCGGTGCACAGCGCCCGTCCCAGTTCGACCACTTTGCGCACGCCATAGGGCAGGTTGGCGATCAGCGTATCGCGATAGCGTTGCAGCCCTAGGAAGCCGATCACATCCTCCACCTTCTCCCGATGCTGCAGTTCAGCGCGCCGGACCGAGGGAAGAAACGCCAGCTGCGACAGCAAGCCGACGCGCGCATGGCAATGCCGGCCGATCAACAGGTTCTGCAGCAAGGTGGCATTGGGAAATAGCTCGATATTCTGGAACGTCCGCGCGATCCCCATGCCGGCAATGCGATCGGGGGGCATGTGGGTAAAGTCCTGCCCATCGAAGATCAGCTTGCCGGAGGTCGAATTGTAGATACGGCTGATCAGATTGAAGATCGTCGTCTTACCCGCGCCGTTCGGACCGATGATGCAGAACACCTCACCCGGATTGACATGGAAGCTGACGGAATCGACGGCGCGGATGCCGCCGAAACGAACCGAGATATCCTCGGCCTGAAACAGGCTCATCGCAGGCGCTCCGATCGGGCATAGGATTTTTGGCGGCGATAGCTGGCTTGGCGCTTGAAAGGGAACTCTTGAAACCAAGCCGTGAACTTCAGCCACATGCCGTTCAGACCTTGCGGCTGGAACAGGATCACCAGCACCAGCACCAAGCCGAACAGGGATGGCTCCAACCCCGGCAGGCGGCCGATGCCGAAGGGCAGATCATCGCGCACAATGGCGATAAACTGCGGCAGCAACCGCACGAACGCCGCCCCCAGAATGGCGCCGCGCAAAGAGCCGAGCCCACCGACAAAGACGATGGTGATGAATTGAACGGACAGCAGGACGTCGAATGCGTCGGGTGCCAGATAGCGGACGTAATGCGCGAACAACGCGCCGGCCAGGCCGGTCATGCCGGCGCTAACCGCGAAGGCCAACGTCTTGTAGCGCGCCAGGTTGATACCCATGCTCTGCGCCGAGACCTCGGAATCGCGGATTGCCACCATCGCACGCCCGACCGGGGAGCGTAGCATATTCGCCGCGATCAGCAGCACGAAGACCAGCACCGCTAGGGACGCGTAGTAGATGCCGGTGGCGTTATCCAGCGCCAAGCCGAAGAAATACGGCGTCGGCACCGGAAACCCGTCGAAACCGCCGGTGACGGATTCCCATTTCTGGAACACCGTGCCGACGATGCTGCCGAAGGCCAAGGTGGCGATGGCCAAATACAAACCACTCATCCGCAGCGTGGGGCGGCCGATGGCGGCGCCGCATAGGCCGGTGAACAAGCCGGCAATGGGCAGCGTGATCAGGAACGACACGTCCTGTTTCAGCAGCACGGCGTTGACATAGGCGCCGATGCCCAGGAACGCAGCGTGGCCCAGGCTGATCAGCCCGGTATATCCAACCAGCAGCATCAGGCCGACGCCGGCGATGGCGAAGATGAACAAACCGCCCAACTCGCCGATGTAGAACTCCCCCAAGACAGCCGGTGCGGCGATCATCAGGACCGCCAGCACCGCGTACCAGAACCGATCCCCGTTGGACCGGAACAGCGTGATATCCTGGCGGTAATCAGTGCGAAAAAGACGGCGCATCAGACTCGCTTCCCCATCCGTTCCGCGAACAGCCCCTGCGGCCGCACCAAAAGCATCAGCAGCAGCACGACGTTGGACGTCACTTCCTGGAACCCGGTCGGCAGCTTGTAGCCGGCGAATTGTTCCACGATCCCCACAATGACGCCGCCCACCAAGCAGCCGGGGATGGAACCGAAGCCACCGATCACCGCCGCCGCGAAGGCCTTGATGCCCAGCGAACCCATGTTCACGTCGATCATCGACACCGGCGACAGCAGCACCCCGGCCAAACAGGCAACGGCGGCACTGATCGCCCAGATCAACGAGAATATCCGGCGCACCGGGATGCCCATGTAATAGGCCGCCAACTGGTTCTGCGACGCGGCCTGCATCGCCACACCCAGCCGTGTCTTGGAAAAGAACAGATACAACACCACGCACAGCAGCACCGTGCCGACGATGATGGACAGATTATCCTGCCCCAGCACCATACCGGCGACTTTGACGGTCTTGTTGGTGAACGGCGTGGCAAAACCGACCGAATCATAGCCCCAGGTGATCCCCGCCCCGGCGCGGAAGATGAACCCCAGCCCCAAGGTCAGCATCACCACGGCGAATTGCGGCTGGCCGATCACGCGTCGCAAGACGACGGCATCCAGCACATAGCCGAAGGCGGCGGTGATCATCATCGCCAGCAGCGCGCCAGCCCAATACGGCAAGCCCACCTTGGCGATCAGCGCATAGGCGATGAAACCGCCCAGCATCATGATGTCGCCCTGGGCGAAATTCACCATTTCGGTGGCTTTGTAGATCAGCACGAACCCGAGTGCGATAAGGCCATAAATACAGCCTGACGCGGCACCGTTGATGGCGAGCTGCAGCAGACGCGCGGCGTCCTCCACGTGCGGAAACCTCCCTGTGGCCGCGGGCTTTATGCCGATGCGACGTTATTGTGATTGGCCGTCAGCTTACGCGGCGCTTGCGCCAAAGGTCAACTCAGCCATGCGGATGTTGCAATGCAACGCATAGCGCTCGGCGCTGTTCCTGCCGCCTGGGCGCTGGCCTTGCTGTGGCGGTTCCTTTGGGCCGTTCCCTCGGGCCGCTCCCTTGAGCCGTTCCTATGGCCCGTTCCGCTGGCCCGTTCCGCTGGCCCGTTCCGCTGGGCAATTCTCCGGGGCCTGCTCCCTTGGCCTCAGCCCTGGCCGCCGAGCGCTGCCGCCACCAGCAACCGACCCTTCACACCATGACCGCCAGCACGCCATGATATCCGCCACACCATGATACCCACTACACCATGACCGAATCGTGCCCGCTGGACCTGAACGGCCCGCGTGACGTCGCCTATACGCCGCTGCGCAAGACCATGGCCGGCCAGGCACTGCCCGCCTGGCTCGCCGCAGCCGCCACACTGCACGCCGGCCGCACCGCAATCGACGACGGCAAACAGGCGCTCGGCTACACCGCGCTGTGGCAGGCCGCACGCCGCATGGCCGTGCTGATCCATCAGGCCGTGCCGGCCGCCGCGCCGGTGGCGGTGGTGCTGCGCAATAACGTCACCTATCCCGTCGCGTGGATCGGCTGCCTGCTCGCGCGCCGCCCCGCCGCGCTGCTAGACGCCCACCAGCCGCAGGACCGCAACCGCCACTGCATCGAAACCGCCCGCCCCGCCGCGGTCATCGGCCGGCGAGACGATCCCCACGCCCGCAGCTTGGCCGGCGACCTGCCGTTCCTGGCCATCGAAGATGCGTTCAACCCCGCGATCGAACCCCTGCCCCATCACGCCGCCGCCGCGGTACCGGCACCGGCTGACGAACCGGCGTTCATCATTTTCACCTCCGGCAGCACCGGCGCGCCGAAGGGCGTCGCCCTTAGCGCCGCCGCCGCGCTGGATCGGGCCACCACGCTGATCGACAGCGTGCACATGAACCCCAACGACACCATGCTGTCGGCCATCCCGCCCTCGGCACTTGGCGGGCCGATGAACGTGCTGGAGACCTATCTGGCCGGCGCCACCCTGCTGAAAACCGATATGCCGCGGGTTTCCGTTTCCGTGCACGCAGGCAAGACAATCACCATGCTGTTCGCCACACCGGCGATCCTGCGGCTGATCACGCAGTTGGATACCGACGGCGCGTTACGCCGGCACCTGCGCTGCGCCCATCCCATCGGCGATGCCATGCTGCAAGCCGACCTCCGCCAGTTGCGGACGGTCTTGCCGCCGGATTGCCACGTCTTCAACGCTTATGGCTCGACCGAGGCTTTGGTCAGCCTGCAATGGTTCATTCCGGCCCCCTACACGCGCGACGGTGCCAAGGTCGCCGCCGGCTATCCGCTGCCGGGTTGCATCGTTCGCCTGGAAACCGACGATGGCCGCCCCGCCGCCGATGGGGAGCCTGGGGAACTCATCGTCAGTAACCCGTTCATGTCGTTGGGCGCCTGGCAGGATGGCCGCCTGAGCCCAGGGCCATTTCAGTCCGACCCAGCCGATCCTGCCAGCCGCATCCACCGCACCGGCGACATGGCGATCCGCGCACCCGATGGCGTCTACACCGTGATCGGCAGGCGCGACCGGCAGGTGAAGATCCGCGGCAACCGGGTCGAACCGTCGGAGATCGAGGCCGCGATCGCCAGCCTGCCCGATGTCGGCTCTGTCATCGTGCTCGCCCGCCCCGGGCGCGACGGAGAACCGGAACTGATCGCCGTCGTCGTCCCGAACACGCCGCATTCCGATGCCTTACGGCTGCGGATCATGCAGGCAAGCCGTGAACGCCTGCCCAGTTACATGCACCCCAACCGCATCATCCTGCGTCACGAACTGCCGTTGCTACCGGGCGGCAAGACCGACCTGCACGCCCTGCTGGCCTCGCTCGACGACTAATCATCCACTTTCCGCGGCAAACCACGTGCGCAGCACCGTCTTCGCCACTTTGTTCACCGTCGTGCGCGGCAAAGCCGCAACGAACCGGACGTGGCGCGGCTTCTTGTAGCCGGCCAGATGCTCGCGGCAGTGGGCGATGATCGCCGCCGGATCCAGCACCGCGCCGGCCACCGGAATGATATAGGCGGCCACGGCCTCCCCCAGATCGTCGTCGGGAACGCCAACGACGCTCACCTCGCTGACCCCCGGAAAGCTGGCGATCGCCGCTTCAACCTCGATCGGATAGATGTTCTCGGTCCCGCTCTTGATCATGTCCTTGGAACGGCCGGCGAACCACAGATACCCTTCCTCGTCCTGATAACCCAGATCGCCGGTGCGCCACCAACCGTTCAGCATCGCCGCCGCCGTCAGATCCGGGCGGTTCCAATAGCCGCGACAGACAAACGGACCGCGCACCAGGATCTCGCCGACCGCGCCGAACCCCAGCGCCGAACCGGTTGCATCGGCAATGCGCACCTCCATGCCGAACGCGGGGCGGCCCACGGCGCCCGGCTTACGGGCCGCGTCAGCCGAGGGCAGGAACGCGGTGATCGGCCCGCCCTCGGTGCTGCCGTAATTGTTCATCACCTCGGTTGCCGGCAGGGCAACGCGGACCGCCTGCATCAACCCCTCGGTCACCGGCTCGCCGCCCGAGATGATCAGGCGCAAGCGGCTGAGGTCATAGGCGGCGATATTGCCGGTCAGCATGCGCCGCAGCATGGTGGGATATACCGGGGCCACCGTGCCGCCTTCGTGCGCGATCGTCGCCAGCATCGTATCGGGATCGAAATTCCGCGACACGCCCAGCACCACGCTGCCGCCCCGCACCAGCAGCGGCAGCGCCAGATCGAACAGCGGGCCGGCGTGGAACAACGGGCCGAACACCACGGCACGATCGGCCGCCGTCAGGCTGAAATCGATGATCTTCGCCATGCACGACGCCATCACCGTGCCGTGCGTATGGATCGCCCCCTTGGGCAGGCCGGTGGTGCCCGAGGAGTGCATCATCATCGCCGGGTCTTCGGCCTGGGCGTTGCACCCGATCGGCAGCGCCGGGTGCGCGCCCAACCACGCCTCATACGCAGCATCGGCAGCGCCGGCTTCGATACCATCATTCACCCGCACCACCTGCGCCGGCAGCAGGCCGGCGTCAGCCAGAGCCGCCAGCGCGGGGTCGAAATCCTGGCCGGCCAGCAGCAACGCCGGGGTGCAGGCGGCGACGAGTTTCACCACCTCGGGCGGTGCCAGGCGCCAGTTCACCGGAACGAAGATCGCACCCAGGCTGACGGTGGCGAACATCGCCTCCAGAAACTGCGGGCAGTTCGTCACCAGCACGGCGACCCGATCGCCGCGGCCGATGCCGCTGGCTGCCATCGCCTGCGCCAAGCGGCAGACGCGCTGATACAGCGTGCCATAGTCCATCCGCCGAGCGCCGAAGATCACCGCGATATCGGTCGGCCCGCGCTGGGCGCGGATCGCAAGTTGGTAGCCGAACATGCCTGTCCCGTTTCCTCTCAGTCCGGCGCACCCAGCAGCAGGCCCGCCATGGACGGGTCGGCCAGCAAGGCGCGCGCATCGCCGACGCGGGCCACCTGGCCGGCGATCAGCACATAGCCGATATCGGCGAAGCCAAGCCCCGCCTGCGTATTCTGCTCCACCAGCAGGATCGTCTTCCCCTGCGCCCGCAGCGCACCGAACAGGTCGAACACGGCCTCGGTGGCTGCCGGTGACAGGCCGATGCTGGGCTCATCCGCCAGCAGGATCGCCGGGTCGGTCATCAGCGCGCGCACGATTTCCAGCAAGCGCCGCTCCCCGCCCGACAGCGTCCCGGCGCGCCGGAATGCCAGACGCGCAAGCACCGGATAGGCTGTCAGCAACTGCTCCGCCCGCTGCCGAACCCGGCGGCGACTGGCCATCACATGCCCGCCCAGCAGCAGATTTTCCGCCACCGTCAAATCCGGAAAGACCGAGCTTTCCTGCGGCACGAACGCCATCCCCGTCGCACCCAGACGCTGGTCTGCCGGCAGGGCGGTGACATCGCGCTCGGCGATGCGGACCTGCCCCGCCCGGATGTCCGCAAGACCATAGAGCGCCCGCAGAACCGTCGATTTACCCGACCCGTTCGGCCCGACCAGACACACCGCCTTGCCGCTAGGCACGGCCAGATCGACGCCGTGCAGCACCGCACGCGCGCCGTAGCCGGCGGTTAGACCAACAACCGCGATCGCGGGCGGCGGCGCTTCCATCATGCGGCCGCCGGCGTCCGGCCCATATAGGCGGCGCGGACCCGGGCATCTTTTGCGACTTCGGCCGGGGCACCGGCGGCGATCACCGCGCCATCCGCCAGGCAATACGCCGTTTCGGCCAGTTGCATCAGCGCCGGCATATTGTGTTCGATCACGAACAGCGTCAGGCCGAACGCTTGGCGGGCTTGGCGCAGCATCCCCAGCACGCGCGCGATCCGCGCCGGTGCCACACCCGCGGTGGGTTCATCCAACAGCAGCAGACGCGGCCGAGCGGCAAGGGCCATGGAAAATTCTAGGAGTTTCTGCTGCCCAAAAGACAAATCACCCGCCCGTTCCCCCCGGCGCTCGGCCAAACCGACGAAATCCAACGCCTCCTGCGCGCGGGACGCGGCATTCGCCGTCGGTGGGCGCAGCAGCCGCATGCCGGTGCTCTGCATCTCTGGCGCGCCGAGCAAGACGTTTTCCAGACAGGTTAGGGCGGTGTAGATGCGCGGTTGCTGAAAGCTGCGCAACAGCCCGGCGCGTGCGGTGCGGCGGCCGCCGGCGTTGGTGATATCGATGCCATCGAAAATGATATGTCCCGAATCGGCGCGCTGGTGACCGGCGATCAGGCTGAACAAGGTGGTTTTGCCCGACCCGTTGGGACCGATCAGGCCAACGACGCCGCCTAGCGGCACGGTCAGGCTGACCCCTGACACAGCCGCCACGCCGCCGAAGGATTTCGATAATCCGGTGACCTGTAGGATGTGATTATCCATGAGATGCCGGACATTGAAACCGCATTAAAAAGCACCACAAGCAGGAAAGTGACTGTTGTTACATTTCAGACACATGGGCGCACAACACTTTTATGACGGAATATGATGTAATATTCCGCCATTATATCTACCATTCCCCTGCGAATTGGGCGAAACACCCGCCCGTCGACGACAACTCAGATACGTAGGACACTTTGATGCCGGTCCATCCGATACCAATCCCCACAGACGAATGTGTTAACGTATTGAAAGTTACATCGTTCATGCCTTCCCCCCTCCACCGGCATCTGCGCGCCATCGGCCGCAAAGCGGCAGCACTCGGCTTGGCCGCGACGGTGGCCTTGGGCGCGGCGCAGACCGCGAAAGCCGCAGATGATACAATCACCTTCGGCGCTGCCCTGTCGCTGACCGGTAAGGTCGCAACGGAAGGCGTGCAGGTGCAAAAAGGCTACGACTATTACGTCGAGCACATCAACGCCGCCGGCGGCATCAAACTCGGCGACCGCCGCATGAAAGTGGCGATCAAGTATTACGACGATCAAAGCGACGCCGCGACCAGCGCCAAACTATATGAGCGTCTGATCAACGAAGACGGCATCAAACTCCTGCTCGGCCCCTATAGCAGCGGCATCACCTCGGCCGTTTCGGCGGTAACGGAAAAATACCATTTGCCGCTCGTCGTCGCCCATGCCGCGGCACCCTCGCTATACGAACGTGGCTTCCGCTATCTGTTCGCGGTGCTGACACCACTGGAACAATACACGTCTAACTTCATCCTGATGGCGGCCGAGAAAAAAGCGACCCGCATCGCCATCATCAATGAAAACGACCTGCTGCCGCGCCAGGCAGCCGAGGGTGCGGCACGACAAGCCGCGGCGGCGAAACTGGACGTCGTCTACACCGCCACCTACCCCACGGGCACGAAAGACTTCTCCTCGATGCTGGACGTACTGCGCAGCAAGGCACCCGATGTGCTGATTTTCTGCGGCTATACCGGCGATACTATCACCATCCGCAAGCAGATGGGGGAGCAAGGGCTGAACGTGAAAATGATGGGCGTGATCCTTGGCCCGACACTGCCCGGCTTCGTCGAGACGCTTGGCCCGCTGGCCGAAGGCATCCTGGAACCGGTGCAGTGGACCCCCCAAGACCCGGTCAAGGACCAGTTCTTCGGCTGGACCGCCACGCAGTTCGCCGAAATCTACAAAAAGGAAACCGGCTACGAACCGGACTACCACCCGCCGCAATCAGCCGCGGCGCTGGAAGTCTTCCAAGCGGCGATCGAAAAAACCGGCTCGCTGGATCCGGAAAAGCTGCGCGACGCCATTGCCGCGACGGATATCGAGACCTTCTACGGCAAAATCCGGTTCAACGAAAAAGGCCAGAACATCGCCAAAGCCATGTCCGTCGTGCAGTCGCAAGGCGGCAAGCCGATCGATGTCTATCCGCCGGCCCCAGGCACGGGAACCTTCATGTTCCCGATGGCCGCACATTGATCCCACACGCCGGCAAACAGGGCTGAATCACCAATGCTTCTGGCGGTTCAGATCCTGCTTGGCGGCCTGATGCTTGGCGGCGTCTACGCCTGCATGGCGGCCGGGTTCTCCCTGGCCTGGGGCGTGGCCGGCATCGTCAATCTGGCCTACGGCACCATGGCCATCGCCGGCGGATACGTGGCATTCCTGGCGCAGGACAAGGCAGGCATCGATCCCCTGCCCATGCTCCCCCTCGCCTTCATGGTCCTGTCGGGCGCCGGCTACGCCCTGCACCGGATCGTGCTGCACAGGCTCGTCAGCCGATCCGTCGTCATGACACTGATCCTGACCTTCGGGCTGAATATGCTGCTGATGAACGGACTTCTGGCAGCGTTTTCGGCAGATTTCCACGGCACACCCACCAGCCTCGTGCACGGCGCCCTGCGCCTGGGGCAGGTACGACTGCCCTGGGCTCGGCTACTGGTGTTCGCCATCGCGGCCACCTGCCTGGCGGTGCTAACGCTGTTTCTGCAACGCTCCCGCACCGGGCAAGCCATCCAAGCCGCCGCACAGAACCCCAACGCCGCCCGCATTCTGGGCATCGACGCTCGGCATACATACGCATTGGCCTTCGGCATCAGCACCGGTCTGGCCGGCGCGGCGGGCGTGCTGCTGGGCATGCTTTACCCGTTTTCGCCGCTGTCCGGGGACAGCATCACGATGAAGGCCTTCGTCATCGTCGTGCTGGGCGGCCTGGGCAGCATCCCGGGCGCGCTGGCCGGCGGCATGCTGCTGGGGGTGGTGGAAAACGCCGCCTCGGCCTTCATGCCAGGCTATCGCGACGCCGCCGGATTCCTGGTTCTGCTGCTGATCCTGCTGCTGCGGCCCAACGGCCTGAGCGGGCAAACGCTCACCGCCAACACCGCACGCTTCCCCACTGCTCCCCTCGGCGAGGCACCCGCGTGGCTCGCGCCGGTCCTTTTGGGCGGGCTGGCGCTGCTGCTGGCCTTGCCACTGATGCTGGACAATTACTGGCTGCGTGTCGCCGCCACGGTGTTCAAATACGCCGCGATGGCGCAGGGCTTGAACATCATCGCCGGCTATACCGGCTACGCGGCGCTGGGCAACGTGGTGTTCTTCGGCCTGGGTGCCTACGGCTCCGCGGCGGTGGCGCTGCTGGTGCCCGGCATTGCCTGGTGGCAGGCGATGGCGCTGGGGTGCCTAGTTGCCCCCGCGGTCGCGCTGGTCACCGGCCCGGCCCTGCTGCGGCTGAACGGACACGTCTTCGCCATTGCCACGCTGGGGCTGAACCTGGCGGTGCGCGAACTGGTCGCCAATGTCGATTGGCTGGGCGGCGGCGGCGGCCTGACGATGCCCGTCCTGCCCTGGGCGCCGGACCAGACGGCAAAAATCTTCTACGCCCTGTTCCTGGCGGTGATGCTGCTATCCACCCTGACCGTGCGGCTATTCGCTGGCTCCCGCCTGGGACTGATCTGCCAAGCTGTGCGCGATGATGAGGCAAAAGCAGTCGCCATGGGCCTGCCGACAGAGGCAGCGAAACGCCTCGCCTGGGCGATCTCGGCCATGATCGCGGGGCTGGTGGGCAGCATCGACGCCTGGTGGATCACCTTCATCGACCCGCCCGCCAGCTTTGATATGGGACTGACCGTGACCAGCTTTGTCGCACTTCTGCTGGGCGGCGCCGGCACGGTCCTCGGCCCGCTGGCAGGCACCGCCTTCGTGGAACTGGCCGAAACCCTGACATGGAGCCACCTGCTAAGCTGGCACCTCGGCGCCATGGGCGCACTGGTGATGGCCGCCGTGCTGCTCGCCCCAACCGGCTGGGCCGACGCGCTGCACCGCATCCGAGGCGGCGCCAAGACACCCATTAAAGCGGGCAACACGCAATGAGCCCCCAATTGGCGACCCCATTGGCGACCCCATTGGCGACCCCATTGGCGCCCCAACTGGTTATCAAGCGCCGCGCAGCCAGAGCGAGCGACAGGCAATGAGCACCGACCCACCCCGCCGGATCAACTGGAAGGCCAGCCTGAAAGCGCTGCTACGCCCGCTGCGGATCGAAACCGACGTGCATTGCGAAATCGACCTGCGAGGCGACATCCCGGACTGGCCAGACCCACCGGGCATCACCATCGACATCGGCACCGAGGCCGAAACGATGCAAGCCGCCGACATGCGCCTGCGTGATGCTGGCGAAAACGTGCACGCCGAGTTCCGCGACCGCTTGGCCCGCGGCCAGAAATGCTTCGTCGCCCGCCGTGGCACCGAGGTGGTGGGCTGCAACTGGCTGCTGTTTCACCACGGCTGGGAAGGCCCGGTGCGCATGGATCTGCGTCCCGATGAGGTGATGTGCCAGGATGCGTTCACCGCCATTTCGGCGCGCGGACGCTCGGTTCATACCGCCCTGCAACACGCCATGATCGCCTGGGCGAAGGCCCAGGGCTATCGCACCGCTTATACCTTCGCGCGCCTCGTCGATCCGCTGGCGCACAAACCGATCAAACAGATGCACTGGCGGCATGAGACAGCGCCCCGCTACCGCGTTATCTCCTCGCCGCTGCTGCGCCAGTTCGGCATCCGCCACCAGATCGTCATCGACCACACCCCCGGCCGCCATCCGATCGCACGCGGCCCCTTGCTGCGCCGACCGCCGTTCGAGCGTGAACCCTGGGAGTGGTAGCAGCGGCCAAGCCGGGTGCCCGCAAGGGACCAACCGCCGCCCTTTGATGGGCGCGAGACGAAACCCAGCGCCCTACGCCGCCGGCGCCACCACCAGCCGATGCACCTTAATAGCAATCGCCCGCTCCTCGGACCCGATGCCCAGCGCCTGCGGCGATACGCAGTCAGGGTGGAACAGATCGATCCGCAGCGTGCGAGGCGATACCAGACAGTCCAGCGGCAACGCACAGGTCAGCGTCTCGGCCTCCCCCCGCAACGCGAAGGTGCCGACGACCCTGCCGTTCACCTGCACCTCAAGCCGCTGCTCTGTCACGACAGGGGGATGGACGAAGGCGGAAACCGTCAGCGACAGCAGGCACGGCGTATACGGCACGCGGCATTTCAGAACGATTTCGGTCGTTTCATCCGTCGACCAGTTGGGCCCCGCCCCGGTGCCGAAATCCAGATCGACGATGGATTTTCCACCGCCCCCAGCAGGCATCGTGGCGACCAGAGGCAGCGCCACGCCGGTGAAGCCGGTAAAATCATAGGGCGGGAAATCATCCGGAAACATCAGCGTCGCAGGATCGTCCGGCGCGGACAGGCACAGCGCAACCTCGGAGATTTCCGTCAGCACGATGTCGGGCCGTTCGATCCGCAACAAGTCGTAGAACATCGTCTTGGAGGCCACGGCAACCAGCCGGCGGCAATGGCGCTTGAGGAATGGCAACAGATAACTGCCGGCGGAATCGCGGAAGAACACCATGTGCGGGTCCGCCGGCGCGTTCCGCTCAAAAACCTCGATCTGTCCCCAGGTATAGGACATTTTGCTGAAAACCCGCTGCGCCGGCACATCGCCCTCCGGCGGCACAAGGCGGGACGCCGTTTCAGCCTGTTCCGGTGTCAGCCGGACACCAAGATCACCCATATGACGAAAGCTGGAGCGTTCCAGCGCGGCCTGTGCCAGCAGCGTTTCCGGCGGGAATGCCAGGGCGGCATGCAACTGGCGATAGACCAGATAGGCGGCAAAATCATTCCAATGCGTATCGGTCGCAAAATACGTTTCCGCCTCGCGCCGGCCATCCAGCAGCGCGAGGTCCGGGTAAACGACGCGCGCCCGCAGATCAGGCGAAAGCCCCTGCAAAATGCGGCCGATCGGGCGTTCGTGGGAAATCGTCAGACCACCGGGCACTTTGTCGGAATAGACGACATGCTTGGCAGGCGCGATCAGCAAAAGATGCCGCATGCCGCGCTGGCGGCACCAAGCGTCCCTGGTTTCCACCAGCGAGACCCATCGTTTCACCTGGGCATCCGACAGCGTTACGTCGCCCCGGGCCTGTTCCATCGCATTGTGCAGCCGTTCGAACAGGAAGCCATCCAGACCGGTCAGAACGGAGTCAGGTCCTCGCGGGTGCATCGCCTTATCCATGCGCGCGCGCACCATCGATCAGGCGCGCCAGTTCGCCGACGGTCGCCGCATCCATCGCCTGCTCATGATCCGGCACCACGCCGAAGCGTTTTTCGATCGCCGTCATCAGCACCATGAAGGTCAGCGATGACCAGTTGGGCAGATCCAACGGGCAGGTTTCCGGCGTTATCGAGACGACCGGAACATCCAGCACCATAGCGATCACATCGCACAACGCCCTAAAACCTTCGCCGCGTTCGGCTTCGGCGCTTATCGCGGAAAGCGGAGTCTGCATCGATGCCCCCCTTCGGCTTGCAGGAACGTTGCGTACGTCATCAGCCATACATCCACAATGCGCGCCGGATCTCAGACGCCAAGACGCCGTCCCTTGTTGTTCTGCCAGAGTTGCAGGAAATCGACAGGCGGCAACGCCAAAGGGGGAAAATTCGCGTCACGACAAAGATCAGACAGGATATTACCGGCAAACGGATAAAGAATGTGCGGGCAATCGACGAAAAGCGCTTCCTGCCGATCCTCCGGTTCGATCCCTTCCAACGAAAACAACCCGCCGTAAACCAACTCACCGACAAACTCGATCGGCTCCACCGGCCCACCCATCTGCTCGGGGTTCGTCGCTTTCAACGTTAGCCGCAACAGCACCTCATAAAGATCGGCTTCCGGCACGACGACCGCGGCCTTGATATCGAGCGTGTTCACAAGCTTGGCGCCCGATCGCTGGCCAAGGAAAATCACCGGCGCCCGCGGCACTTCGAAAGACAGGTCTTTGATGTATTGCGACTTTACGCCGACCCGACCGGCCGTGAGGTCAGCAGGCAGACCAGCCTCGAGTTCTGTCATGTCCCTATGTCCTCACGTTTCCAACCGTCGCAACAACGACAATGGCCGCGTCATCACCTTAGCCAATCCATAAGCATCACGCACCCGAGGATCGCAAGAGGGTGCATACCGGCGCAGCGTCAGATAGGACGCGCCAACGTCGGTCAGCCGCGTGCGGCCACCACCGAAAAAATTCGTTTCGTCCTTTATGTCATGACGACATGCAATCAAACCCGCCTGATCGCCGGACCATGCAATCAGCGCCCCATGCGAGCCAGGCGCCGTCGGCGCGAGACTAAACCGTCAGCAGGCCACGCCGACGCAACCGCGCCAGCATCTGTGCGGCAATGGCGATCGCCTTCGCCTCCGCCCCGTCGGGACAGCCCGACACGCGCCACAGCAACAACAGCACGCCGACATGCGTCACCGCGCCCAGCGCGCTGAAACCAAGCAACTGGATCGCCAATCCGCCGGCGTCCTGCGCCAGCGGCCAGACCCGCGCCAGGGCCAGCAACGCCAGCACCATCGTCGCGCCCGCCACCACGCTGCGCCAGATCGACCGGCACAACGCACCAGCGCCCACCCCCACCAGCGGCAATGTCGCGGCGAACCAGAACACGGCGCCGAAAATTGCCGTGGCAACCATGCCAAAGACCGCCCCCATCGCGCCATCCAGCCAGCCCCCGACGATGGCCACCACAACCCGAAGCGACAGAAAGATCGCCGCCAGCAACAGCAACCGGGGCTGGCGGTTCATCACCACGAAAATGTTCTGCGGATAATGCCCGATCGCATCGAACAGCGCGTAAAACACCACCGCCTGGATCATCGCCGGCGCACCCGTCCATTGCGGGCCAAGCGCAAGCGGAGCGATCATCGGCGCGGTGACGAAGATGCCCAGCGACATCGGCGTGATCACCAACACCATGAACCCGAAACCATTGACGAACGTGCGACCCAGCGCCACCGGGCTGCCCGCCAAACGCGCAAACTCGGCATACAGCGGCAAGCGGATCGGGGCGGCAATCTCACTCGCCGGCAAGGCGGCGATCTGTTGCGACACGCTATACAACCCCAGTTCCCGCGCGCCGCCGATCCACCCCAGCAAAAACGTCATGGTGTAATTGTCGACGATCGCCAGATACGTGCCCAGCACCGCCCATTTCGAGAAATCGAACAAATCCCGCCACCGGCGCAGCGTCAAACGCGGCCGCCACGGCGCCAGAACATAACTCCACGGGACCGTGATCACCGACGTTGCCAGAGTCGAAATCACCAGCGCCCAATAGCTGCGCAGCACGATGGCCAGCACCAGCGTCGTGAGGAAACTCACGATCCGGACAAGAAACTGATAGCGAAAGATCCGCCCGAACTGCATGTGCTTCTGGCAATCCACCAGACCGATGCTCTCGAACGCTTGCAACATCGTGGCCACGGCCAAAGTCCACAATATCGGCATAACCCGCGGCTCGGTCATCGCATCGGCAACGAAGGGGGCGGCCAAAACCACGCCCGCCGCCATGATCGCCCCGCGGATCAGGCCAATACTCCACGCCGTGTCGTAGTGCGCCTTCTCGGGCGTGTGCATGCGGATAATCGCCGCACCCAGCGACAGATCGCTCAACATCCCGGCAATGCCAAGGACCGAGGAACCCAACACAACCAGACCGAAATCATCCGGCGTCAGCAGGCGCGCCAGGATCGCCGTGCTGACGACACCGATGCACCGAGAGATCAGCCGCATGGCCACCATCAATGACGCGCCGCGGGCAACCGATGTGTGCGGGCGGTCGTTCGATGCGGGCTCCGTCTCGGACAAGCAGACACTCCCTGGGCCGCCCATCGGTTCGGCGGCGCCGCAAGACGCCAGCCACCGGACAACCGGGCCCTCCGCTAGCACATGGCCATGGCCGATGCCACAAACGCATCACC
>Ga0164296_1001680_pt1 | contig 22931 bp, 30 predicted proteins | sample GEODES057metaG_FD_113533 | JGI IMG/M metagenome (GOLD analysis project Ga0164296, IMG submission 113533) | Dystrophic lake water microbial communities from Trout Bog Lake, Wisconsin, USA - GEODES057 metaG | ecosystem: Environmental > Aquatic > Freshwater > Lake | place: USA: Trout Bog Lake...
CCGTCGCCCTCGTCGTCAGACACACGCTCCCCGGCCTCGCGAGCAGCATTCTTGATGACTGCATCCGACGATTCCAACAGCTCCAGCGCCTCATCTCGCTGCCATGCGTATCGCTGTGCGTGCTTGCGGTAGCCTGCCGGCAGAGGCGTAGGCATGCGTGGCTTCGGCACTGGTCTCCCTGTACTCAGCATGCTGCTGCTGCTGCTACCGCTGCCGCTGGGCCGCAGCTTTTTGTAGGCTTCTAAAGTGAGCCTCGTGTCCAAGCCACCAACTGCCGCAGGCAGGGAGCCATCGAGAAGTGCTGCCATGACAGACTCCGAGTTCTGGCCGAGTGCGTCCAACATCGCAGCGACGAAACCCTCTCCGTAGTCCGGCAGCACGTCGCGAACAGAGGCTATCTGGGACTGCAGGTGAGGGTCATCAGCAGCGGCACTGCGCGATGCCTCCTGCGCAGGTGCGTTGAACGCGGCCAGCAGCTGGGCGTGCTGCGCAGAGTCCAGGCCAAGCTTGGCGATCGCAAGGGCGGCGGCGACGTCATGTCGCTGGCCAACATAGGACAGCAGGCGACCTCCACCTGCGTCCGCGCTACTCATCGACAGCACAGTCAACGTGAGTGCTTCTCGCCGTGAAGCTGAAGTGCCTGCGTCTTGTCGAAGGAATGCCGCCTGCAAAAGTGCCCATGCAGCGCGACCGATGGCTGCTTGAGCTCTACCAACTGCAAGACGGAATGTCGCGCTATCGGAATCAGCAACACGGCCAAGAGCCTCGAGCGTGTCGTCGTATACGACTGCTAGTGCGTGGAACAGTCCCGCGCCGTCACCAGAAAGCAAATCACTGGCTGCTTGCGGACAGCAGGTGACCAGGGACGCCATTGTAGCGCCGCAATCGGCGAAGTAGCGTGCCGCGTCAGTCAGCTCTTGTCGAGTGCTGGCATCAGACAGCGGTGATGGTGTCTCGCAAGCCTCCGCGCAGCGCTGTGCTAGCATGAGCAAGTTCTCAGATGTAGCTGCACCAGTGGCGGCAATGCCTTCCCGAAGCCACGGCGCAGCGGCCAGAAGGGAGTCCAGGACCCGGGTTACTAGCTCAGTGTTGCCTGGACCAAACAGCGCCGCGATATCCAACAACTGGGGGACGCCCACGAGCCGGCACTTCTTGAGCAGAGCTGCGTGCGTGACGGCGTCTACCACGGGCGTGGCACTATGATATGAGGAGCACATATGTAAGAGAGGCGCTGGAACACACTTCCGTGAGACGAGCACCGCAGGCGCACCAGCGGAGGTAGATCAGGAAGACTCTGCGAGACAGAGCCTCTTCGCCGTTGCTGGCCACCTCGTCCGCATCCAAATCGTGCGGTCGAGTTCTGAAGCGAAGGAAGGAATCTACACACTCGGCGAGTGTTGTATCTTGCACGCCTGCGCGTTCCGAGAGGGGGTGAGAGTGATTGTCAGGCTGTGGGTGAGAGAACGCCGCAACAGGCGGGTCCCGACATCGAACGTGTGTAGCAGCCTGAAGTATGCGTACAATGTGACCAGAACTGCGCGTCGGGAAGTGCTAGAACTATGGAGAGGGCGTCGCCTAGGCTCGCTGTCACCTGCAGACAGCACCGTCAAGCACTTCAACCTCGACGGCGCCGTGCACGTGAGCTCGCGACACGTAGCACGCACCTCGGCTGCTTCACTTGACGTTGAGCTGTTGTCGCTGGGCAGGAAGCGCACGAGTCCAGACACTGCCTTTGCCTTTGGCAGAGACTTCCACCATTCAATGTCCTGCCGAGGCGTCGGATTGAAAGCTGGCGCATTGGCACTCAACGACGTCATACAAGTGCATGTGCCCCCGCGCTTCCAGAGGGCGTGAATGTCCAAGGAGGCGGGTCCCTGACGAGCACTGCCACTGTCGACTCTTCGCACGGACCATCGCCGCGTTATCACATCATGACTGCCGCTATTTGTAGCTTGTCTGTGTCATTGCAGCGCATTGGCAGCTCTCCAGGCCACAGAACGAAGAGCGGCGAAGCGCAAGCTTTGCCCAGAGATTCACGCCGCAAGGCTTGTCTATCGTTGGCAGCCTTCAGCGCGTGGGCCGCCAAGCGAGCCACAGCTGTACAATCGCCATATGAGGTGACAACAGCTGAGGTTGGTCTTGTGAATGGCCGCATTCGAGGCTGCCCGGCTACGTTCAACTGCGTCTCGTCTGCCGCAAGGAGCAGCGACCAGTACGAATCGCCGTGGGTAGCGCCTGAACCCAGCCTCAGTGCGGCTGCCGAGCTGTTAGTTGCGGCAGTGACAGCAGTTTCTTCAGCGGCAGTTGTGGTGACCAGCGAGGCTACCGCTGATGGATACTACGTCAGGATACAAGCGCCCGGGAGATTTGATCAGCCTGATGAATTAGAGTTCATGTTTTTACCGGAGGGGAAAGATGCAGCACTAGTCACGCTTCGGTCGTGCGCCGGAGGCGTCAAATGTGCGTGCCTCTGTGTTCCAGCAGCTCCGAATTGGCTACTGACGCGCATGATGTGCCACGCAGATGTGTACCCATTCATGCAGCCCATTGGAGACGGAGATCTCCAGAGAAAAAGACTGCAAGCTGTGCGCGAAAAGCTAGGCTGGCCCCGCGTCGGCTGCTCCAGCATTGAATGCTACGAGTGATGCTTTGAATTATTAGGTGTTAAACGTGATTATTCGTCCATGAGAGAGAGAGAGTTTGCCGCCGAGTGGCGCGACCACGCAGCTGATCTCTGCATGCGGCTTTCCTTCCCGCCATTCCGTGGCTAATTGTAGACCATGTACTTGGGCGTCGCGCTGAACTTCGCAAATCCCTTGATGACCTTGTTGATAGCCTCCAAAAAGTCCTTCTCATTGACCGTCTTGCGACGCTGGCGGATGGCAAACATGCCCGCCTCTGTGCACACGCTGCGAATGTCTGCGCCCGTGCTGTTGGGGCACAGCCGTGCAAGGAGCTCGAAGCGAATGTTGCGCTCGCAGGCCATGGCGCGGGAATGGATCTGGAAAATCTGGGTGCGTGATTCCAGGTCTGGCAGTCCAAACTCCACTTTGCGGTCCAACCGCCCCGGGCGCAGCAGCGCCGGGTCTAATGTATCCGGCCGGTTCGTGGCCATGAGCACCTTGATGTTGCCTCGCGCGTCGAAGCCATCCAGCTGGTTCACAATCTCAAGCATGGTGCGCTGAACCTCATTGTCCCCACCCGCACCGTCATCGAAGCGTGCGCCGCCGATGGCGTCCACCTCGTCGAAGAAGATGAGACACGCCTTCTTGGTGCGTGCCATCTGGAACAGCTCACGCACCAGGCGGGCGCCCTCCCCCACATATTTCTGAACCAGCTCGCTGCCGATGACGCGGATGAAGCACGCATCTGTGCGATTGGCAACAGCGCGCGCAAGCAGCGTCTTGCCTGTCCCCGGCGGGCCGTAGCAGAGCACGCCCTTCGGCGGGTCGATGCCTAGGCGCACAAACTTCTCTGGGTGCAGTAACGGCAGCTCCACCACTTCTCTCATCTTGTCGATCTGCTCTTTCGAGCCGCCGATGTCTGCGTATGTCACGTCTGGCTTCTCCTCCACGGTCATCATGGTGACGCTGGGGTCAATCTTCGCAGGCAGCGGGATGTGGATCTGGTACTTGTTGCGATCCACACCCACACGCATGCCCTCCTCAATGTCCGTGGGAGACACCTTGTCTGCAAGGCCCACCACGAATTTGGCGATCTGCTTCACATTGATCACGTACTTGGTGGTGTCGTCCTCGGCCTGCGCTGGGATGATCTTCGTGCACCGCGCCACCTGCAGCGGCTGCTCCTCCTGCTGCGCCTGTCTGTCGCTCACCAGGTCCCACTGCGAGGGAGCGGACAGGCCGGTGTCGCTCTCCTTGACGCCGCATAGGTCATTCACCTTCTTGGCGATGCTCTTCAAGTCGTTCTCAACGGCCTTAATAGCGTCCGCGTAGGGGCCCAGGCCGTAGGTTTTCAGCAGCGCGATGTCGTCCTCGTCTGACAAGCGCCAGGGAAGGTGTGCGGGGGGTGAGAGACAGCGCCCGCGCGTCGGTGCCGGGCTTCGCATAGGGTTGACAGCGACGCCAAGGGTAGGAAGACGCGCAACCGCGTGCATCCAGCGAGACTTAGCGCGCACCGAGAGGCACAATAGGCTTCTTGTCCTTCTCGTTGTCCTCGGGGTCGTCAGCCGGCCGATTACTCACTACGGAGTGGGCAGCAAAGACGAGGCACCGTGCAAGAAAACGCGTGTCAGAACACCAGGACTGGTGCCAGTTTCCACGCGCCGACAAGCTGTCAGCCGGGACTGCGTCGCCAAGCCACTCACTTGTGCCGGACGCCGCGAAGGCGAGCTTTAGAGCTCTGAAGCTTTTGTCTTTGGCCAGAGGCAGCCCTGCTCGCACTTGGGGTCGCTGCGCTGAACGTAGCTGCGTCACCAGCTGGTCACGACTCGCACGCTCAAGGTCCTCGCGAAGGGGTTGCACCGTGCAGAGGACCTCCGGAACTTGCTGCGCTTTTCGTCCTTCCCCCCCCTCGCAGAGGCTTGGCGCCTCGTCGCCGTTGCACTGCAGTTGTCGCGTTGAGTGAGCGCAGCATGGCTGACGTCGAGGTGCGAAGTCGGAGAGAGAGAGAAGCGCCGCAGCTCTGTTGCTTGAAGCAGTGTGCTGTGTTCTGACACCCCCGTGCCACCCCACGCACAAAAAGGCGGAGCGTCGTGCACGCAAGGAGCGCGAAGCTGCACGGGAACGTAAACACCGTGAGGCACGTCATACGCGCTGCGCTCAGCGGCTTGGTGAGCAACCCTACAGGACTCTGCACTCTTACAGCAGTCTCCTGTGCGTGGGAAACAGCGTGCGCAGGCGGACGCGGCCAAGCAGGGTGACAAGGTCAAGGGTGGCCTACCAACACTGGGCGAGGGGGTGCGTCTTCTCTCCTCCACTTTGCGTGTTGTGCACTCCCGGATCTGCGACACTCAGACGCACACCCGGCAACGCTCCAGGAAAACCGGCTGCTGCGTGACACACCCTTCCTGTGCGACTTCCACTTCCGGAACGACTTGCCGCTGCCGCCTGTGTGGCCAAAGCTGCTACCAGTGCCGGTGGACAGGGCGCGCATCACAGCCTTCCAGCCAGTTGGCCTCACTTGGGACCGGCCCTCTGAGGCGCTGCTGGAGTATGACCTCGCGCTCGCTGTGGACCCGCTGGATGCGGAGCGCTATCGCGTTCCGTCTGGGGGCCCGCCTCCGCTGGATCCAGACGATGAGGCGCTGCTTGCCCCAGAGCCCACAGCCGCAGGCAGCGCTCGCGCCGCCAAAAAGGCGAAGCTGGACAACAATGCAGGCTGGCTCATGCGCACACTGTACCTGTCCGACGCGCAACTGCCAAAGGTGCGGGCATCATCTGGGCCTGGCATTTCTGTCCTTGTGCCCACCGCATGCGTCTGACCCGAATCGCGTGGCGCCATCCGTGTCTCAGGCAAGCAGCGCGGACGAAAACGTGCACGCGCGCGCACTCAAGGAGCGCCAGCTTGCAGCGGAGGGGGTCTTCCTGGCAGTTCCGCCTGGGGGGGATGCCAAGGACGCGCAAGTGCAAGCCATCGAGGAGTCATTCGCGGCCATGCAGACGCCGCCCGTGCATGCCACAAAGCCGGAGTTGCAGGCTGTGGAGGTGATGCCCATTCTACCAGACTTTGCGCGATGGCCAGAGGCGTTTGTCACCGTCTCGTTCGACCACGATCCTCTGTCGGAGGTTGCATACGCAGCCAAGGCACCGCATTTGCGCGCCGCTGCCGCCCGTGGGGCATTCATGAAGAGCTTCATGATTGCCCCCGAGGTTGAGGATCCCAACGAGCCGCCACCGCCTCCGGAGCGATTCATCGTCTACTTCGCCCCCACAGAGGCGACGGCGTTACAATCTGCCGACGAGAGCGCTGGCGCGGCGGACACCGGGGAAAGCACGCACGAGTGGGTGCGCGAGTACACATATCGCACCATGATGTCCGCCGAGAGCGGCGAAGCCGCGCAGACGCTGGTCCTGTATATGGGTGACGGCTGCGCCTCGTATGTGCCGCTTGACCGTCGCTTCGAGCTGCGCAGGCGGGTGACTCGCGGTGCTGCTGCGACCGAAAGCCAGTTGCCACGGCCGAGCAGTGTGACCATGGTCACTCGCCAACGCACCGCGGACGAACAGGCACAGGCTGACGAACGCCTGCTGGCGCTGACGAACCCTGTTCTTGAGCGCCCAGCAACGCCGGTGGATGACGAGGACCTGGAAGTTGCTCCCGAGGCTCGAGGAGCACAGATCGCACGCGACATCTTCGGCGATTCCGATGACGATGACGAGTAGAGATGCGGCACCGATCAAGCGCGTGTCCTTCTTTGGCTTGCGCGGTTTGAAGAACTACCTGTCAGCACCCCCTCGCAAGGTCGCGCCTGTATGATTGCTTCGCTGTCTCTTGTCCAGCACTCGCGCGTCGCGATCTCCTCGTTCCGTCAGACAGCGCGTCGAAGCCCCCGCGCGCTCGTGCGCACTTTCGCCTCTATGGATTCTGTGAAGAGCACCATCGGCAGCGCCCCCGTCGTCGTGTTCAGCAAGACCTACTGCCCGTGCGTTGCTACTTGTGCCTGTGGACGTGCACGCACTCGTGGCCCGCGCGTGTGTCTGACTGCGCCACAAACGTGGTGTGTGGACTGCCTGACTCTTTGCCCACACCCGCGCTGCCCCGTGCTTCCGGAACAGCTACTGCACCGCAGTTAAGGGCTTGTTCGCACAGTTGAACGTGAACGCGAAGATCATCGAGCTGGACAAGCTGGGTGCGTCCGTCAACTGGGGAAGCGCTCTTCCACCAGGTGACTCCACTGACACGAGCCACACCTCCGCAGCTGATGGCACGGACCAGCAGAATGCCCTCGCGGAGCTGACCAGCCAGCGGACGGTGCCGAACGTCTTCATCGGCGGCAAGCACGTTGGCGGCAACGACGCAACTCAGGCGCTGCACCGTGACGGCAAGTTGAACGCGATGCTGAAGGCTGCGGGTGCAATCTGAGCTTAAGATAGGGGTGTCAGACACGAGTGATACGAGCACGTGCTTAAATGCGTGTCCATGAGCAACCCGATTTCTGGGGACGGGTGACTCAATTCTTTCCTGAGTGACCCCTCGCGAATGCGATTGAGCAGACCGTGTGCTCGCCCACTCAGTTGCATGTTCAGTTGGATCTCCAGTACGCCCGCATACGCCTCGCTCCAGCAGGCTGCCGAAATGCCGAGCGTTCCGGATCAATGCTGCAGCTGCGCTTTGCTATCACGCATGGCGAGATGTTGCATCGCAGCATTATGCGGCTGGTGCACGTTTAGGCCCATGAACGAGCACCCGAGACGTGCAGCCCGTGTGCAGCCGGTTCAGCATCAGCACGTCACGGTGACGCATCATCGTGTACACAGCGACGAAGACGAGGCTGGCACATCGCTCGAGCCATTCGCGACATCGCCATCGCAACGCACTAAGGCCAAGGCGAGGCTTGAATCCTCTTTCCTTTTCCAAGGGGATCGCGATGAGTGCCCAATCTGCTTCGACGGCTTCAATGCGGACAACCCGCGACTAGTGCTGCGGTGCTCCCACGCCTATCACCTGCAGTGTGTCCTGCAGTGGGGCGAGCGCAGTCAGAGCTGCCCGATTTGCGGCGCGCACATCAGACACGAAGACTTCGGCTTCAACATCTCATCATGAGTGCTATACTAGCATCAATGCTGCGGCCTACTGTCCAGTCTACACGCGCGTTGAAGGTTGTACTGCCTGTAGTCGCCCCCGGTTCCGCCGTCGAGGCCCAGTCCAACAGGAAGCGCAGCGAACAGAAAGCTGAAGAACGCAGGGATCTGGAACAAGGCGCCCCGCGTTTGCTGACCCATTGTCTGCAGCGCGTCGAACTCAGTCAGGACAGCTTGCAGGATGCGAGCTTCGCCAGGCAATGCCCGCGGGTGTTCCATGGACACAGGACAGCGACGTTGCACCACGATCTCCCAGTCGCACTTGTACGCGTCATCCAGGTCGCACTCCAAATGCGCAAATGAGAAATGCAATGCGCCGAGCGATTCCAGTGCCCCGCTTGTGATGGTGCAAAATGCCACGCGGCAGCCGTCTACTGTGTCGTCAACCTGGATAGGGACAGGAAGCGGGAGCTCGGTGGTGAACGTGAACGTCTTGAGGAACTCGCGCACTGCGTCGCGCACTTCCTCCATCGCCTGTAATAGGGCGTAAGCCAGTTGCTTTGTCAGCGGTAACCACTTTTCGGGGCAACCGGCGTGGGCACCACCACACCACGCACCGGGACAGCCTTGGACTGCCGTGGCACAAGCCGCGTGAGCAAGATTTCGTCATACAACGGTCCGACAAGTCCTGAGCGACTGCCCGGCTGGCCAGCAGCTTGTTTGCGGCCCGTGGCTTTTTGCCGCACGCCTTGCTGCTTTCTTAGGTACGCAGACCTCTTCACTGGGTCGCTCAGTGTGTCGTAAGCAGCATTCAACAGCGCTGACTGCTTCGTTCCTTGGTTGCCGGCAACGTCCGGATGCGCCCGTCTGATGAGAGCTAAATAAGCCGCTCTAACTGCTTCCTGTCCGTCGGCAGGCGACACTCCCAGCACGTCGAAGAGGTCCACGCTGTCCGCCTCACTACTGCTCTCAGCGGCGCGGCACTTAGTGCTTGCACTGCGGCCGCGCCCCTGCACTCGGCGTGCTTGCTGAATGCGGCCGCACGGGGCAGTGCCGCGCGAGATGTGCGCGCGCTGCATGATGGGCTGGCCTGGAGGAAGAAAGAACAACGGGGACACGCGAAGGCGTCACGAAGTCGTTTAAATTGCTACGTCATCGTCTGACGACATTATCCGCGGCGCCGGAAGCTCTCCAGCGGGAGGGGCGTCACGCCAGCCCGCGGAGTTGCGCTCGCCCGCCCTCCGGATGATTTCCTGAAGGAGTCCAGCTTGTCGAGCGCACTGCTTGCCGATGCCGATGCCGATGGGAGGTGGCTCAGATCCACCGATAGGATCGGTGCTGTCATGCACGGCGTGGCCACCACAGCGCTGGCCGGTGTGTCGTTGCCAGTGCCAGCCTCTTGCTGGTCAGCTGCCTCCGAGAAGAACCGGCTGCGGCGCTGAGACGGCGCAGCTGCCGGTGTCGCAGCCACATTAAGCACACTCGGGTGGCGTGGATGAAGCGGCCGTGGCTGATGCGGACCCCACTGAGTCAGCGCGTACCGATGCGTCTTCGCAGGGCTGGGATCAACGGACTGACGGGAGTCATCGGAAGGCGAGGATGGCCGAGCCTCATGCTCACCACCGCTGCCCGATGCGGGATGCGATGCAGCCGCCTGCTGCCCGTACACCGGAATGGCAGCTGGCGGCGCTGCAGGAGCTAAGTCACCCAGGATGGAATCGACCAGAGAAGGCACAGTAGCAGCAGCCACACGGTCAGCTTGTGCTCGCTCGCGCCTGGTTCGCTTGGATGGCTGCGGTGTCAACTCTGCCGGTGCACTCGTCGGCGAGAAGAATGCGTTGATGCTGCGCCCGCTTTCCCGCGCCGGCGGTGGTGGCGGTGGCTGCGCTTGGCGCATGCGCGGCGGCGGCATGCTGGCTGGAGGCGCAAGCTCCTCTTCTGTGAACGGCACCAGCGTGATGGGGTCCATCCGCCCCTCTGCGATGGCTTGAGCAACAGCGTCACTGTGGCGGACGCCGAGCAGTGCTTCAACACCATCAGCAGGCAGTCCGCCACTTGCTGGCGGAAGTAGGGGCGTGCGATGGACTAGGCTCTTCGTGGTGGAGTCATACACCCACGCGTGCGCGAACGTCCACAACGCAGCCTGCACCCGCTGCTCGTGGCCAGCGGGCACTGGCGCGCCTTGGAAGCGCAGATGGCGAACGGCTGCCGCGGCTGTGCGGAAGCGGCGCACTAATTGAGCGGCCGTCTTGATGCCAACTCCGGGGACACTGGGCGCGTAATCACATCCAGCCAAGACGCACAGATGAAGCACCTGGGCAGCGTCCCAACCCGCGAGATTGAGCTCCCGGCATCGACCCAGGCGGTTGGCGAGAATCTCACAGCAAGAGCCATCTGGGGCAAGCTTGAACAGCACCCGCGGCGTGCCGTACGCCACCAGGTCACTGTCCTCTGTCACTACAGCACTCACGTGTCCGTCCAGTGCCAGGGCGGCCATCTGGGCGTCCGCTTCGTAGGGGGCCACCACAAAAGGAATGGCCGCCTGCCGCAGCTGCACCATGACGCGGGCAGCCATGAGAGGCGTGACGTCCACCGCGCGCTGGAAGCACTCCTGCGCAGCTGACCGGTTGCCTGGCGTCCACAGCAGCACACGAGGGGCGGGTGACGCGGCGAGAGTGACTACACTTTCGTTCGTCTGTCAAGGCAAACACCACGCGCGAGGGGGCCACGCACCGGTGCTCAGGTGCTGCTTGCCGCGCTCCATCTGCTCGGTACGACGCCTTCAAGAGGAGCAACACAGCGCGTGAGCCGCCACGGGAGCGAGACCCTGGTGGTCGCGCGGCACTCCTTGCGACGCACCGTGCTCTGTCCTCTTCTTCGACGCCTTTGCTGGGCAGCTTGCCCCCGTCGAAGACGCAGATTGGCATGACGCCGTTTCGGCGTAATAGCTGGACCTGTTTCATGAAGTACGTGACGTACCTGCAGCGCGCAGCAGCAGTGGGAGAGGTGCCGAGGTGAGCAAAGCGGTCTTTGCCGAGTTCAGGGCGACGCGCGGGACGGCGCACTTGTCTGTCGGCACTCCTAAACACAGGTCCTGGGCGCATGTGTACAAGCCGCGGTGAAGCCAGACGTAGCCGTCCACCGCGACTCGCTGACCGTCGCACTCCCGGATGTGTGCCTCTCTGGTCACGGACTTCAAGTTTGGCAGCAGCCCCACGATACCCATCGCAGAGGCTGCACCACTCCTGTTCGCACGACGGGCGGCGCGAAGCGGGCTAAAAGTGTCCACGTCAGATGGCCACAGACGCTCTTAGAGACTCGCTAGTGCGCATTCGCAATGCTTCAAATTGCAAGACGTGTGGTCCGCCACACGGCCAATGCGCAAGGCAAGGCGCCGTGGGCCAGAAGCTTGTGCCTTGGGCCCCCACCGGTGAGTATGCCTGATGTGTGAAGCCAAAGGTCATTCGCCTGACCTGGTTTCCTCCAAGCCCGCCGACGAGAGCTACACGACGATGGCAAGCGTGCGTTCGGCGGCCGAATTTCACGCGCTGACGTCCAACCAGAAAGATAAAGGTGTCCCAGAAATCTGGAGATAAGCAATCTTGCATCGCTCTCTCACTGCGCAGCACGCAGGCGGCATTGACTACATCATAGCTCCCATGGCCGTGTGCATCGCGTTCGTAAGCCACGCAGACCCGGCGTGTCGCTCCTTTGGGGCCTCGATGAGTCAGCTTGCTGACGAACATCCGGCGATAACTTTCGCTAAAGTCGATCTCGAGGGCGAAGATGCTGCCATGCTAGCCAAGGAGCAGGGAGTCCAGCCTGACGCAAAGCTTCCGCTGTTCAAACGGTACAAGGTGTGTCCCAACGTCCCTTGCATGCGAACCAAGCTTGGACAGGAACTCCCTTAACGCGACTTGCCGCAGAACGGGCTGCACATTGCGCCAGACATCGTTGGTGGTGACGCCAAGGCACTCAAGCATGCACTCGAAGAGCTGGCTCAGCCATGAAGCCGTTGTAATCTCGTCCTCATTCACTCTGTCAGCCCCTGGTGCGACTTTAAAGCGGATGCCAGGGCTGCAACTGCGGCGGCGCTTCGCCGCTGCCGAGGCTTGCGCGGCGGCGTGAATGTTGACGCTTGCTGTTGCTGCTCCGTCATGAGGAAATCAGTCCAGGAAGTCCATCCGACGTCTTTGTAGGCAACCGCAGGATTCGAAGGGATGTCCACCGGCCGCGTGTTTGAACGACACCACGCCTGCCATTCTGTCTGGTCGCGTAAATTCAGCGCGCGCGCGAACTCCCGTGCGTCTGTGAATGGCCGCCTCGATCCGGTTGAACGACTGTTATGTTTCAACTTCAGCTTCGCCGCCACTGTGGCTGCTCCATGCAGTGATAGGGCGTACACGAGGTCGGTTCTGCCAGCAGCCTTAAGCTCCGCGCGTGTCGGCAATCGGTCGCTTTTGCCGCCTTGAGCACGCATGAAGGCCCGCAGCTCACGCGCTGTCGCTGCCGGCGAAGTCCATTTCCCTTTCGGCGAACGCTTCAATCTCCATCCCAGACGGGCGGCTACTACAGTGGCGCCGCCATGGCGACGCACAGCCTCCATCAAATCAGTGCGTCCGGAGGAGCGGAGCTCGTCAAGTGTGGGCATCACACCACCGTCGGGCTCATTGCCGCCAGCGGCGACGCTCTCCTCGTGGGCCTCATCGTCATCGCCCTCGACATCCGCGCAAAACGCGTGTAGCTCGTCAGCAAGGGTGTCAAATGCGGCCAAGTGACGCCCTCCCCATCGCGGGGCAGCAGTCCACCCCAGCTGGTCTGCCACGACGCGGGAGCCGCCATGCATGTTCACCGCACTCACCAGGTCCCACCTGCCGCCGGCAACGAGAGCTCGCACTGGCGGCATGACGAGATCAGTGGCGAAATCGTCCTCTTCCTCGTCTTCTTCCTCCTCCTCCAAGTCGCTGTCAGTGCCCGCCACCGGCGGCGGGTCCCAACGCAGCTGGCCCGTGATGTCGTTATACCAGTACGGCTCATCAGCTGCAGCATCGCCGTCGCCGTCGTCGCTGTGCATCGTCCAGTGAGATTCCACAAACTCACGCAGCTCGCTCGCCACAATATCGATGTCATCCCAGTAGCCTACTGGTTTGCGAGCGCCGCGCAGCCGCAGATGGGCGCCCACCGCTGCGAAGCCGCCGGCGCGAGTAATGTGGTCTATCAAGTCAGGGCGGCCATTGCGGAGGAGCTCGGTGCGTTTTGGCATGCGCTGAGGCCTGTTGCGCACACGACATCATCAGCATAGAGAGCTGAACCACGCATGAAGCGTGGTGCCGGGGCCACGCACCGTGCGCCAGAAGTGCCTCCCAGAGGCAATGCGCTCAAGTATGGTTGCAGTTCCTGCTTGAGCCACGCGATGAGATGTGGTCGCTCACCCAGCTCCAGGAGCCCATCAGGCGGCGTGATGTGCACAACTTTGTTGTGCGGCGAAAGCGTCGGCACGAGCGCAGAAACCAGTGGCACAAAGACGTGCCACTCGTATTCACGCCTGTTGTGTGGCGGTGCAGCGGACATCACTCAGCTGATAAACAAGAAACTAAGTGTGGTTCAGCAGCACACATGGCTGCTGCCGTACCCGATGCCTTGAACACGAAGCAGAACGTTCTCCGGGTTGTCGTCGTCAGCTCCTGGCAGCGCGCCCAGGACGAGCAAGTCCGCTAACGGGTCCAGTGTAGCATCTCCTGCGCCATCTCCGTCGCCACTGACGTCGAACACAACCTCGCCGCCAGCCGTGCTGCGTGGAGAACACAAAACTGGATGAGCGAGCAATTGGTTTGTAGCTTAAACACGCATGTGCGCACCTCAGCACTTCTGCCACTGTGCCGACTGCCGCGCCGTCTCTGTGATGGACGACTGTCCAGCCGAGCAGCGCGGCTGCGCCTTTGGCGGCCAAGAACGAGTCGAGTGCGCACGTGTCCACTTCTGAACTCGACTCGCCCTCCTCTGCTCCGTCAGTCACGATACTCACAGACGCGCTGCGTTTCTGTATGTTGAAGCCTTGTCGCCGCCGTCTATGTGTATGCTGTCTGGGGCGCGGTGCAGCAGGCGCTCGGAGCAACAGTCCGGAACGCATGCTGCACTCAGCGCGTCCCGCAAGCGCACGAGGCGCACGCACTGCACACATGCCAGCTGAGTCTGAGTATCATGATGCGCTCCATCGAAGCACAAACTCAATACTGTATGCAAGGGCGCCAACGTCAGCACTGCCGCTGTGCTTCTGTGCTTTCCCGTCACAGCGCCGGATGGAAGAGCTGCCGGGGACGCCAAAAGTTCTTCACAGGGCACTCTCGCGTCTTGCACCTCTAGAAGTAGATCACGCGCAGCTCGACGTGCCGCTGCCTCTTGGTCCAGGGGTGCGATCCAGACTGACTTTTCCTTCGCTCTCTCTCGTTCAACTGAGAGCTGCTGTCTCTTACCAGGATCTGCTCCACGGGCGTCTTGACAACGGCCTCACATACTATGTGCGACGCAACGCAAAGCCGGCCCACCGGGTTGCTCTTGCCCTCGTTGTCCGCGCCGGCAGCGTGAATGAGCGCGATGACGCGCGTGGCGTGGCGCACATCTTGGAGCACTTGGCGTTCAACGCGACAGAGACATTCACCAAGCACGCGTTGGTGAACTTCTTAGAAGCGGCAGGCCTTCCATTTGGAGCGTGTCAGAACGCCCACACTTCGGCCGACGAGACTGTCTACGAGTTGCTGCTTCCTGTGGACGGCCCGGAGCACGAGCTTCTGTCTCAGGCGCTGTCAGTGCTGGCGGAGTTTGCTTCCAAAATCAGGTGCGCACGGGAGGATGTGGAGGCTGAGAGAGGTGCAGTGCTGGAGGAGTGGCGAGCCACGCAGGATGCTCGGGGCCGCGATGCAGAGGCGTATTGGAGACTACTGCACAGAGGCACGCTGTACGAGCATAGATTGCCCATCGGCCTGGAGACCGTCATCCGCTCAGTGAATGCGGAAACAGTGCGCAGCTTCTATGCTGACTGGTACCGCCCACGCAACATGGCTGTCGTGGCTGTCGGCGATTGGGGAGACAGGGAGAACACTGCAGTTGTGGATGCCATCGGCAGTGCGTTCAGGGGTGTGGAGCCACTCAGCCCAGATCCAGGGCCGCCCAAACCAAACATCGTGTTTGTGCCGCACGATACGCCGCGCGTGCTGTGTGTCACAGACCGTGAGCTGCAGGGCACGGAAGTCAGCGTGTCATTCAGCAGGGCGCAGATGCCGCGTGGTACGCCGCGCGAGTTGCACGCGATGATGGTCCACAGCGTTTTCATAGAAGTGCTGAACAGCCGCCTGTTCCGCGTTGCCCGGGCTCAAACGCCGCCATTTTACAGTGCCTCCGCTGACCTTGAGGACATGTGCGCATCGATGGCGCTCTTCGTTGTGGGTGCCACTGCCCCAGTTGGGGGCGCACTGCCAGCTTTGGAGGCGTTGCTAATCGAGTTGGCGCGCGTGCGTCTGCACGGCTTCACGGCCCGCGAGGTGGCTGCTGCTCGGGCGCGCATTGACAAGGACCTGGAGACCAATTTCATCGAGAAAGACCAAGCGCACTCTGAATTGGTTCGGGATGAGTACGTCCGCAACTTCACGGCGGGCGAGGCAGTCCTTGACGCCGAATTCGAGGCCCGCTTGATGCGGACGCAGCTAAAGAGTATTACACCGCAGGAAGCGGCGGACTGCGCTCAGCGCTTTCGCGGCAGTCAATCATGCATCATAAAAGTCACCAGCGGCTCCACAGACAAGCGGCCTCCCGCTGAGGCCGAGCTCCTTGCAGTGCTTGCCCGCGTTGACGCGCGAGAGGCGGCAGAGGTGATCTTGCCACCAGACGTGGCTGATGTGCCGACCTCGCTTATGTCCGCACCGCCGACTGTCACTCCCGAGGCTAAGATCATCAGTCGCCGCAGTTGGAGCGCGTGGGATGTGAAAGAGTTGTCGCTCAGCAACGGCCTCCGTGTGGCTATCAAGCGCACTCCCTGGCTGGATGACCAAGTCCTCTTCAGCGCATATGCGCATGGTGGCCTGTCGCAGCTGCCGAACGGGAAGGGATACTGGAGCGCGTCTGCGTCGACAATGCTGGCCAGCGAGGTCGGGATATGTGGTCACGCTCCCGAAGTACTTGATGACATCCTGTCAGGCAAGCGCGCAGGCATCACGCCTACCATCGCAGCCTTCAAGCGTGGCATCTCGGGTGAGTCTTCGCCTGCAGACATGGACAGCGCGCTCTGTCTCTGCCACCTTCTATTCGTCACCGAGCCGCAGGCCGAGCCGCACCAGCTGCGCGCTGCTTACGACATGGCGCGCGAGCGCATGCGAGCTACAAAGCGAGACGCACTTTCGCGCTTCGCGCAGGCTGTGAAGGACACCGTGTATGGTAACAAGTGCTGGCTGACTCAACCCATGACAGAGACCCAGCTGATGGCCTTCGCACCGCAAGACGCACTGCGGTACTTCGCTGACGCGTTCAGTAACCCTGCAGAGTGGACACTGACGCTTGTGGGTGCTGTCCCGGAGGACGATGTTCTGGAGCCGCTGATTGAGCAATACATTGCCACCATTCCTGCGAGGGAGCACCCGGTGCCGATGTCGCCAGCCGATGTGCGGGCGTTGCCGTGGGCATTCCCTGCAGGTCCAGTGCGGCGCACGGTGAAGGCGTACATGGCGGCACCACAGGCGCAGGTGCACGTTGCCGTTCCGCTGCGCATGGTCACCCGCAGTTCGCCCAACGCCCACGAGCAGGCGGGTTTCGCGCATGAAGACTCGCTGTGGTTGCGCCTCGCATGCAGCATGCTGGAGACCCGCCTCCTGGGTGTGCTCCGTTTCCGCAGCGGCAAGGTGTACAGTTTGTCTGTGTCGCCTTTTTTCGGCATGGAGGCTCCCAGCTCTACGCCGCCGTTCCGGGGCGACTGCGCGGTGGTGCTCAGCTGCGACCCAGCTGCTGCGTGGGGCATCGTCGACGTAATTATCGCTGAAATTGGGGCCATGCAGCGCGATGGCCCCACGCAAGAGGAGGTGGACACCGCGGCGGAGGTGGAGCGGCGGACGCAGGAGGTGGCCTTGGAACAGAACGGAACGTGGCTGGACCGCATTCAGGCAGGATATCAGGTGCGCCCCCGCGCATGTTGTTCTCTCAGCTCGGAGTAGTTACTGGCGGATGAAGAAAAGCATTGATGCGGTTAGCCTAGCCTCCTACACGGAGCGTTGACGACCCAACCTATTAAACAGTCGACGGACGCCACCCACGTAACACGCGCACTCTGATGCGTTTGGCTGCAACGCTTACTGACCCTGACCCAACACGCCCACCTCCTACAGAGCCGCCGTTTTGTGGGCAACCTGGACGCCGCCGCTGCCACAATCGATGCAGCGCGGGAGAGCGTGCTTACCCAGCTCTCGCCCGCAACGCTGAGGGACCATGCACTACGGACACTGTTCCAGTATCCGTGCGAGGAGCGGTACACTGCCGTCGTGCTGCTGCCTGAGAGCGACACGATGGCGGTCCGCGTGAAGAACATCGCCGCGGCTGTCTCGATGACCGCTGCTGAGGCCTGGCTTGATGCGTCAGCTGCTCAGCGCGCGTTGGCCGTCACTACTGCATCTGTGGCCCTCATCGGCATTGCCGCCATAGCACGCCTGCGCTGGCACCGCACCTGAAGGAGGGCGTCTGCATCAGCATCTTTGCTCTTTGGTGACTCACACACCCTTGGACATCTTGCCTTGGACCTCCTTCCCCTTTCGCTTTCTCTTTTTTCCATGGTCGAGACGCGCCACGGCGACGTGCACGAAGGCGCTGCGCCCGTGCGCCGCGGAGCTGCTGTGCCTGCCCGCGCCCCACGCGAGGGGACAAAGGGTGTGTCGCTCAATCGCAAGGACAGCTTCCTTGAGCGCGTGCTCGCTCATAACCGCGTCATGTACGGCACGCTCATGGTGGTGCGTTGATTCTGGATGTGGCAAGCTGTTTATGGCGATGCTTACGCCCACGAGGACGCAGGTACTGGCGGCTTCAATGTGTCTTTCGTTCTTCGTGCTGCCAGTTCCCAAGAGCGATGCGGTGTTCGTGGGTTGTCTCTGGGCGTACGCCGCCACGTGCTCGCTTGTGTACCCGCCCCAATTTGGGAACGTGCGCTACTCTGGCAGCATGCCATTCCGCCCAGTCGCACAAGCTCCACTGCGCCGCCTGCAAGATGCGTACCAGGTCAGTTCTTTCATCACGGGCCTGGCCATTCCATTCCTCCTGCTTCTCCTCAGCCGCTCTCTGCACATCAAGCTCAGTGAGAGCCTTCGAGACGCAGTCGCCAGCCAGCTCTTTCTCCAGCTGGCGCAGTACTGCACAGAGGGCGTTGCTCAGTGGCCGGCTTGCTTGGCGCCACCTGTGTGGCTTTCCGTGTGCCACTTCATGACCGTGTGGCGCCTCCATCGCTGCTTCGATTGGTACATTGCCGCCGGCGCAATGCATCTGTGGCCTATGCGCGCCAATCGGTTCGGCCTGCGACTCTTCCGCTGGCTCATGACTCACCACCCAGGCCGTGTGTGGATGGTTGCGGCTACGCGTGTGGCGAGCGTCACGTGCTTCTGTGGCACCCTCTTCGAGTCAGCTGTTCTGGGCCCCATGGAAGTGAGCGCTTTCATCCACCCCAAGTACGCGGGAGGCAACATCCCCCCGCTTCATGCGTTCTGGGAGCAGACGCACGGCACTTCTGGTGCGGAGAAGGAGGAGTAGTGCACTAGAAGGGAAGCTACCTTGAAGGACCGCTCATACTGATAGACGGCACAAGCCATGACATGAAAACAGATCCACGTCACACCGCGGCTGTCCCTTATCTCTTCCTTCGCCGCATGACGCTTTCCGGCTCGAATGTTGCTGCCTCCTCTGCCTCAATAAACTTCTCGATTCGCTCAACCAGCAACTGTGCCGGAGGCAATTGGTCAATAGCTTGCTGTGCGGACGCGGCCAGGCCGGAGGCCGTCTCCAGCAGGCGCTGCGACGGCGAGGCCGTTTCCAGGCTCTCCAGGCCTGCTCCAGTTCGGCCCGGTCGAGCACCAGCACAGGACTCCCCAAGAACAGTCGGCAGCGGAATCAGGGACGCCAAGTCGCCGCTGCTCGGCGTCAGCTCCTCCACGAGACCCGCACTGACGTGCATAACCTTGAGGGCCAGCTCTGTTGCAGCAGAAGACGCAGCTCCGAGATCACCGGCAAGGGCAGCGTTCTTTAGCTTCTGGCCAGCCAGCTCCGCGTGCTTGCCAGTCTCAAGTGCCGTCTCAGTTAATGCTTCGCTGGCGCTGCGGCGCCCTGTACCTAGTGACGCCGGGTTTGGATGCTCCATGTGTTGCCCACCGGCCCCTAATTTGCGCCGAGATGTGCTGTACCAGTCAGCACGTGAGTTCCGACAATGAGGACTGTCACCGAGTTCGGGGGCGCTTGCGCAACGGATCCAGCGAAGGGAACTGTGAGTGAAATCTTATTGCAATACCAATGCGGCCCCAATATCAATGGAAGAGCTCCCCAATGCAGCAACGCACACCCCCACCGCCTACGTACTCTATGGTGTCCAGCGGTACGTGGACTAGCCGTGATACATGGCCGAGCAGTGCAGCCCTCTGCTGCTCCGTGAAAATGTTAAATGCTCCTGTTGACATGGCCATCATGGGCAGGCCGTCTCGCGCTGACCGAACTTCCAGGATGTTGCCACATAAGGCGCCCATCTGGTCGCGCGTGATTGTGACCACCTCCCGGGAGCCCCCTGCAGAAAGCGCGTGCATCACACCGCCGCGCTGCTCCTCCGGGATGGCGTCTGCGCAAACAACGGCGACGCCCGTGCCGATGGCCAGCAACACGTTGGTGTGATAAATTGCATTTCCCCCAGAATCGAATGCATCGAAGGCAATAAGCTGCTTGAAGCCCAACGCAGCGATCATCTCTCGCGCCAATCCCTCGTGACTACGCTCCGAACGGGCCATGTAAGCCACGCTGTTGACGTGGTCAAACACCAGGCTGCCGGTGCCCTCCACAATTCGAGGAGGGTTCTGCTTTTCGCCGTCTGTGAAGTCAAAAAGACGCTTACACCCAGGTCGGCTATGAAGCCACTGCACAATATCCGGCCTGCGCTCGGCTTGGCGATTCGGATTGCGCATCGTGCACAGTGCGAGCGTGCCGTCCGCAGCTGACATGAACCAATTGTTGGGGAACACTGCGTCCGGAGTGCCATGCGCTGCGGTGTGTGAGAACACATGCACGCGGACACCAGCCGCAGTGAGCGCAGCCACCAACTCCGAGTGCTCAGTGAGAGCAGACGGTGTCACTTCGGCTGCTTTTTCTCCGAGTAGACAATTCAGAGGCGCCATGAAGGCGTTATCCTGCGCTGCTTGAGCATTGCTTTGAAACGCAGCAGGGGCAATCATCATGACTGTACAGCTGCTTTGCGCCGCGGCGCTCTTCACAACCACGGACTGGACGTTTCTGGACACTTTTAACACGAACCCGCGCTGGTAAAGGAACGCTGGCAGCGGCACCGCCTGCGCCACAGACGCCAGTCCGCCATCTGCCGTGACTGCGTATTCGTCCACGACGCTCGACAGCGCAAGTAGCTGCACAGTGTCCGCGTCAAGGACTGCGACTTTGTGCTCCACGAAGAGCTTCACTGTGTTGCTACAACTCGGTACCGGGTCCGTTTCCATCGCATGGCTGCGGCGTAGCACAGCGATTCCAGTGAGCGCTGCGCCCAGAGAGGCTGTCGTCCTTCGGAGCACGTCTGCGACAGGCTCACAGGGCCCTGCGGCAACCATGTGGACGCCGCCGCCCAAAGCTTGCACATCCTCCGTCACAGAAGCCATAGCACCAGCAGCAAGAGATGGTTCACTCGACGCGTCCTCGTAGTATCCCTCACAGCCCCTCCTCCACCAAAGTCCCCTACTTCTCGCCAGGTCCGTCTCTCGCTTGCCCTTGCTATGGGCCTCGTCGGTGCAGCGCACTTTGTTCGCAGCAACCCCAAGTCAGACAGGTTCGGCGTGCGCGACTTTGCACACGTCGAAGTGTGGTGTGGCGACGCAAGCACCACCTGGCGTCGCTGGGCACACGGCCTGGGCCTCCAACTCGTTGCCAAGTCGGACCACAGCACGGGCAACAGCACGTATGCGAGCTACGTGTGCAGGTGCTGGGTGTCCGCCCCTGACGTGCAGCTGCTGACTGCCACTCACCACCGCTGTGTTTGCCTCCTGGCCAACGCACCAGGTCACACGACTTGACGTTCGTCTTCACGGCACCGTATGCCACACCGCAGACGGGGACCGACACGCAGAAGAGCCCCGTGCCGCACCCGGGCTATGACCAGGTGCAGTGTCCTAGCCACCCTCGTGTGCCCAGCGCTCCACGCGTGCCGCACCTTCACGTCTGACTCGACCCACGTGCTGGAAACGCATACAGACACACGCCCGCCAGTTCCAGGCTGCACACGGCACCGCTGTGCGCGCAGTCGCGCTGCTCGTGGATGACGCAGCAGAAGCACACAAGGTGCGAAGCGACACCCGCACTCACGGCCTGCAGACTGGCTGCACACTGTGAGCTGCTGGTTGCGCGTGACTGACGTCATGACGGCTTCTTGTGCTTCTTGTGCGTGTTGCTATGCCACAGGCGGCGGTGAGTGCAGGCGCGGTCAGTGTGTTGCCTCCTTGCACTCTGGACGACGGCGCCACTGTTCTAGCAGAGGTGGTTCTCTACGCGGATGTCGTACTTCGATTTGTGTCTGCGCCAGACAGCGGCTTTGTGCACACACACGGCGCGCTGCCTGGGTACGAAGCTGTGCACTTGACTGGCAGCGGTCCAGCGCGGAGCTACGGCCTGTTCCGGTTAGACCACTGCGTCGGCAACGTGCCTCAGCTGGTGCCAGCGATGGAATACGTGCAGCGCGTGACGGGCTTCCACGAATTCGCGGAGTTCGTATCAGAGGACGTGGGGACTGTAGACAGCGGCTTGAATAGCGTCGTCCTCGCCTCCAATAACGAGCGCGTCTTGCTGCCCATGAATGAGCCCACGCACGGCACTAGGCGACGGAGTCAGATCCAGACGTACTTGGAGCAGCATGGCGGGCCGGGAGTGCAGCATTTGGCTTTGGCCACCAATGATATCTTCGCGACACTGCAGGCCATGGCTGCAGCCGCGGGCCCCGATGGTGCAGGCGGATTTGAACTCATCCGGTCAGCAGGGGACGCGTATTATGACGCACTCCCCGCGCGTGTGGGCGCTGATAGACTGAGCCCGGAGCAGTTTGCAAAGTGCCGATCGCTCGGCATTCTAGTCGACCGGGATGACCAGGGAATCCTGTTGCAGGTCTTCACCCGCCCTGTGGGTGACCGCCCTACTCTCTTCCTGGAAATCATTCAGCGCGTTGGATGCCACTTAGACAAGAACAAGGCAACGGCTTGGGGAGAGCCGTATGCACAGGCCGCTGGCTGCGGCGGCTTCGGCAAAGGCAACTTCACGGAGCTCTTCAAATCCATAGAAGACTATGAGGCTACCCTGAAATTGTAGTATGTATCTACTGCTCGTTGCGTGTTGCTTTTCCGTTTGCCTTGCAGCGCGTCATGAAAGCGCCCTGCGCAGCCGCCACGTTTCCGGGATCTCCCTTCCACACTCGCAGCGCACCGTGTTGTAGCGCCCGCCCGTATGAGAAGGAGAGCGTCCACGGCGAGCGACGCCGGGCTCCCTCAGCAACGATTGCAGCAAGATTTGCTGTCGCCTCCTCTTCGCTTTGCCCACCGGACAGGAACAACACACCCGCCAGGGTCCCAGGCACACACGCGGTGAGCACATCTAAGGTTGCCTGCGCGACGTCCGCTTGGCTGGCTTTGATACTGCATGCCAATCCAGGTGCTATCATGTTCGGCTTCAATATGCAGCCCGGCAGCAGCACGCCGTTGACACGGCACGCCGAGAAGACTGCATTAAGCACGCGCTCTGTGACAGTGGCACACTCTTGCATGGTGTGCGCTCCATCGGCCAGGACCTCGGGCTCAATGATTGGCACCAATCCAGCCTCCTGGCAGGTCCTTGCGTACCGTGCCAGCGAGTGCGCTGCCTCAACCACAGCCACCTCCGATGGCACGTTCTGCGCGCTGTCGATGCAGATCACAGCCCTCCACTTTGCGAATCGAGCACCTAAAGAGTAGCTGCTAGCAGCTC
>Ga0164296_1001682_pt1 | contig 22918 bp, 22 predicted proteins | sample GEODES057metaG_FD_113533 | JGI IMG/M metagenome (GOLD analysis project Ga0164296, IMG submission 113533) | Dystrophic lake water microbial communities from Trout Bog Lake, Wisconsin, USA - GEODES057 metaG | ecosystem: Environmental > Aquatic > Freshwater > Lake | place: USA: Trout Bog Lake...
AGACATGTGGTTATGGTAGCGGAAGGCGGGGGCAGAGTTCAGGAAGGTGAAAGAGAAAAAGGCATTCGTTTTTGCGAATGCCTTTTTGTTTTGGAGGCGGAAAAATTTATTGCAGGGTGTTGAGTTGCTGCGAGAGCTGGGTGGTGAGGGCGTCGAGATTGTCGAGCGCGTTGGCGAAGAGGGCGTCGAGTTCTGCGGGGTTGACGGCGATGTCGTTGTCGAACGAGAAATCATCGCCGAGTGCAGAGGGCAGTTCGAGAGCGCCGCGAGTGTGGTGCGAGTCGGCGGGGGTGAGCGTGAGGGTCTGCTCCTGCTTGTTGCGGATGATGGTGAGTTGCAGCGGCTTGCCCCTGCTCTTCTGCACGGCGTGGAACCACTGTTCGGGGCGGGTGATGTCGACGGCGTTGACGCGGGTGATGACGTCGCCGGGTTTGAGGCCGGCGGTGGCGGCGGGGGAGTCGGCGTCAATATTTCTGACGAGCAGGCCGAGGCCGGGCTTGACGCCGAAGACATCAGCGAGCTGGCCGACGGGTTCGAGCATGGCGCCGGTGTAGGTGGAGTGCGGGCCAATGAGGGGCGCGTCAAACATGGCGCCGCCACCGGAGAAACCGCTGCCCATGCCGCCGCCGGCGAAGCTGTTGCCGCGGTAGCCGCTGCTGGGCGGAGGCGGTGCATTGTCGTCATCGGGCGGCGGGCCGGGCACGACGAAGTGCTGGTCCCATGCGCGGCGTTCGACGTCGGCACGGTTGGCAAGCTGCACGGTGAAGGTCTGCGGCTGACCGTCGCGGCTGATGATGAGGGTGACGGTTTTGCCGGCGCGAATGTCATGCATGATGCGGCGGAAGTGGTCGGCGTTGTCGACGACTTGCTTGTTCACCTGCAGGACAACGTCATGCTCGCGCAGGCCGATTTTGCCGGCGGGTGCGTCATGGTCGACGGTGGTGATTTCCGCGCCGTGCGAATCTTTCAGCTTGAGCGCGGAGACCTGTTCATCGGCGATGTCGCGAATGTCGACGCCGAGGTAGCCCTGGTTGTGCGAGTACATGTTCTGCATGCCGGGCGTGAAGTCTGCGGGCATCTGCGCGCGGAGAGCGGGCGAGATGACGAGCAGACAGACGACGGCTGCGGCGGTGATGGATTTACGATTCATCTTCCTAGTGGCTTTGGTGGTGCTCATACTGCGTCTCCTCAAAAAGATTGCAATGTTGCATGGCCTACTGAATTCCCGATGATTGATGGAGCAACTTTACCGATGCGTCGCGGATGGCGGGACTATCATCCTGCTGTGAAACGGTGTGGAGCACGGCCTGCACGCTGGAGTCTGCACCGACGGGCGTGATGAGGGCGATGGCCTGCGAACGGACGGCGGCGCTATCGTCATGCATGATGGCATCGAGCACGGCGTCGCGGACGCGGCTGTCCTGCGCGATGTAGGGCTGCAGACCGTTGAGCGCCTTGAGGCGAACGCTGGAGGACTTGTCATACCGCAGGGCGACCATGAGCGCGTTGCGGATGGGATTGCCGGCGTCGTCATTGCCGCACTCGTGGCCTTCGCGGCACTCATTGGCGAGCAGACCGACGGAGTCGTCATGCGCGCCGGCGGTGTGATTGCGGGCGGCGAGCAGGAGAAGCTGGCGGACCTGCGGGTCGTCAAGCGAACCCTGCAGACTTTCTGGAATGACGCGATTGTAATTCACCTGCACGACTTCAGAGTTCGGCGTTTGAATGATGCCGGTGACGTTGGCGATGGTGCCGTTGGCCTGGCTGGAAAGCTGGATGGTGGAGTGCGGCGGATTGTGCGCGGCGCGGATGGAATCTGTAACGTGGCCGGCGCCGAATCCGGCGGCCATCAGCAGACCGGCGAGGACGGGAGCGGAACGCAGCTGCGCGCCCCAGTTGAAGATGAAGGTGCGGACGCGGTCGAGCGGGGAACGCGGCGGCAGAGTGTCGAGGGCGTCGTCGAGCGAGATGCGCGAACGGGTGAGCAGGTTGGCGGAAGGCTCCTCGGGTGCGGCGAGGGTCATGGCGTGTTGCAGCGCCTGGACGACCTGTACTTCGCGGCGGCAGGCGTCGCACTCTGCGAGGTGAGACTCGAGCGCGTGCGAGGCTTCGTCGGAAAGCTCGCCGTAGAGATACAGCACGATATGGTGTTGCGCCGTGTTGCAGTTCATGGTGTGACCTCGAAATTGAAACCATGGATTAGTGTTCCCGCCGTGTTGTTCATGAACGAAGCTCCTGCAGGCGGGTGCGGAGCTTGCGGGTTGCGCGGAAGAGGGTGTTCTTGGCGGTCTCTTCCGAGGTGTTCAACATTTCGCCGATGGTGCGGAGCTTGAGTCCCTGATAGTGCTTGAGTTCGAAGACCATGCGTTCGCGCGGGGTGAGGTCTTCCAGCGCGGCGGCGATGCGGTCGCCGAGGACCTTGCGTTCAAATTCCCGCTCGGGATTGGCCATGGAACGGTTGTCGGTGATGTTGGTGAGCAGGTCCATCTCCTCGCCGTTGGAGTCGAGCATGACGGCGGGGTCTTCACGGCGCGACTTGCGGCGGCGGAGATGGTCGAGGCAGAGGTTGGTGACGATGCGGTACATCCAGGTATAGAAAGAGCACTCAAAACGAAAATTGTTGAGGTGCTTGTAGGCCTTGATGAAGGCCTCCTGGTGGATGTCCTGCGCGTCCTGCTCGGAGCCGGTGATGTGCATGGCGAGGCGAATGACGGCCTGGTCATAACGACGAACGAGGGCATCGAACGCGGTGCGCGAGCCGGCCTGAGCCTCGCGGATGAGTTCAGTGTCTTCTGCCCGTTGCTGGATCTGCGCTTCAGATTTGGTGCGTGTGCCGTTGGACATCCGTAAGGGGGATTCTAACGCCAAGCGGGGGGGCTTTGCCGGGTCTGGCTGGGCGGATTGGAGGAGCATGTCGAGCGGGGTTTGATGGCGCGAAGAAGCCAGCGCGGCCGCGAGCACGTGATTGCGGCCGGCGAATGCCAGTTTGCCGCAGGCGCTACGTTGGTTCGATGGCATGATGCGGAGCGAATCTGCCTGCATTCCGCGTCCCCTCCCCGGGTCCAGGTATAGAAACTGCTGTATTTATGACGCTGCGGGCAGGGGAACGATAGCGGCGGGGGCGGGAAAATTGGGCGAGCGGGTACACTAGCGGCATGACGGCAAAAGCGGGGCAGACAGGGTTGTTTGGCGCGGAAGACGGCGAGTGGGTGACGGCGCATACCGACGGCGGGTCGCGGGGAAATCCGGGGCCGGCGGGGTATGGCGTGGCGGTGACGGCGGCCAATGGAGCTCCGCTGGCGGAGTTGAGCGAGTTTATCGGGATCAAGAGCAATAATGTGGCGGAGTATGCCGCGTTGCTGGCGGCGTTGGAGTGGGCGCTGGCGCAGGGGCATCGGCGGCTGCGGGTGGTGAGCGACAGCGAGTTGATGGTGAAGCAGATCCAGGGCAGATACAAGGTGGCCAGCCCCGACCTGAAGCCGATGTTTGACGAGGCGAAGCGGCGGATTGCGAAGCTGGAGAAGTTTGAGATTACCCATGCGCTGCGGCACAAGAACAAGGACGCGGACCGGCTGGCGAATCTGGCGATGGACCGCGGTATGAACCGCGGGGGAATGGGACAGGCGAGTGCTGTGGTGACGAAGGCGACTCCGTACCCGAAGGCGGAGCGGGTGCTGCGCGGCGTGGTGAAGGACGGGCGAGTGGAGCTGCTGGGCGGGAGTTTGCCGGAGGGTTGTTTTGTTAAGGTGGAGCGGGAGTAGGGGGGCGGGAAATTCTGTAGAATTCGACAAGCTTCAGAGAGGATATGTAGTATCCTATCTGTAGCCGGAGCCGCACGATGAAGAAAGCCGGGAAGGCTTCGAGAGTTACCGGGAAACTTGAAAAGCGTATTGACCAGACCTCATACCTGACCGGGAAACAACTGGGCGGGATTTTGAAGGAAGAAGTCTGGTATCAGGGGCAAGCGGTCATCAAGTACAGCCTGGCGTATATCAACACTCGCGTTTGCGGCGTGGATAACGGACGAGTGCTGGGATATGACAACAGTCATGGAGAACATCACCGGCATGTGATGGGACGAGTTGAGCCAGTGGAATTTTCCAGTTATGAAAAATTGGTAGACCGCTTTCAGGCAGAAGTGGAAGAGATATGGAGGCAGGATGGCAAGAAAAAATAAAGTCCGCATACTGACCGATGGCAGAGAGGGATTCTTCGCGCGAGCGCGGGAGAATGCGCGCAAGCTGGACCGCGGCGAAGCCCTGCCGGCCGAAGTGACGATTACCTTTGAGAACCCCGGCGACATGGCACAGATTTTGTCGGTGGAAAGGATCCGTTTGCTGCGGGCCGCGCGGCAGAAAGGCGTTACAGTTTCTCTGCTGGCCAGCAACCTGAAGCGCGATACCCGCGCGGTGAGCCGCGACATTGCGAAGCTGGAGACATTTGGTCTGCTGCAGACGCGCTATGTGAGCAATCCGGGACATGGACGGCAGCGCATTGTGGAAGCCAGCGCAGAAAAATTTCAGTTGGTGGCATTGATTTAGGGGGTAAGTTAGTTTGGGTGTTACGCACGGATATGTTGCTGGGTATCTATATACCGACGAGATTACTGAATCCTGAGTTGATAGCATATTTAGAGACGAATATGGATAGGGTCGCGAACGCTTCAAAATCTGCCTGAGAAATATTTCATTCCAAACGCCCCACATCGAAATGAGAATGTGGGGCGTTTGAGTTTAAGACGCGGCGGCGGCGCGGAAGCTGGTGATGGTGAGGTAGAGGCCGAGGGCGATGTCGATGGCGGCGTAGAGGTAGAAGAGCTGCGCGTAGTGGAGGCTGCCGAGGTAGAAGCCGCTGGCGGCGGTGTTGGGCAGGAAGAGCAGCAGCGCGCCTTTGGCGAGGGAGAGCCAGCCGATGAGGGTGATGAGGCCGGCGAGCAGGCCCTGGTCCCAGATGTTGTGGGCGAGGATGATGGCGATGCCGACTGCGAGGGCGAAGAGGGCGATGATGTAGACCATCGGCGGCGAGTTGAGCAGCGCGGTGATGGTGGTGATGAAGGGGTCGCGGTCGAGGACCATGGCGAGGCCGATGATGAGACAGAAGATGCCGAGGAGTTTGCCGAGGTAGAGAGTGCGTGAAGACATGGTGTGCCTCCTTGCGGACAGGATACGCCGAAAGGCAGGGGACAGGGGCGGGGAACAGGGAAGGACAGAAGCAGATTCCTTCGCTGCGCTGCGGAATGACAACGTAAAGGCAACCGGAATGACAACTTATCAAGGCAACCGGAATGACAACTTAAAGGCAACCGCAGGGCCCTTCGCTTTGCTCAGGGTGATGGTGTAGAGGCGAAGGAGCTATTTTGCCAGTTCGGTTTTGACCAGGTCGCTGACGGCTTTGCCATCGGCGCGGAGTTGGGCGGCGGCGATTTTTGCCTGGACGGCTTTCATCAGGGTGCCCATGTCGCGCGGGGTGAGTTTGGTTCCGGCGGCTTCGAGTTCTGCACGGGCGGCGGCGACCAGAGGAATGATTTCGTCATTGCCGGCGGCCTTGGGCAGGTAGCGCTCGATGATGGTGATCTCTTCCAGTTCCTTGGCGGCGAGTTCGGGGCGGTTGCCTTTGGTGAAGGCCTCGGCGGATTCGCGGCGCTGCTTGATGAGGGTGGTGAGGGTCTGGACGGACTCGGCGTCGGTGAGCGGGGCGCGCTTGTCGATTTCTTTGCTTTTGATGGCGGACTTGACCATGCGCAGGGTCTGCAGCGGGAGGTCGTCGTGTGCCTTCATGGCGGTGATGATGCCGGCGTTGATTTCGTCGAGTATGGGCATGGGATCCTTGGCGTTGCGGTGATGGGTTGCATCCGGCAACAGTTGCGAGATGCAACAGGCAGCGGAAGCGGAGTTTCATCCTGCAACAACGGTTAATCTCTCTATTATAGAGCGGCTGCGCGAGGGTCGTCAGCCCGATACAATAGATGGTGAGAGAACTGGAAACTGGACTCGAAGAGAATACGAAGGGACACGAGACAATGATTCGCAAAACAAGGCTGTTTACCCCCGGACCGACGCCGCTGCTGCCCGCGGCACAATTTGCCATGGCTGCGGCGGACATTCATCACCGTACGCCGGAGTTCCGCGCGCTGTATACGCGAGTGCTGGCGCAGATGAAGGAATTTGTGGGCACCAAGAATGACGTGATTCTGCTCTCGAGCTCGGGAACGGGCGCGATGGAAGCCAGCGTGAGCAACCTGACGTCTCCGGGCGACCGCGTGCTGGTGCTGAGCGCCGGTAAATTCGGCGAGCGGTGGAGCGCATTGGCGAAGGCCTTCGGCTGCCAGGTGGACCTGGTGAGCGCGGAGTACGGCAAGACCTTCAAGCTGGAAGATGTGAAGGCTGCGTTGAAGCTGGAGACGCGCGCGGTGTTTATGCAGGCGACGGAAACCTCCACTGCGGTGCGGCACGATGTGCAGGGTGTGGCGAAGCTGCTGCATGAAGCCGGCAGCGAAGCGATGCTGATTGTGGACGCGATCACCGGTCTGGGTACGACGCATCTGGACATGGATGCGTGGGGCGTGGATGTGCTGGTGGGCGGCTCGCAGAAGGCGGTGATGATTCCGCCGGGGCTGAGCTATCTGGCAGTGAGCGATCGCGCGTGGGAGCGGATGGAAGGAACTTATAATCCGCGGTACTACTTTGACCTGCGCAAGGAACGCAAGAACGCGAAGAACGGCGAGAGCGCGTACACGCCGGCGGTGGCATTGATTGCCGCGCTGGGTGCCGCGCTGGATTACATTGCCGCGCAGGGCGGCGGCGATCTGGCCAAGGGACGCTACCAGTTGGTGGAAAATGCCGAAACGATTTCTGCGATGACTCGCGCGGCTGTGCAGGCGATGGGGCTGAAGTTGTTTGCTCCGGATTCGCCGGCGTCGGCAGCGACGGCCGTGTTGCCGCCGGAGGGCGTGGATTCAGGCGTGATTGTGAAGGACCTGAAGTCGCGCTTTGCTGCGGTGATCACCAATGGCCAGGGAGAGATGAAGGGACAAATCTTCCGCATCGCACACCTGGGATTTTTTGACTACATGGACACGATTGCGCTGATTGGCGCGTTGGAACAGGTGGCCGTGGGCACGCTGAAGCTGAAGGGATTTGAATTCGGCAAGGCGTTGATTGCGGCACAGAAGGTCTACGCCGACAAAATTAACAGCGGCAAGTAGACGGAGAGAGTCATGAAAATTGTATTGGCAGAGAAGGTGAGTCCGGCAACGCTGGCCGTGTTCAAGGAACAGCCGGAGTGGAACGTGTTGACGCACGACCAACTGGCAAAGGGACTGGAAGCGGAACTGGCGGACGCGGACGCGTTGGTGGTCCGTTCGGCAGTGCAGGTGGATGCGAAGCTGCTGGAGTCTGCACCGAAGCTGCGGGTGATTGGGCGCGCTGGCGTTGGCGTGGACAACATTGACGCCGAGGCGGCAACCAACCGCGGCATTGTGGTGATGAACACGCCGGGCGCGAATGCGATTGCGGTGGCCGAACTGACGCTGGGCCTGATGATTTCAATGGCGCGGCAGGTGGTGAAGGCCAACAGCACGATGCACAACGGCAAGTGGGAAAAGAAATCGCTGCAGGGTGTGGAACTGCGCGGCAAGACGCTGGGCATTGTGGGGCTGGGCCGCGTGGGCATGGAAGTGGCGCGACGTGCGCTGCCATTCGGCATGACGGTGGTCGGCTATGATCCGTTTGTTTCTCCGGCAGTGGCTCGCGAGAACAATGTGGAGCTGGCGCCGCTGGACGAACTGTTCCGTCGCGCGGATTACCTGACGCTGCATGTGGGACTGACGCCGCAGACCGAGGGGCTGATCAACGCGACTTCGATTGCGACGATGAAGAAGGGCGTGCGGATCATCAACTGCGCGCGCGGCGAACTGGTGCAGGACGAAGCGCTGCTGGCGGCGTTGAAGTCCGGCCAGGTGGCTGGCGCGGCGCTGGACGTTTTTACCAGCGAGCCGCTGAAGGATTCGCCGTACTTCAATCTGGAAAATGTAATTCTGACGCCGCACATTGCCGGTTCGACCAATGAAGCGCAGGAAGCGGTGGGCATCCAGATTGCGCGGCAGGTGAGCGACTACCTGAAGATGGGCGTGGTGCAGAATGCAGTGAACGCACCCTCGCTGACGTTTGAAGAGTACCAACTGCTGGCGCCGTACATCACCATGGCGGAGCGGCTGGGACGATTTATTTCCGGCGCGGCACAGGGCAACCTGGAGAGCGTGCAGATTTCATACACGGGAAAACTATCGCAGGCGAAGACCGACCTGGTGCGCAACGCGGCACTGACGGGCGTGATGGGCAGCGGCGACGTGAACCACATCAACGCAGCTGCGATGGCGGCCGAACGCGGGATCCGCGTACACGAAGAAAAGAAGGACCCGGTGAGCGGCGGCGCCGGCACAACACTGAAGCTGGTGCTGCATGCCAACGGCGGCGACGTGACCGCGAGCGGCACCGTGCTGCACGGAACTTCTCCGCGACTGCTGACGTGGGACGGCATTGATATTGAAGCGCCGCTGCAGGGGACGCTGATTGCCATCCGCAACCATGACGTGCCGGGCGTGATTGGACACATTGGAACGATACTGGGCGAGCATCAGGTGAACATCGCAAACTTTGCGCTGGGCCGTTCGGTGCGCAGCCAGCGAGTGCCGCAGGGACAGGCGCTGGCCGTGGTGCAGATTGACGGCAAGCCGGCCAACGCGCAGGCGGCGGTGGAAGCGTTGCGCAAGGTGGACGCGATTGCCAGCGTGCGTTTGGTGGACCTGGAGCACACGAGCCAGGACAATGACGCGAAGGACGAAGCCTAATGCCTCTGTACGAGTACGAGTGCCTGCAATGCCATCAGCGCGTGGAGAAGATACAAAGCTTCTCCGCGCCTGAAATTACCGAGTGCCCGAAATGCGGCGGCACGCTGGAGCGGGTGATCAGCGCGCCGGCGGTGCAGTTCAAGGGCAGCGGCTGGTATGTGAGCGACTACGCGGCGAAGAAGCCCGCCTCAAAAGGCACGGAGAGCAAGACGGAAACAAAGTCGGAAACCAAAACTGAGACGAATAGCGAGAGCCAGAGCAAGAGAGAGACGAAACAATAATCCTTTGCGGAAAATTCCAGATCAAAGAACTATCTAAAAATTCAATCTTGAATATTCAGCTTTGGCATACGTCAAACGCCGGAAATATTTAGAAAATTCGAATCATCAACTCCTACGAACGTATGTATATAATCGGTTCGAGAAATATACGATGATTCATCTTATCCTCAACAACCAATTCGTCTGCATGCTTTTGATATTTTCTGCCGCCTTACTCGTGACAGAAAAATTCATCAGTATTGAGGCAAAACGCATGCTGCGTATAGCGGCAGTTTGCGGGGGAGTCTGCATATCCCTGTGTGTGTTGTTGTGCGTTGTAAACGTGTTTCGTCCAGGCCTGTTGTTTGAAGACGAGGCGAATGTTCTGTCGATTGCGTCGGCCTATTTTCATGGCCAACCGATGTATACAGTATCAAATTCAGACACCCTGTATTCCTTGATGTATGGTCCCGCAACCTATCTAATCTACTTGCCAATACTTGATAAATTTCAACATCCAATATTTTTTCTGCACATACAGGTTCTATTGGCTGAGATAGGAAATATTGTGGCCTTATATTTTTTGCTGAGGCGACAGTTGCCGGTCTTGCAGGCGGTTTCGATTATGGCGCTAGCAATAGCAGTATTAATGCAAGCCCCCAATTATCTGTTTGGTGTGCGCGGCGATATGTTTCTTCTCCTATGCATTTCATGGGCGCTATATTTAGTCACAGGCAGGCGGCGACTCTTTATGGAGATTGCAGCAGGCATGCTTTGCGGAATTGCGATAGATCTGAAAATAACAATCGCGGCTGTAGTTTTTCTTCTTCTGGGAATTGTGTATTTCCGGCATGGAAGAAGGGCAATGTTGTCAGCAGCAGCAGCTACATTCGTGAGTGCGATTTCTATCTTTCTTTTGCCGAGGATTTCCCTTAGAAATTATATTTACATTCTATTAGATGTAGCACGGATGCGGATAGAGTGGGACATATTATCCATAATACTTATTACATCATTTTTATTTCTGGCGCCGTTGCTGTTTCTTGAAATGTCAGCTAGAAGAGAGAAAATATACAAAGCGCTAAATATTCAATCAGTTATTTATATAGCTTTGGGCGGAGCGGCACTTTTAGCGTGCATTGTGTCCGGCTCTAAAACAGGTGGCGGGCCGTGGCATTTGTGGCCGATGCTCCCATTTGTGATTTATTGCGTTGCATATGAACTGGCCATGCAGCTGCAGATTTCAAGTCTGCAGAGCTACAGGAAAATGACATGCGTATTTCTGGCGCTAGTTCTGGCTTATACCGGCATAACGCTGCGCTTAATTCCTCGTTGCTTCCATGACGTCTATTTGAAATACGAATTGCAACGCCATAAAGACCAAGAGAATGCAGAAGAAGAGATGATAAGTATATTGCAACGGCAGATGAAATGGAAGAAAAATATTACGATGGCCTATGGAAAAAACCTGAATGATTACAGGAGCAATTTGAGATTTGAACTGGTTCAGGCCGGGCAAAAATACTTCTTTGACGGCAACGAAGTCATAATTACCTATCAGGAGCATTTGCAGCTTCCAGATCCTGTTATAAATCGAATACTAAGTTGCGAAGATCTATGGCTAGTACCGCATGGAGAAGAGCCGTTCTCAAGCAGCCGTCACGGATTATTGGATGATAGTACGACACCCTATGTGTTTCCGGATGAAGTTCGTCTACAATTTATGGTCAAGCATAATATATTGGTCAACGGCCAGAATTATGACCTGTGGGGATGCAACAATACAAACTGAAAACACAAACTTATATAAAGATACTTAATAATAATAAATAATACAAAATTAGAATCAAGAAACTAAGCTTCTGCTCATTAATATCTTAATAAGTGCCCGCCCCCTGCGATGCAGAAGGCGGGCGCGTGGTTGACCAACGATTTGTTATGCGACGGGCGCGCGGTCGGTGACGGTGAAGGTGAGTTGGTTGTGCAGCGGGTCGGCGTCGAGTTGCACGCGGTCGCCATGCTGCACTTCGCCGTCGAGAATCTTCATCGCGAGCGGGTCCTGAATCAAACGCTGGATGGCGCGCTTGAGCGGACGCGCACCGTAGGCGCGGTCGTAGCCGGTGAGGAAGAGTTGATGGCGGGCCGCATCGGTGAGCGTGATGTGGATGTTGCGGTCGGCGAGCATGCGTTGCAGGTCGGCGAGGCGCAGATCCACAATCTTCGCAAGCTGCGATTCCTGCAGCGGACGGAAGATGACGATGTCATCGACGCGATTGAGAAATTCGGGACGGAAATTCTGGCGTAGCAAGTCCATCACCTGATCACGCGCGGCATCGAAGGCGGCATCGCTTGCGAGGTTTTCGCCCTGCAGGAACGAGGCGGCGAGATTCGAGGTCATGATGAGCACGGTGTTTTTGAAGTCGACGACGCGGCCTTTTGAGTCGGTGAGGCGGCCGTCATCGAGCACCTGCAGCAGAACGTTGAAAACATCGGGATGCGCCTTTTCAATTTCGTCGAAGAGGACGACGGAGTAGGGGCGGCGACGCACGGCCTCAGTAAGCTGGCCGCCTTCATCGTGACCAATGTATCCCGGAGGCGCGCCGATGAGACGCGCGACGGAATGCTTCTCCATATATTCCGACATGTCGATGCGGACCATGGATTGCTCGTCGTCAAAAAGAAATTCGGCGAGCGCGCGGGCGGTTTCAGTTTTGCCGACGCCGGTGGGGCCGAGGAAAAGAAAACTGCCGATGGGCCGGCGCGGATCACTAAGTCCGGCGCGGCTGCGACGTATGGCATTGGCGACGGCGGAGATGGCTTCGGCCTGGCCGATGACGCGGGCCGAGAGACCCTGCTCCATGCGCACGAGTTTCTGCACTTCGCCTTCGAGCATTTTTGAAACAGGAATGCCGGTCCACTTGGAGATGATTTTCGCGATGTCTTCCTCGTCGACCTCTTCCTTCAACATGCGCGGCGCGGCGTGGCCGGTGGAGTCCTGCTGCTTCTCGAGCGATTTCAATTCGGCCTCAAGCTTGGGCAGGTCGCCATATTGGATCTGTGCGGCGCGTTCCAGGTTGGCGCGGCGTGTCTGCTCGTCCGCCTCAAAGCGGAGCGCTTCGATGCGCTTCTTTAGGTCGCTGATGCGAGTGATGGCTTCGCGCTCAGTCTGCCAGCGGCTGCGCAGAGCGGTGATTTTTTCGCGGAGACCGGCGACTTCTTTTTCCACTTCGGCAAGACGCTCGCGCGAGGCAGTATCGGTTTCGCGTTTCAGCGCAGCACGTTCAATTTCCAGCGAGGTCGCGCTGCGTTCGAGTTCGTCAATCTCCACCGGCACGGATCCGATCTGAATGGCGAGCGATGCGGCGGCTTCGTCCATCAGGTCGATGGCCTTGTCGGGCAGGAAACGGTCGGAGATGTAACGGTGCGAAAGCGTGGCCGCGGCGACGATGGCCGAGTCCTTGATGCGGACTTTGTGGTGCGACTCGTAACGTTCTTTGAGTCCGCGCAGGATGGAGATGGTGTCTTCAACGTTGGGTTCGCCGACGAAGACAATCTGGAAGCGGCGTTCGAGGGCAGCATCTTTTTCGATGTACTTGCGGTACTCGTTGAGTGTGGTGGCACCGATGGCGCGGAGTTCGCCGCGCGCCAGCGCGGGCTTGAGCATGTTGCTGGCGTCGATGGCGCCTTCAGCAGCGCCGGCACCGACGAGGGTGTGCAGCTCATCGATGAAGAGAATGATTTCGCCGTTGGAATCTTCAATTTCTTTGAGCACAGCCTTGAGGCGGTCTTCAAACTCGCCGCGATATTTTGCGCCGGCGAGCATGGAGCCGAGGTCGAGCGAGATGACGCGTTTGTCGCGCAGCACTTCAGGCACGTCGCCCTGGACGATGCGGCGCGCGAGGCCCTCGACGATGGCGGTTTTGCCGACGCCCGGTTCGCCGATGAGTACGGGATTATTTTTTGTGCGGCGCGAGAGGACTTGAATGACGCGGCGGATTTCCTCATCGCGGCCGATGACGGGGTCGAGCTTGCCGCGACGCGCGAGTTCGTTGAGGTCCTTCGCGTATTTTTCCAGCGCCTGGAATTTTGCTTCGGGGTTCGGGTCAGTGACGCGCTGCGCACCACGCACGGCGGAGAGCGCCTTGAGGATGGCGTCATGGTCGGCACCGGCGGCGGCCAGGGCAAGCTGTGCGGGATCATTCTTCGCAGACTTCTGCGCGAGCGCGAGCAGCAAGTGTTCCGTGGAGACGTAGTCGTCTTTGAATTGCGCGGCTTCTTTCTGCGCCTGTTCCAGAACTTTATTGAGTGCGGCGGAAGCGGCAGGCTGCGCTGTGGCACCGGCGACGCGCGGCAATTTTTCCAACGCCTGCTGCACGCGCGAGTGTACCTGGTCGACCGGCGCGCCGATTTTGCCGAGCACGGCGACGACGATGCCTTCCGCATCTTTCAGCAGGGCGTCCAGCAGGTGGAGCGGCGTGACTTCAGGATTGCCGAATTCGGCCGCGGTCGAACTGGCGGTCTGGACGGCTTCCTGCGATTTGACGGTGAATGCTTCCCAACGAATGGCCATGATTGTGTCCTTGATACTTCAAACTTGCGATACTTCAAACTTGCGATGCTTCATTTGCGTGCGGCAAAACTTTGCGCCGTAAACGCGGCGGGCGGGAGAAATGCCCGATGCAATCCCCCGCCCGAAAATCCCTCTAGCCGCGATTGCTGTGAATCAGGCGGCGGGTTTGTGTTCGACCTGCGCCGGTTTGGCAGCGGCTGCGCCCACCGAAACTTTAATCTGCTTCGGTTTGGCTTCAGCGCGCTTGGCCATCTCCACCGTCAGCACACCGGCATCATAATGCGCCTGGATGTTGGCGGTGTCCACCGTGGTGGGCAGGGAGAAGCTGCGAACAAAGCTGCCGTAGCGGCGTTCGATGCGGTGGTAATTCTCCTGCTTGGTTTCATTCTCGAACTTGCGTTCGCCGGAGATGGTGAGCAGGTTGTTCTCGACGCGGACGTCAAAATTTTCCTGCGGGATGCCCGGGGCCTCAAGCTTCATGACCAGTTTGGCCTCGTCCTCGTAGATGTCTACGGGGGGAACGAAGCTGCCGGCGGTAATGCCGCTGCCGGCGGTCATGGACTCCTTATCGTCCGGGTGCCTGAAGTCCGAGAAGATGGAATTGAGGCGGTTCTGAAGAACAGCCCAATCGTTCATTGGTGTCCAACGAGTGATTGTCATAAGTCCTCCTGACTGGATGATTCAGATGGTATTGGTCGGGGGAGCACGCGGGCTCTACTGCCCGACAAGGCAATCATACCACAAGATAGGCAGAAAATATGATAGTAATGCACTCATATATTGAAAATAATTGTAAGTGATTGATATGAATGCAAATATTCTTTGTATCCGGTTGAATTTTTTGCGGAACTTACTCCAGCACCTGGGTGATTAGGCATTTCAGGTAGCTGGTTTCGGGCAGGGTGAGGATGGCGGGGTGGTCGGGGGCGGCGCCGCGGATTTCCAGCAGGCGGACGCGGCGGCCTGCATCGGCGGCTGCGGCGGAGACTACGTCGGCGAAGTCGGCGAGGGGAACGTGGTGCGAGCAGGAGCAGGTGATGAGGGAGCCGCCCGGATGGAGCATTTTGAAGGCGCGGAGGTTGAGTTCCTTGTAGCCGCGCATGGCGCCTTCTGCGGCACGTTTGGTTTTGGCGAAGGCGGGCGGGTCGAGCACGATGGTGGAGAATTTTTCACCGGCAGCTTCGTAATCGCGGAGCAGGTCAAAGGCGCTGGCGACGACCCAGTCGACTTCGGCAGAGATTTGCGAGCGGTTGAGGGCGAGATTTTTTTCGGCGACCTCGAGGGCTGGGCGGGAGAGATCGACTCCGGTGACGTGGTCGCAGACGCGGGCGAGATGCAGGGCGAAGCCGCCCTGATACGTACAGATGTCGAGTGCGCGGCCACCTTTGACGGCGTGATGCGCGGCGGCGGCGTAGTTTTCGCGCTGGTCGAGGAAGGCGCCGGTCTTCTGGCCGGCGTCTGCGTCGTAATGAAAGCGGAGACCGTTGAGCGCGAAGGTGGTGGCGGTGACAGGCGCGGCGGGTGTGGCGGAGTAGAGCGGCGCAGGCGAAGGCAGGGCAAGTTGCTCCAGCTCGCGGATGCGCGGGTCGGGCCGCTCGATGATGGTGGCGATGCCGGAGAGCGATGGCGTGGCGCGAACGACTTCGGTGAAGACGCGGCGGAGGTCGTCCTGCGCGGTGCCCTGCGTGAGCAGCTGCAGAATGATGAGGTCGGCGTAACGGTCTGCAACGATGCCCGGGAGATTGTCGGCTTCGCTGAAGACGAGGCGGCATGCGTCGGTTTCGTTATCAATATATTGTGTGCGCAGGGCGAAGGCAGCGGCGAGGCGATGGCGGACTGCGGAAAGATATCCGGCGCGGGAAACCTGCGGCGTGCGGGAGATGAGCCGCAGCGTGATTTGCGAAGTGGTGGAGTAGATGGCGGTGCCGAGGGGCATGCCGCGCTGGTCGGCCACGGAGACGAGTTCGCCCGCGGAGATAGTGCCGGCGGCGGAGGGAAGTTCCTCGACGATGTCGCTGCGGTAGACCCAGAGATGGCCGGCGAGGAGACGGTCTGCGGCGCGGCGGGTGATGAGAACGAGGGCGCCGGTGGGGCCGTCTGGTGCGGCGGGGAGTTCGGGTTCGGTATATTCGGCGTCAATAATTTCGGCTTCAGTGAATTCGGGGACGAGAATTTTCGGGGCTGGAGTTTTCGGCGCGGGGGATTTTGCGGGTGCGGATTTTTTGGCTGCGGGTTTTGCCGCAGATTTCGCGGGGGATTTGGCCGGGGACTGGGTGGAAGATTTGGCGGCTGGCTTCTTCACAGCGGGCTTGCGGGATGTTTTATCTGCGGGCATGGCTGGAACCATCTTCGCATGAATTGGAAGGCGGATGTGGTGAGGGGATTTTCGCGGGAGGTGGGGGTGCGGCCTATAATCAGGTATGGCGACCACGGGGCCAGCGCGCAGTGATGCCGGTGCAAAGCCGGTGACGGGTGGGGCGGAAGCTCCGCCGCCGGAAACGGCTGCTGCGGAAAAGCCGGTGAAGGCCGCGAAGAAAAAGCGCGCCGAAGTTGCCGCTCCCGAAAGCATAGAGAAAAAATTTGAGAAGCTGCTGGCGACGGTGCATGAAAACCGGCCGGGCGACGACCTGGAAATTATCCGGCGGGCGTGGGCGTACTGCGTGGAGCAGCATGCCGAGCAGAAGCGCGCGAGCGGCGAGCCGTATGTGATCCACCCGCTGGAGGTGGCGCAGGTGCTGGCCGAGATGCGGATGGATTCGACGGCGCTGGCGGCGGGTCTGCTGCATGACGCGGTGGAAGACACGCCGGTGACGAGCGAAGACATTGCGCGGCAGTTCGGCGAGCAGGTGGCGCACATTGTTGAAGGCGTCACCAAGCTGGACAAGATCCAGTTTGCGAATCGCGAGGACCGCCAGGCGGAGAACATCCGCAAGATGCTGCTGGCGATGGTGAGCGATGTTCGCGTGGTGCTGATCAAACTGGCCGACCGGCTGCACAACATGCGCACGCTGCAGCATCTAAAACCGGAACGGCAGCAGATGATTGCGCAGGAAACGATTGACATCTACGCGCCGCTGGCGCACCGGCTGGGCATGGGCAAGTTGCGCAGCGAACTGGAAGACCTTGCCTTCCGTTATGTGGACCCGCTGACATACGAGCAGGTGAGCCGCGAGATGGGCGAGGTGCGCGCGAGCGGAGAAAAATTCCTGCGCGGCGTGGCGGCGGAAATTGAAGAGCTGCTGAAGGTGAATAAAATTCCCGGGCGCGTGGAGTGGCGCATCAAGCGACTCTACAGTGTTCATCAAAAAATGAGCACGCAGCATTTGCCGCTGGACCAGGTGTTTGATTTGCTGGCGGTGCGCATCATTACCGATACGGTGGGCGATTGCTATGCGGCGCTGGGGTTGATCCACGGCAAGTGGAAGTATGTGCCGGGGCGGTTTAAAGATTTCATCAGCATGCCGCGCGCGAACATGTACCAGTCACTGCACACGACGGTGATTGCGCCGAGCGGGCACCAGTTTGAAGTGCAGATCCGCACCGAAGAAATGCATCGCGTGGCCGAGGAGGGCATTGCCGCGCACTGGAAGTACAAGGCCGATGAGGACATCAGCGGCAAGGACGAACAGCGGTTGGCGTGGGTGCGGCAACTGGTGGAGTGGCAGCGCGAGATGAGCGATCCGAACGAGTTCATCTCGACGCTCAAAGTGGATTTGTATCCGGAAGAGGTGTACACCTTTACGCCGAAGGGCAAGGTGGTGGTGCTGCCGAAGGACGCGAGCCCGATTGATTTTGCGTACACGGTGCATACCGAAGTGGGCAACAGTTGCGTGGGCGCGCGGGTGAACGGACGCATGGTGCAGTTGCGGACGAAGCTGCGCAACGGCGACATTGTGGAGATCATCACGCAGAAGGGCCACATGCCCAGCCGCGACTGGCTGGGATTCACCAAGAGCTCGCGCGCGCGGAACAAAATTAAACACTGGCTGAATGAGCACCAACGCGAACGCGCCACCGAGACGGGACGCAAGCTGCTGGAACGCGAGGCGCGGAAGCACAAGGTCAGCATCAGCAAGTTGAATGATGACGACTACGTGCGCGTGGCGAGTGAGTTCGGCGTGGCGGGGACGGTGGACCTGCTGGCGGGCGTGGGATTCGGAAAACTTTCTGCGCGGCAGGTGCTGCACAAGTTATTGCCGGAGACGGCGGAGCTGGCGAACACTGAAGCGACGGAAGCGGGCGAGGGAACCCACTCGGGGATGTCGGAGGCGGTGGCGCGGGTCTTCTTCGGACGCGGGTCGGACTCGCTGCTGGTGGAAGGCCAGGATGATTTGCTGGTGTATCGCGCGCGATGTTGCAATCCGATTCGCGGCGAAGAGATTGTGGGATACGTGACGCGCGGCAAAGGCGTGGCGGTGCATGCGCGCAACTGCCCGAATGTGCAGAACCTGCTGTATGAGAGCGACCGGCGCATCAACGTGGATTGGTCGAAGGCGGCGGGAGAAGATGGCGCGGCGAAGACGTATCCCGTGAAACTGATTTTGTATTGCGATGACCGCACGGGTTTGCTGAAGGAATTGACGGCGGTGATTTCGGACGACGGAACCAATATCCGCAGCGTGGATTCGCGGCCGGATGAAGAGAACGACGGCGCGAAGGTGGAGTTTGTGGTGGAGACGCGCGATGTGCGGCATCTGGCGCGGCTGGTGAATTCGCTCCGACGCGTGACCGGTGTGCGCGACGTGCAACGCATGCATAAAGTTTAGGAGTAGAAAAATGGCAAACAAAATTGCAGTGGTGACCAAGGATGCACCGGCGGCGATTGGGCCGTACACGCAGGCGGTGCGGGCGAATGGCGTGCTGTACACGTCGGGGCAGATTGCGCTGAACCCGGAGACGGCGATGATGGTGCCGGGCGGGATTGAGGAGCAGACTGAGCGTGTGCTGGAAAATTTGCGCGCGGTGCTGGGCGAAGCCGGGCTGGGATTTGAACACGTGGTGAAGACGACGGTCTTTCTAAAAAGCATGGGCGACTTTGCGGCGATGAATGCCATCTACGCAAAATATTTTGCGCCGAAGGGTGTGGTGGCTCCGGCGCGGTCTACGGTGCAGGCGGCGGCGTTGCCGAAGGACGCGTTGGTGGAGATTGATTTGATCGCCGTTGGGTAGGCGTACATCTTGCGGTAATGATGCATCGATATATTGTTTGCAGGTTGCACTGAATCCTCCCACAGAGTGAGCCGCTTGGAAACTTACAAGATTCTCGGAGCAGAAGGCCAGGCGGCCGGCAGCGCCCCGGTGCTTGTGGAGCGACGGTTGACCAGTCTGGACGGCTGGCGCGGCGTGGCGATTCGGCTGGTGTTTTTTCGACACTACTCCAATACAACGAGTTTTAAACATGGCTGGGTGATGGTACTCTCGCGGGTGCTGGAGAGCGGCTGGATTGGCGTGGATTTATTTTTTGTACTCTCTGGATTTTTGATTACCGGCATTTTGCTGGACACGCGCGAACACAAAAACTACTTCAAAAACTTTTATGCCCGGCGAACGCTGCGCATCTTCCCGTTGTATTTCGGCGTGCTGTTTGCGCTGCTGGCGGCAACTCCGTGGCTGCATCTGCAGTGGACGGCGTGGCACCTGAGTTTCTTCTTTTATGTTTCGAACATCGCCTCGCAATTTAAAGACAACCTGTACAGCCTGAGTACGTTTGTGGGACTGGGCCCGACGTGGTCGCTGTGCGTGGAGGAACAGTTTTACATGCTGTGGCCGCTGGTGATTCTGCTGATCCCGAACCGGAAGCGGCTGCTGCAATTTATCGTGGGCGCGATGACGTTGGCGTTGCTGACGCGGTTGGCGTTGCTGTTGGTGCTGCCGAATGAGCCTGCCTATGAGTGGGCGTACCATGTGCTGCCGATGCGCGCGGATGGTTTGCTGTGCGGCGCGATGATTGCGGTGCTGTACCGGAAAAATATTTCTGTGAAGCAACTGCGCTGGCCGCTGGGGATTGCCGCGGTGGTGTTTGCGGCGGTTTGTATTTCGTGCGGGTACATCGACTTCCACAGCGTGGCGACTTGTTTGTTGATTTATCCCAGTGTGGCGCTGCTGTTTGGCGGGCTGCTGTTGCATGCGCTGCAGCAAGGAACGTGGGCCAACTGGATTGGCAATGTCGGTTGGCTGCGGTTCTTTGGCAGATATAGTTACGGCATGTACATCTATCACGACCTGCTGAACACGGCGGGGCTGATGCGGTGGATGCAGATGAAGATGCATTCGCTGGCGTTGGGCGGGATGGTGTATGTGGTGATGATGCTGGCAATCACGACGGTGGTATCCGTGCTCAGCTATGAGCTGTTTGAAAAACAATTCCTGAAGCTGAAGGACAGGTTCAGCTACTCAGCGATTTAATTTTTGGAGACGATATGACAGAGGAAGCGAAGCCGGAAAAAATGTTCAAGGCAACACCGGAAAAGATGTTCAAGACTGAAGCCGAGTGGCGCGAGCTGCTGACGCCGGAGCAGTTCCACATCATGCGGATGAAGGGGACCGAGCCGGCCTTCAGCGGCGCGCTGGTGAACAACCATGATGATGGAATTTATCGCTGCGCGGGATGTGGGGCGGAGCTGTTCAAGAGCGAAACGAAGTTTGAGTCGGGCAGCGGGTGGCCGAGTTTCTGGCTGCCGGTCAGTGCAGAGGCGGTGGCCGCGCACGAGGACACCAGCCACGGCATGCGGCGGATTGAAGTGACCTGCGCGCGCTGCGATGCGCACCTGGGACATTTGTTTCCGGACGGGCCGCGACCGACGGGGATGCGGTACTGCATTAACTCGGCGTCGCTGAAGTTTGAGGGGAAGTAGCGGCTGGAATTAAATACGAATGACGCGGTAGCGGCTGCACCAACATTGCCGAAAGACCGCACCAATACTTTTTAGTACGAAAGCTGTGGCCGGGGTTAGCTGGCCTTCTTTACCTTGCCGCCCTTGATGCAGGTGGTGCAAACGCGGATGCGCTTGTTGCCGCCGGCGACGACGGCCTTGACCGGCTGCAGGTTAACGTTCCAGCGGCGACGGGTGGTGTTGTTTGCGTGCGAGATGTTGTTGCCGAACTGCGGGCCTTTGCCGCAGATTTCACATACTTGTGCCATACTGAATCTCCAAAAACGAATTCCACGAATTCTCAGAATACCGGATTTCGGGCTTGGCGGCAAGGCGGGAACGGCCGGGCAGGGCGAAGAAGCAGCAAAATGGGAGCCAATCGAGAGGGATTTCAGGGTCCACGCAGCGACAGTATGTGGGCGCTAAACACTGAGCCATCAACAAGCTGACCTAAAGGAGAGTGCGATGAAAGTTGAAACTTACATCAATTTCCCGGGGAATTGCGAAGAGGCGCTGCATTTCTACGAGCAGCACCTGGGGGCGAAGATCCTGATGCTGATGCGGCAGGGCGAGCAGCCGGGCGGCGAGGTGATGCCGGGCATGGAAGGCAAGGTGATGCATGCGCGGTTGCGGATTGGCGACACCGATGTGCTGATGAGCGACGGGCCGGCGGGCAAGACGGAGCCGATGCGCAGCGTGTATCTGACGATGAAGTTGAACAGCATTGAAGAAGCGGAGTGGTTCAACGGGCTGCTGGGCGACCAGGGGCAGATTTACATGCCGATGCAGGAGACGTTTTTTGCGCACCGCTTCAGCGTGTTGCGGGACCGCTTTGGCGTTTCGTGGATGATACTTTTTGAACGCGAGATGCATCCGGAAGGATGAAATATTCACACACAATCGGCGGCGTGGTGTGGGCGTTCGAGGACCTGCGCGCGCTGCTGGGTCGTGCGAGTCCGCGGCGAAGCGGCGATGAACTGGCGGGGTTGGCCGCGGCGAGCGATGTGGAACGCGTGGCGGCGCAGCGGGCGCTGGCGGAGGTGCCGCTGCGAAATTTTCTGAATGAGGCCGTGGTGCCGTATGAGGCCGATGATGTGACGCGGCTGATTGTGGACACGCACGATGCGGCGGCCTTCGCGCCGATTGCGGCGTTTACCGTGGGCGAGTTGCGCGACTGGCTGCTGAGCGAAGCGGCGACGGGCGAGCGGATTGCGGGGCTGGCTGCGGGGGTGACTCCCGAGATGGCTGCGGGTGTGAGCAAGCTGATGCGCGCGCAGGAATTAATTTCAGTGGCGCGCAAGGTGGAAGTGGTGACTCGCTACCGCACCACGGTGGGGCTGCGCGGAAGATTGTCGACGCGGCTGCAGCCGAACCATCCCACCGATGACGCAGCGGGGATTGCCGCATCCATCCTTGACGGTTTGCTGCTGGGCAGCGGCGATGCGGTGATTGGGATAAATCCAGCGGGCGACAATGTGGAAACAACAGCGCGGCTGCTGCGCATGATGGACGCGGTGCGAAGAAAATTTCGCATCCCCACGCAGAGCTGTGTGCTGGCGCATGTGACCACGCAGATGGAAGCGATGCGGCAGGGCGCGCCTGTGGACCTGGTTTTTCAATCCATCGGCGGCAGCGAGGGAACGAACCAATCTTTCGGAGTGACGCTGGCGATGCTGGCAGAGGCCGAAGCGATGGCGCGGGAGTTGAAGCGCGGCGGCATTGCAGATGAATCCGGCGGCGAGAACGTGATGTATTTTGAGACGGGGCAGGGCAGCGCACTTTCTGCCGGGGCTCACCACGGTGTGGACCAGCAGACGATGGAAGCGCGTGCGTATGCGGTGGCGAGAAAATTCCGGCCGATGCTGGTGAATACGGTGGTGGGATTTATTGGCCCCGAATATTTGTATGACGGCAAGCAGATTTTGCGCGCGGGACTGGAAGACCATTTCTGCGGAAAACTTCTGGGGCTGCCGATGGGTTGCGACATCTGCTACACCAACCACGCCGAGGCCGACCAGGACGACATGGACGCGTTGCTGGTGATGCTGGCGGCGGCGGGCGTGAACTACATCATGGGCGTGCCGGGCGCGGACGATGTGATGCTGAATTACCAGAGCACGTCCTTCCACGATGCGCTGAGTGTGCGGCGGTTGCTGGGGCTGCGTGCGGCGCCGGAGTTTGAGGCGTGGCTGGCCAGCGGCGCGCGCGAGGAACTGGCTGCGCTGGCGGCGGCGGGCGGGGTGAAGGCGCTGCATGAGTGACGAGAATGGATTGACGTTGCGAACAATGTTGCGTGCGGCGACTCCGGCGCGTGTGGCGATGGAGCGGGCGGGCGATGGAGTGAGCACGCGCGAGTGGCTCGACTTCA
>Ga0164296_1001685_pt1 | contig 22906 bp, 29 predicted proteins | sample GEODES057metaG_FD_113533 | JGI IMG/M metagenome (GOLD analysis project Ga0164296, IMG submission 113533) | Dystrophic lake water microbial communities from Trout Bog Lake, Wisconsin, USA - GEODES057 metaG | ecosystem: Environmental > Aquatic > Freshwater > Lake | place: USA: Trout Bog Lake...
CTGAATTTCGTACGACATAGCGTTCGTTAATTCATTGTCAACGTCGATACCGTTCATGTTCTTGAGATCTTGCTCAAGTTCAACGGACCAACGAGCTGCTAAACGACGTGTACCAGCTTCAACAGCGGTCTTTTCGAAAGCAACAACCATCTGAGGGATGTTTGAGCTTAATTCAAAGTTAGCTAAAAGATTAGCAACACCTTGATCGTAACCTACCATTGAGAAAGCTTCTGAACCACCAGCTGTAGCACCACCGGATAACCAGGAAGCTGATGTACCAGTGAAAGCGGTGTTTAAGTAGTTCCAACCAGCTTCAGTACCATCTGAAGTGTTTGTCCAGCCTTGCTGGCTGTTTGAAGCTGAACCGTAGCCGTTATCAACAGCTGTAGATCCGAGTGGATCTGACTCATAACGATAACGTAAAGCGAATGCGAGACCGACTGGACCGCTCATAGGTTGAACACCAACGATTTCGTTTGTGATCAATTCTGGGAAAGTACGACGGATCATCGGAATGAGGATCTTTGGTAAACGAGCATCACCAGTAGCATAGAAGTCACTGGATGGCTTACCACCGAAGCCCATTGAACCTGCATTACCGAAGGAACCCCCAGCACCAGCAGTGTTAGTTGCTTCATTTAAGCACCACTGTTCTTGATTTTCAAGAAGAATAGCAGTGTTTAACTTTGTGTGGTCGTCCTTAATAGCAGGAGTTGCTTCATCAGCATGCTCGAGCAACGGAGCCCACTTCTTGAGAAGGCTTGCTGCACGATCTTGGTTGATGTAAGATTGTGAAGGTTTAATTGATTTCATAACTTATAATTTTTTTGTAAACTGACAATACCTCAAGTTCATTAACAGAACTTCAACGTGTAGATATACTTATAAAAAAAGCCCCCATTTCTGGGGGCTCTTAATAAAAAAATCTGATTTATTTATTAATAAGGTTTCTTAGTGAATTCGGAAACATATGCTTTTGCAACATAACTAGAACCTTCATCTGCATCAGCTGAAGAATAAGACTTTGATTCTTGAATTACTTCTTTTGGTGCTATATGATCTACACCTTCAGATAATACTGTTGCGGATTCTTTAAGAGTTTCTACTTCATCAGCTTCCTTCTTGTCAAACATTTCGGAAACATAAGTGAAGTTTTCTTTAATGGATTGTAGATTCTTTTCAGAAAGTACTCTTAGCATATATGTCTTCTTAGCTACTGGAAAGTTTTCAAGTTTCTTTTCTAAGAATAATTGCTTTTCAGTGTTTTGAGCTTTTTCATTAACAAGTTGTAATTGTTTTTGAAGTTGAGCTACTTGTTCTTTTGCTTCATCGATTTGTTTCTTACCATCTACTAAAGCTTCTTTAATGTTTTCGTTTACGAATTCATCACTAAGGCTTACTAAACGTTTAATTTCGTTTACAATCTTACGAGAACGTGCATTCTCTGTAGCTTCTTGAATTTGCTGTGCAGGAATTGCTTTGTCAATATAAAGCTCAATGTAATTAGAAATTTGTTCTACAAGGGTAGTCTTAAATTGTTCAGCTTCAGTACTGATAGCTTTTTCATATAGACCAACAATTTCTTTTAGCTTCTTAGTGTTGCTTTCATCAAGAACATTAAGGGCGTGCTTGAACTTAGCAGCATGTACTTCGTCAATACGTAGAACAATCTTATCAAGCTTTTGTGAATGATCAGCATCAATAGCTTCTAGAACCTTCTGAAGCTTATCAGCATACTCTTCATCTTGTTTTACAAGAGCTGCTTCAACGGCCAGCTGAGCTTTTTCTTCAGCTTTCTTTTCAACAGCTTCGGCAATTGCTTTGAGGGTATCTTCTGTTAAGATGTCCTTTGTAGCTTCTTTTAAAAGGTTAGTAATGTCTTGACTCATATTATTATATTTATACTATTTGAGGTTAAAATTAAGGGATTAAAATCCAAAAGTTGTTATTTTTTTCTAGCAAGCTTTTGGTCTACTTGCTTGATACGTTGTAATAGTTTCTCATTAACTACTGCAGCCAAAGCTTTATCAGCGGCTTTATAGTTATTATTAGCAACACTGCTAATGAAGTCAGCTACATTTTTCTTGTTATTCATGTTATTTAATTCCGTTAATAAATTTTATAATTTGCTCTCTTAGATAAAGATCCTTATCTTTGCGTGGCAAACTAGCTACTTTACTGCCAAATTCATCATATAGTTCTTCAAATGTGCCATTTTTGTTTAAAACGAATGATTTGGACTCTAAAATACCATCAACAAATGCGCCTGGAGCAGAAGGATCAGCTACTGCGTCAATTGTAATAAGTTTCATGTTCTCTACGTAATTGACACCATCTTTATTGTTTAATGTGCCAAGAGCTCTGGAAGACATACCAAAGTGGAACCCGTCTAATATTAGACTTTTCATTACTTGTCCCATTGGGGTGTTAAGAACTTTACTTTTACCAATTACTTTATTACCATCCATTCTTAATTCTGTAATAAGATGGCAAGCACGCTCACTGTTAACAGTAGCACTTTGTGGGTGCTCTAATTCCCCAAGCGCTCTGTTCTTTGTAACAAATTCTTCATTGTAGCGCTTTACTTCCTTTTCCATTTCTTCCCGGCTATAGATACGGTTGTTGCGATTTTTTTCTTCAGCAACCATGTATACACCAGTAACATAAAGACTGGAAGGTTTGTCTTTACTGCCCTCTTCAATAAGGTAATCAAGACCTTCTGTAATTGGGGCTTGGGTTATAAGTTTAAGAAGCATACTTTATTATATTATTTATGCCAGCTCTTGCATTTTCCCAGGTTTTTTATAATATAAAACATTGTGAATATAAAGTATAGCATAATAATACCGACTTATAACCATCTTGAGGATTTTCTTAAGCCGTGTTTACAAAGTATTATTAAGTATACGGATTTAAATATAACGGAAGTAATAGTAGTAGCTAATGGCTGTATTGATAATACAAAAGAGTACGTTGAATCACTTACAGCTACGTACCCTAATATTAAACTTATTGAAGAAAAAGATGGTATTGGATATACGAAAGCTACTAATTTAGGGTTAAAAGTAGCAGTAGGGGAATATATTATACCTCTTAATAATGATACTGTTATTCTAGACTCTCCTGTAAATGCATGGTTAGATATATTAGAGGAACCTTTCAAAAGAGATCCTCAAATGGGGGTAACCGGCCCGTTAAGACTAGATGATAAAATTACTCAATCTCAGTTTATAGTATTCTTTTGTGCAATGATTGCACGAAAAACTTTTTTACAAGTCGGTCTTTTAGATGAAATATTTTCACCTGGAAGCGGGGAGGATATTGACTTCTGTATTAAAGCACAAAGATTAGGCTATAAAATCGAAATTGTACCAAATAACACATTAACTAAAAAAGATGCTAAAATTTATGCTGGTAGTTTCCCAATTTACCATTATGCTGAAGGTACTTTCGAAAATGTAGAAAATTATAGTAATATAACTTTTAAGCGAAACAGTTTAATTAACCTAAAACGACATAACAAAAATATTAAATTACATTTAACTCCAGATAATAGTAGTGCATTACCGTTTCATATAAGAGTTCACGATACAAGCAAATATAGTGATGTATTATCTGCATGGAATAAATTAGATTTTGAAAATGGAACTGTTGAAGAAATAGCGCTTGTAGATACTATAGCTCAAATACCTGCTAATAATTTAACTGATTATATTAAGGAATGGTATAGAGTTTTAAAGAAAAACGGTAAGTTAATAATGTTAATGCCTGAACCAATACATCAAGTTATAATAGACTTAGTTACTAAAAATGGTTTTAGTAGTACTAGTATACAATGGGCTGATAATAATAGAATCTTTTTTTTAGCAAATAAAGTATGATAACAGAAAATGTAACAGCTACTCTATCCACTAAGAATAGGTTTCATACTACTTTACCGTTAGTATTGACTTCTCTAGCCAATCAAACTCTCAAGCCAAGTAGGGTTATAATATATGACGATAATGACACGTTAGAAGATTTAAGAGAGAATGAGATTTATAAAAATTTATTTCTTCTACTTAATAAAGCCGGTATTAACTGGGAAATTACTGTAGGGGAAAGAAGGGGTCAAATATTTAACCACCAGCGCGCATTACAAGACGCTAAGACAGAGTGGATTTGGCGTTTAGATGATGATAATATAATGGAACCTAATACTCTACAGGACTTGTATAATAGAGCTACAAGCGATGATAAAATAGGTGCTGTAGGTCCTTTAATATTAGATCCTAAAAACGACATTAAGCACCCTCTTGCTTCTAATAAAATAGAAGATATTTTTTTAGGGCTTAATATACAGTGGCGGGACACTAATATAGCAAGTGTAATAGAAGTAGATCACTTACAGGGTAGTACGTTTTTATTTCGTAAAGCTGCTGCTGAGCACGGCTACGATTTAAAGCTTTCTAAAGTAGGTCACAGAGAAGAAACTATTTTTACGTATGAAATGAAACGTAAAGGTTGGAAATTACTTGTTGATACTAGTATTAAGACTTGGCATATGCGTTACGGGGCTGGTGGTATTAGAAGTCATACTAACGCTGAGTTGTTTAAACAGGATGAAGATATTTTTCTAGAATATTTTAAAAAATGGAAAGTAACACCTACAAAGGTTAAAGTAATACCTCTAGATTCAGGTATTGGAGATCATTACGCTTTTAGAGGAGCTTTACCTGATATAAAAAAGAAATATAAAGGCTATAAGCTTGTTCTAGGGGCTTGTTACCCTGAAGTGTTTATAGATGAAACAGATGTACAAGTAATAAGCTTAGCTGAATGTAGCGGGTTAGTTAATGTAGGAGAGTACAATATATATGCCTGGATGGATGCACAGAACTGGAAAAAAACTTTAACTGAAGCTTATAGAGAGGCTTACGCTTAATAATATGTCAAGAGTAATAATAAGTCCATTTGCACAAGCACTACGCAACGGTAATGAAAACCCTAAAAACTTTCCATACTGGAAAGAGTTAGTTGCATTAATGGTTGCAAACAACATTGAAGTTGTTCAAATAGGCTCTACTAAAGATAAACCTATAGAGGGTGTAACTGATTTTAAACAAAACTTAAAATTACTTGAAATTAGAGATTTAATTAAAGAAAGTGGTACTTGGATTTCTGTAGATAGCTTTTTGCAACATATGTGTGCCTATTATAAACTACAGAGAGGTATTGTTATATTTGCACAATCGGACCCTAAGATTTTTGGATATACTCGTAACATTAATATGTTAAAGAGTAGGTCATATTTGAGAGAAAAGCAATACTGGTTGTGGGAGCAATGTGATTATAAAAAAGAAGCGTTTGTTACTGCTCAAGAAGTATTGGATACATTACTAAAATTATTGTAGTTAATGTAAGTATTAGGGTATATGGCGAACCCTAATAGTACAGTTGGTCCAGCAGCTTTCCTTTCTACAAATCTTAATAGTAGGATTCAAAGTTATGATATGCTTGCTGAGCGTATCTTTTTTCAATTAGGTGCACCTGTAATTAATCTTGAAATAGCTTGTGTAGCTTCTTATGATGCTATTGCTTATGCTATTGAAATGTATACAAAGTTTACTCCTGGTACTGAAGAGTTGATTGTATTTGATAGTAACCTTTATACGTTTGGACAAGGTATTAAGATGGATACTCTTATTAATAATACCTTGAATCCTGAGGTATCTGCTTTAAGTTCTACATTTCAATCAGGTTTTGATGTAGATATGAATGATTATAGAAAAGTAATTGATGTTACTTCATTTTCAGTTGGTACTAATAACGGTGTTAATACTCTGTTTACTATTGAACAATCAATGGCCCAACAAATGCACTTTGCGTATTCTTTAGGTAGTAAAGCCTTTGACGTTATTTCATGGCACATTTTAAAAGATTGGTTAAAGACCAGAGAAAAGGTATTTGCACAGCAACCTTATTTTAGATTTGACCCTCGTACACAGGTTTTACGTATATTACCTGATCCTGCACAAACAGGTAAAGATAGGTATTGGGCTACTGTAGCTTGTAGAATGGAACGTCCGATAAAAGATTTAGTTAAAGAGCGTTGGGTAATGGAGTATGCAAAAGCTTTAATAAAAATTAATATAGCTAATACTCGTGGTAAATTTGGAGGTACTCAGTTGTTTGGTAGTGGTACCTTACAATACGAGACTTTAATGTCTCAAGGTGTTTCGGAAAAAGAAAAGTTAGAAGACCAATTACTGAACAATAAGCAGGAAGATCAAGAACCTGCAATGTTCTTCATGGGTTAATTTATGAACTTATTCAAGCGTTTGGTAAAGCACTTGGTGTTCCGCCAACAGGTTCAGGACCTGTCGCTGCAGGGGCAGCACCAGCCTCAGGAGCCGCGCCAGCCTCAGGAGCTGCGCCAGCCTCACCCCCTGGAGCAGGAGCTTCAGCGCCACCTCCCACCGGCGGGCCAAAGGATGGTGGGACACCGCCACCTCCACCGCCCCCAGCAGGAGCTCCAGCGCCTGCACCGCCTCCTGTAGTTTGTTGTATAGATTGACGCCAGTTAGGGCCAGAGTTGGTGATCTGCTGTAATTCGAATGCAAATGCAGCATCTTTTTTCATCCACTCTCTATTGATCTTAATTTCCTCATCAGACCATTCCATATACTTCTTTAAAGCATATGACTTAGATACTGCTTCTGTTTGAATAGCTTCACCTAAGGACTTCATCTTTAACTCATGTATTTGAGCTTCTCTTGCTACGTGGAAATAACTTGGAGGGTTAAAGTTAATATGAACATCAGATTCTTTGAGTTTATATTGTTCCCAAAGTCCCTTTAACTTTAAATGCGTTATAAATGTCTCCTTTAATGAGGAAGCAAATTGACGTTGAAATCTTATAATAAGACGTGCAAATTTGAGTTCTTCTCTTAAGATTTCAGCACCATCAGCGAACTTAGCTTCAGGATCTAAACGACTTGTTGGTACACGTAATGCTTTATATAATTTCTTAACAAAGTAATTTAAATCATCTAACTGGCCTAAACTTGCATTAGTTGTTAAAGCAGATACGTCTGTACCACTACCATCTGGTCTCTTTGCAAACCAGTAACTATCTAACATACTTTGTGGGTCGTACACATTAACGTTAGTACCTTGATCGTTATCGTATGTTCTACGAGACCAATACGATTGCATTAAACGTTTAATATATGCTTCTGCTTTAGGAGCTGGTAAATTACCAACATCCACTTTAAATACTAAACGTTCTGGTGCTCTTACTAAACGGTAAACAACAATACTGTCTTCAATTAAGCTTAATTGTTTATATGCCCTACGAGCTACTTCAAGATAAGGTAAACGAATTGTTTTATGTTCATTCCATACATGAGAATGAAAATACGATACTTGATGTCTTTCTAATGGAATTAATTCTTGTTTAGCTGAATAACGATTATTTGCAGATTTATCGATAACAGGTTTACGTAACATAAACCCTTTAATAAGCATATTTTGTACGTTATCGTAAATAGGGTTAACATGCTCTGTAGGTATCTGTACAATACCTATAATACCAGCATCTTTTTTCTTTTCGTTTATTACATTTTCAAAATATATTTCAGCGTCAATTAATATTGCTCTAAAATATTCAAAACCTTTATTCTCAAAATTAAATAATTCACAAATATGCTGAAAGTTCTTTTGTAACTCTCCTGCAATAACTTGATCTTTACTTTCAGAAACTGTTAACGTAGCATATTTACCTTTATCGTTTTTAACCAACATTTCATCACATATTTCATCTAGTGCGTGACTTATTTCTGAATAAGAAGCCATTACTCGATAATCAGCTAAACGTTTTGGTTTATCTGTGTCTACTAAAGCATAAAGATAATCATGATATGCTTTATTAATAACAATACCATCTAATGATGGCACTGCAATTGACTCTTGAGCTGTAGAAACAGCTTGTTTGTAGATTCTTTCTTTAGCAGAGCTACCAACCTTATAAAATGTTTCGAACTTTGGATTTAATGATTGGATATCATTAATGGTCTGTACATTACTGTTGTATGGCAACTTGTTAACAAAGTTGTTAAAAGTTTTAGTAAAGAAATTAGGTTGTACGTTGTCTGCCATTTAGATATATTTATCGTTGAGAGTTGTATTATAAACTAGCTTTTTGTAATAGCTACTATATAGTTAACTTATACTTGGACCGGATGCTACAAATGAATTTGACCCAACACACATTAAAGTACAAAAACCGTGTTGAGCTATTGTTCGATTACCAGTAGTAGCCGTACCATCCAGTGTTAAAGTAACACCAGATGCAGCTGATAAAGTTTGAGAGCTAGAAGTATTATTATAAATGTGTATTAAATTACCCGCGTTAAATGTAGATATCGGTATTGCTATTACTGTACCAGTAGATGTTAGGTTAATAAGACTACCAGTATCAGTAACTTGCAGGGTGTAAGCAGCGTTTTTTGCGGAGTTAACAAATATACCAGCATTACCACTATAACCGGATATACCAGAATAACCTGAAATACCTGCACCGGAATAACCACTATAACCTGAAATACCTACTGCTCCTTGATATATACCTGTCTGTACATTACTATAATATTGATTACCTAGATAATAAAACCCAACTGTAGCAGGTAAGCTACTACCAGTACTTGCAAACACTCTGTATACTAATCTATCTGTATTAGAATTAAGAGCTATAGGGCTAGAAATATTATACATTACTGATTGTAACAGAGGAGTACCAAACGGTGTAGGTGTTAATGCACTACCAGTAGCAGAAAATAATAATGTTTCTGTTCCGCCAGGATACGTTCTGTCATAAACTGAATGAGTTAATGTTACAGCTGACGTAGCATTAACATTAGTACCAGAAAGGGCATAATAACAATTAAATGTCCATGTACCTTGACTGATTAATGTTATATCAGGACTGTTTATTTGAGTAACTACCTGACCTAACGTTCCAAGTTGTTCGTTAGCACTTAAATTATACGGATAAGATGTAGAAGTACCTGTAGCTGGTGTTGTACTAAACAACCCGTAATATACACTAAACTCTGAAGCAGAAGACGTTGGGTATAGTGTTAAACCAACTGCTGGAGATCCAGAATAACCAGAATAACCGCTAGAACCACTAATACCACTATAACCAGATATGCCAGAATAACCTGATGCTCCATTAGGACCTATTGAGCCTTGACCGGAGTAACCACTATAACCAGAACCACTATAACCGCTTATACCACTGTAACCGGACCAACCAGAATATCCACTAAAACCTGATATACCAGAATAACCGCTTATACCAGAGTAACCAGACACGCCTGTGTTGCCTTGTGCGCCATTTCCACCAGTTGCTCCAGAATAACCAGAATAACCAGAAACACTTCCTGTATTAAATGCTGTAGTAACAGTAGCAAAATTATTATTAATAGTTACATAACTATTTGATATTAAATCTGTTGAAAGTATCGGGGTGTATGTAATAGCCATGTTTATAATATTTATGCGTTAGCCCAGGTATAAGTTGCAGTATACCAAGGATCTGTATCAGTTGCCCAAGTGCGACCGGAAGTGGTTGGTGTAAACCATTTGTTGCTTAAATATTGTGCGTTAGAAGTTACCTCTGAAGCACTTAACGCTCTATTATAAACTAACACCTCGTACACATTTCCTACAAAAAACTCTTTTTGAGATGTTAATCCGCCTAATCCATAATAGTTGTTCACTTTACTGGATGGAAATATACCTGTTTGTGTAGAATTTGTATAAAACGTTCCAGATGAATTATTACTGCAAACTGCACCTACAATAATTGGAGTATTTAAACTCATTGCACTTGTAGATTGTACAGTATTGGTATCGTTATATGTACCCCAACCACTAAAGCTTCCTTGATAGTAATTATCTGTAATAGCTAATATAGTTATACCAGCTTTAGCATGATTGTACTGCATACTATATAATCCCATCCAAGTACCTGTCCAGCTAGGCCCGGTACGGGTAGCAGCAATCATTACTGACATATTAGTGTAATTTAAGAAATCAAATAAATTGTTCTGTCTTAAAGTACCTTGTGAAAAAACTATACAAGGTCCACCGTACGGGCTACCTGATACAGAAAAGTTTATACTATAACCATCTCCAGACCATCCTTTGGAGCTTATATTATCAGGTAATTGAGCAGAAATGAGGCTCTGCCCATTTACATACCCAGCTGTTAATAAGGTATGAGCATCTAACTGATTAACTAGACCAGAAGTAATAAGTGACATGTTATGTAATTACTTGTATACCCGAAACGTACGGGAATTGGGTTGTATATGTAGCATTGTACGCACTCTTAGTTAAGAACGTATAACCTGCTTCGTTAGCTACTATAATATCAAAATTACCTAAAGCAGAAGGTGCAGGGTAAATTACCTGTAACATATTACTACTGTTAATATAATAGGTTAAAGCAGGTACAACACCCGTTAATGCAGGGTAACTTGCTGATAAACTATGAGAAGCAGAAAATGGGTTAAATGTGGTGGTAGTACCGAACATTCTGTTGTTAGCACTGAGATACACATTATTAGTATAATTTAATTCAGTACCGTACATATTAATAGCACCAGATAAAGATATAGGCGCCAACCATCTGTCTACAAATGGTATTGTTGGTATAGCTGATAATGTAAAGTTTTCTGTGTATTCTGGGTTTGTTAAATAGTCTACATTTTCTAGGGTAGGTGTGCCTGATACAGCATAAAAGTTACTATCAACTTTAAATATTCTACCTACTGGATTGGCATCTGCTTTAAACAACCAACCTTTAATTGTAAAGCCTGTATCACAAGACACTCTAAATGTTTTATCAGGCGACTGTTCTGTCGGGTAAGTCATAGCTAAACTACCTGACCATAAAACTTCAGAACGAATCTCTATACCTGCCATTCCGTCTCTTTGCCAAGAAATAATAAAATAAGGATCATTATACGGAACGAAATTACTTAAAATTTGATCCATATCTTCTTGAAACTTAGTTAATATAGATACTGTTACTTCTATATTAACAGGTACTGGTTGTAAGTTACTTGCAGCTGTAGCACTATCATACGCACCAGCTAGCTTGTTAACTAAAAATTGACCTTCAAGCTTATTAAAAACTCTAGTAGGATCTCTGCTTATACTACTAATCCAAAACGCAACTGCAGGTAATGTAAAGTGTTGCGCTTTATTAACTAAATCGTGTAATACCCTTTCTTTTGGTGCATAAACATACCGAACTGCTACATTATTACCAGCATTACGACTATTATCATACCTCTTTACAATAGCACCGTCAAATGCCTGTAAGAATTGTGTTAATAAATCCTTTACTTCCCAATGGTATGTGTAGTTCTGCACCTATATACTTACTGTATACGATCTTGAAAGTATTTAGGTAACCGGTTCATATGCTGCATTAATACATCTTTTATAGATCCATCAACAATATATGTTACACTAGTGTCTTTTTCATTTCTAGTACATCTACCACAAGCTTGTATTAAAGTTGTAAGCATTTTCATGACATACCAATTAGGATACTCTTTTTTCATTATTTCTACTCTAGGATCTTTAAGTGGTAGGTAAGGTAATTTTAATATTATTTGCCATTCGCCTAACTCGCCAGGTAAATCCAATCCAGTAGTAACTGATGGGCTAATTATAACTGTATCTTCTTTTAACCTTGTTTTATGATCGTTAATAATCTCTGCGTTTTCAGTACCTTCTTCTCTAAACAAAAACCGATCTCCTTTTAACACTTTTTGTAATTCTAAAGCTAAAGCTTTAGTGTGAGTATGTATTACACCTTTTTGTCCTTTATGTTGGTCTACGATCCACTTTACAACTTCCAACACATGTGGAAGGTTTTCTTTCATCGTTTTATAATTTAAAGGATATTTTGTAACAAATTTAATCGGGCTTTTTTTAGGGTCAAAAGTAGATTCTAATTCTATAATATCATATTCATCTGATTTAATGCCTAAAGTTTGAGCAATAACTTTTATATCTATAAATGTAGCGCTCATTAAAATAATCTTTTCTGCATAACCAAACAAACAACCTGTTAGTTTATCTATTTTTACAGGTGTAAACTTTTTACCTGTAATACCTTTTGTACGGTCATCTATTGTGTCTTCAACAATATACTGTACAACATCCCAATGCGCTAATGTGTAATCTACTGAATCTTTTAATTCAGCTCGATAATGCTGCATTTCAAGTTCTTTTTTATTGTCTATAAACTTAGATTTATTTGCTTTAGATGAAATAACTTCCTTTAACTCTTCAGACAAATCAGTCAACCAAGCTCTAGCATCATTAGGCTTATCTGATGTAAGTTTATTAATGTCTATTCCGTTATAGCTTAAACTTTTATAATTTACAATAGTTGTGAAATTACCTACTATTTCATCTTCTAAACCGTGAGCTTCATCACAAATAAGAATTTCTCTCTTCTTAAGATGATCAGGTAAGTTAAAGAAAGAGGCATAATTTAAAACAGTATTAGGCTCAATAAGTGCATTGTTACGAGCTGTATAATACGGACAACTGTTGTTATCTAAACATTTCTTTTTTTGAATATATGAAATAGTACATGGTGCTATCTGTGTATTAAAACTTTCGTCCACTGTACACCGATAATTACCTTTACCTTTAAATATAGATATATTTTTAAAAAGATTTTTATGCTGATCTTGTAATTGTTTATTGATAGTTAATGTAAAAGAACCGTGTGGTTTATACATTAACTGCAAATCTTCGTATTGCTCTTTATCATAAGCTAAATACGTATTTACTAATTCAGCATACTTCGGGTTTGCTTTAGAGGTTACACTAGCAATTGTTTCAGCTATATGAGATTTACCAGAACCTGTAGGTGCATGTAAAAAACAAAACTTCTTGTTAGATAACAAAAACTTTTCAATCTTGTTTATAACTTCAACCTGGCCAGGTCTAGGCTTATAACCGGGAGGGAAGTATTCTAACAATGGTTTAGAGAGTATCATTTGTTTAAATGATAACTCTATTTACAATTAGTTCAATGAAATAATTGAAAGAGTTGTATTATAGAACTTACAATTTTTGACTTGTGTAACTGTTTTTAAACTAATTAACATGTCAAAATCCTGTTCGGATAAAGATTCTAATGTGTAATCAAACAATGTTTTATTGTTCACCATCTTTATGTTATACGGAAAAGGTATTTCAAATGTCTCTCTTTTCTTTTCAGTTAACAATATAAATGAAATATAGCAACCAGATACTTTAAAATTAATTAATTTACCTTTTTTATAAGGTTTATTCTTTAATGTAATTTGTACGTCTTTTTGAAAGTATTGCTTAAGATGATTGTCGAGTACTGTAATCATTTTTATTTATCCATAAACCGCATCTTGTCAGTTGCAGTCATCTTACTTAATACAGTATTGAAATATTTCCAGAACTCATCTGGTGGTGTTGTAGGTATAACGCTTACTATATCAACCGACTCACAAGGTACTAGTCTATAATCTTGCATAAAGATATCCCAAGTAAGTACTAGCCCTTTAGCTTGCGGGTTAAATTTGAGTTGACCAGTTGCTGGTCTAAAGTTTAATGCTGTTCTACCTTCTATACTGTTTAAAAGTATTGTATCATTAGTAGCTAACATTCTACGGGTGGGTTGATCTCCAGCCATAGGACGACGCCGTAGAAACTTAAGTTCTACGGCGTTCTTATTTAAAAGTGCTGTTAATGATGACTGGGATAACTTCATTCGGGATTTGCTATGCCAAATATTCTATCTTCATTTAAAAATACAATATGTCTTAAATTATTTATATTACTCGCTTTCAATCCGAACGTACTTGGAAATATAATATGTTGACCTGGTTTAACCTTAGCGCGTGGACCAGCAAGCAACACTTTAGCTACACGCCATGCTTGGTTAACAGCATTAATAGGTACCCACAAATCGCCTCTTTTTATCATTGTACCATCTTCATTAATGTCTACATACTGACACATAAGAATATCATCTAATACAGCTGTTAACTTCCAGCCCTGTAAATTAAGTTCACTACTAGTATATTCTTCAAGACGTACTAATCCTTTAGTTAAATTAGTATCTATTGCTTCATTTGTTTCTAGTATTTTATCCTTTTCTTTATCAGTTACCTTTAAATTGTTTACTGCTCTTTCGAATTTTGCTTGTTTATTGTTTGCCATAATGTTATATAGTAATAATTTACTTAAAATTTGTTTATTTCAACTTATGTAGTAAAATCAAAATTTACAATACAACGTATATTTTTAGTTGGATCAGAGCTTGCATGGTACCTTTCGCCATTAAAAATTACAACCCGTCCTTTTTTAGGGGTAACACGGTTTAGTACTTCAAACTTTGTATCTTTATATTTTTCCATATCTACATCTTTTAATGTTTTATCGAAAAAAAACGTATCTCCATCTGTATCGTTTACATAATATAAACATACCATATGAGGAGTGTGTAAATCAACATGTGGGTTATTATATTTTTGTGGGGTAGATTTAATTAAAGGAAAACTTATAAAACTACGCACATTCAATACTTCTTTTGGTGTAATGTTAATTTTTTTACAGCTTTTAAACAGTATTTTAATAACATTATCTAAAACTTCCTGGTACAATACATTTTTACTTGGGTTAAAAATCTGCAACATAATAGCTGGTGTATACTTTGTTATAAGCCTTTTTTTATTATGTGTAGTAGGGTACGTAATGTCGTCTAGAAATTTCCAGCATATTTTAGTATTAACTGTTAAGTAATTTTCAATATAATCTTGCTCTTCTATAGTTAGGAAATCATCAAATATATAAAAATCATTCATTATTTTTATCTCCCTTAGGTAATTTTAAATTAAATTGTTCCATATACTGATTTAGCTCTCTGCTTGATATTTCAAGAGATGTTGCGATTTTTAATACTGTTTCTTTGTCTTTACTGTTTTTATTATCTTCTTTTTTCTTTTTTATATAGTTTACTCTCGAAAATTTATATTGTGGCAAGATACCATAAAGATATTTAAACCAGTGTTCTTTATCATTTAAAGAAGACCAAACCCGGTTACTTGTATTATTTACAAACGTTGCTGCTTCTGATGAATGCATAGAACACCAACGCTGAACCATATAAGGTTGAAACTCCGGATCTTCTTGTACGTTAGAAGAGTCCGGAGTCTTAGTTTTAAATAATATCTTATTTAAATAAGCAAACATTAAACAATTACTTTAGTAGTAGCTACAAAAATATTGTCTACCATAGAATAAAACGTATCAATAACATCATTCTGGAACTTTGTAGCTTGTTCAGGTGTTAAGTTAGTACTAAATGCAAATGCAGGTGCGTTCTTACCAGCCGTAATGTTTACTCCTGTATGTCCAATGGCTATGTTTTCTTTAGAATATGTAATACTAACTGAAGCCTTACCTTTAGTTTGATGCACCCCACCTTGATTGTGTTCAGCGTGTATCATAATATCATCGCCCTTCATTTCGATGGGTTTGTTAATAGTTTTATGTAATATATTAGCAATTGCTGTATTAAATAGGCGCTGAAAACATACTGCACCAAATGGGTCTAGATTAGGAATTTCCCAACAAAAATTTACCATAGAATCACTATAGATATAGTCTTTCTCTAGAGAGTCTTCTAAATCAATAAGATTAATAGTTACTTCTACTGGGGCCACGAAAGAAACGATATTACCAATCGGTAGTACTTTATCTCTAAAGTACTTATAAGCAAAACGCTTGTGAATAAAATCGCCGTTATATATTTTCTGGTCTGTAATGATCATAGTATTATGTTATTATAAATTTTAATATTCTCCACGGTTAAATTTATTTCTAAACCAATCTTGTCCAGCTAACCATTCTTTTGTGTAAGTTCTTAATCCTGGAGATGCATGTATAGCATCAATATTATATGTGCCGAGTTTTAATTTAGCTTTATTACATGTTAAACTAAAATCAATGTCATAAAAATGATATTTTGCGTCGCATGTTTCGTCAAACTTAACACCAGCGTTAAATATTTTTTTAGGGTTAAATGCAAGAAATAAACCATCTAATAGCAAAACTCTACCAGTTTTACCGAAGTGAGTTTTAAATGTTCTTTTATCCATATGATGACCTACCGTACCACTGTGAGTTTCTTTAGGGCACATAATATGCCATAAACATGGCTCTCTCACAACTGCATTACTTCCACCAGCTAAACCTACTACATTATATTTTTCAAGCGCTTGGTGAAGTTTATCTATCCAATTTTTATCAGTAATAACTACATCATCATGCATTAAAACAAGTATACAATCTTCATCTTTTTTATTGTTTAATAATCTATTGTATACTTTTGCTATACTTTCTTTATTAGAGAAGTGAGGAAAAATATCTGTTACTTTATCTAGTTGAGCACTATTATAAACATTATACTCCCCTAAGCGTTTTTGTATATCTTGTGTAGATGCATCAGGAGAACAGAAACCAATATAAACGTTCATTAGTCAATAGTAAAATGTTCACGTGGTATGTTAGGGAAGTTTTCAGCTAACATCTTAATCGTCTTATCATCATCGTAAGGGCCTTCATCAAAGAAGTATATATTATCGAGTTTAATGTCTTTATCGTTTAATTTATTAGCTAATTCCAATATTACATGTTTATGTTTATTGGTCCATTCAGCACATACATCAACAGATGCACTAAATAATAATGCCTCAATTAATAATTGCTTTTCTTCTATAGTTAACTGTATGCCCTTCATGTGTATACAGTATAAGATATATTAATAATAAATCTACTTATTTTCCGAAAAAATGTACTGCAAGGTCTGTTAAGCTGCCGATTAATGCAACCCATATAGCCGTCTGTAGATGCCAGTGTAGTTTCTGTTTTTCATTATGTTTAATTGCACAATTATTAAGCGTATTGTGTAGTTCTTCATAATGAGCTAACAGTAAATCCCTATTTTCATTAAATCTACCATCTATTTCTGCTCTTAAATGAGACATATCGTTCTGTAGAGTTGCAACTTGTTGCATTATACTCGGATGTCCATTACCATCTCTAACAATCTTACTAATATTATGTAAATCTTCTTTTACGTTTACAATATCTCTGTTAATATAATCAATAGCGGTGTTTCTTTCAGGTGTTGTTCTTCTAGGCATGCATATATTTAGAATACAAAATACGGGGAATTGTATTTAAATTCTGCCACTGGTACTATACAATTATAATTGTTTATATCATATATAGTGCCTTGCTTTAATGAAGTACTTCCCTCAAATTCAGTAGATGAAAAATCTCCATTGTCTACATTAGCAAACAACGTACTCGCATTACGTGCTATATAAGTTTTTCTTTGTTTAATACTATACATCCATACAGCAAACGTGCCTTTAAGTTCTTCTAAAGCACTAGTAATTGTAGGTTTAATTTCAAGTAAACGTGGTATAATACAACTATCCGTTTTACCTGTAAAGTTCTCTCCTGAAAAATATACTTCACAAAGTTCTTTAAAATTACTAATAATACCGTTATGAGACACTATCCAATCTCCATAAAAGAAAGGATGATTGTTATTAATATCATAACTCGTGGTCTCAACAGTTGGTCCGCGAGAATGATAGAGGTAATATAGAGCTGGTTTATCGCAAACTGGTTCACTAAATTGACCTGATCGTTTATATGTAAGCCAGAATTGACTCTTTTCTTCAATAGCTATAGCGCCGGAACTATAGAACCCTCTATTTAAGTTACTTTGATATAACTTAAACGCTTTTTCTTTATTATTAGATCCTGCTATACCGCACATATATTAAAGGTAAGTTAATTCTTTACAGTTGTATTGCGACCAAGGGATGTTCTTGGAGTATTTAATAGGATCAATAGCTTTATTATCAATAAAGCCTTTAATACGAGCTGCACAAGATACACACTCTCCGCAAGCCGGGTCAGTACCTTCATAACAAGTATGTGTTTGTCTAAAGTCTACTTGTAAGTTAATACCTTTCTCAATAACTTCTTTCTTTGAGTTAAACATAAACGGTGCATTTACCTTAACTGCAAACTTGCGGTTAAGACCGTATATGTTGTTTACTTTCTCTAAAAACATTGAAGTACAATCCCAATAACCACTAAAGTCATCTGTTTCTACAGCCCCGTAAAACAGATCTTCAGTACCTATACTTTCAGCCCAACCAGCAGCAGTAGTCAAAAGTAATAAATTCCTAAAAGGTACATAACTTAAAGGTTGAGCATTTCCAATATCTTCTCTAGCTTTAGGTATCTTTAGATTAGTATTAGTCAAAGCAGACATAGTAGATATATCCCTAAAGAAATCCATATTAATAATCTTATGCTCTTTTACATTACAAGCATTAGCTTGAAACTTAGCACATTCAACTTCTCGAATAATCCGCTGGCCATAATTAAATGTAATTGCATAAATCTCATTGTAATTAAGGGTTTTAGCTACATGGTGTAGTAATACAGTACTATCCATTCCGCCTGATAATATAACAAGTGCTTTAGACATAAGAGTATTTTAATGTGTTTTTATAGAAATTCAAATAGATTTGCTAAGTATTATTAACTATGTCAAAGTTTGCAAATACATTTTTAAAAACGTTAAACGAAGAAAACGAAACCAAGTTCATAAAAGCAGTAGCAGACGCTGCTGAAAAAGGAAAGAAAACAGCTACTATTGACGGTAAGACTGTACCTGTTAAGATGTCAAAAAAGACAGCTGATAAAATTGAAGGTAAAAAAGCTGTTACAGAAAAAAAATTGACCCCAGGTGAGAAGAAAGAACGTAATAAGATTTTTAAAGGTCTACCTAAAAAGGATATTGAAAAAAGATACGGTAAAGATATACGTGGTGCAATTGCAACAAAAGTAGCTATGAAAGAAGCTGTTGGTGATGAACCAACGCCAGCACCAGCTCCAGAAGCACCAGCAGATGATACAGCTGGAGATGAAGCAGCTTGGAAAGCTTCCTTAGATAAGAATACTAACCCAGATGATTTTAATGTAGATGATAATCCACAATTAAAAGTAGATGCTTCAGGGGTTGAAGCAGCTATGAACTGGATTAAGAAACTAGAAGACATGGCTTATTTCGTTAATGATACAGGACCAGAAAGTCTTAACTCTCAGATCAATCAGCTTGAATTAAAAAATTCAATTCCATTCCGTGGTGTTGTACGTCGTGAAGAAAAACGCATTACTAAGTTAGCTGAAAATCTTCGCGGTTTAGCTGAAGTATTTAAATCAGTTGTTATTGGTTCTCAAAAGAAAGTCAAAGACGCAACTACAGTACGTTAATTTCATTTAAACCCTTAAACGTCTCTGGAAATTCTTCTTCGAGACGTTTTTTTATGTCTAAAGCTATAAGTCTGTGCTCTTTTTGAGTGCTCTCTTCACACCGTAATTCAAGATAATGAATCCAACTACGTAATGTACCTGTCATGTAAATAGTAGTTTGTGTATTAAGTGGTAATATCATACGAGCAACCTCTTTAGCTACACCTTCTTTTACTAACTGTTCATATGTATTTTTAATATGTATCTGTAATTGTTCTATAGTAAATTGTAAATGTTCAGATAATGTAACAGGTTCATCTCCTACCTGTCTATTAGTTTTACCTTGTTTACGCCATTCAATAGGTTCAAGACTTGTTACTTGAGCATAACGTTGACTAAATTCTTGGAACGTGAACGAACGATGTCTTAGTATTTGAGCTGCAATAGCACGAGATGTAGTTATTTGAAAAGTACATGATACATGTTCAAAAGGACTCCAATGTTTATGATTAATAAGATATTTTAACAACTTAGGACCAGTTTCAGTGTTCATTTGATTAGCAGGGTTACTAACCCGTGCAATATAAACAATAAACTCTTCTGGTGTAAAGTCTTTTACCCACCCACCTGGTGCTGTATCTGTTAAACGTCTTGGTTGTGTGACTGCTATTAATTTTGTTTGCATTTAATCTGTGAAAATTGTAATAAACCTTTCATACCAGTATAGGTATGCTTAATTATAAATCCCCATTTAATTTCATCTCTTTTTAAAGATACACATACATCATTTAAATCTTTATAGTCTTTAAGTTCTTTAGGCCATAAAAATACTGATTTACCTTTATCAAGTAATTGTTTAGTTACTTTATAAGAAGTACTATCAATCCATTGATTATCTATTACATAAACAATATTATGAAAAGGGAACAATGTAGTAATACGATCTAATTGTTCTTCTGTAGGATGTATACCAGCTAATGCTACACTGTTGCGTAAAAACATAGCATCAATAGGGCCTTCTTGTAAGAATATATAGTCTATATCAGCACTAACTTTATCTATATTAAAAATACCTTTATCTGAATTAGCTTTGGACAGGTACTTAGCTCTGTCTTCATCTTCTTTATAAAGAGCTCTAGTTTGATAAAATTCTACTTTAGCTAATTCGTTTGGACTATAAAAAGGAAACACTACCCTGTTTTTGTGGGTATAATCAGTTAAACTTACCCACAATGCCTTAGGTTTGTTAACAGCTGTATCTAGACGTCTGTTTTTAATAAAAACTAATGCATCCTTTACTACAGTATTTTCTTTATAAAACTCTACTTGATTAGAATCAAACAAATTAATACTATCTTCTGGTAAGCTTTTAATGTTTGGTTTTTTTACAAAAGTCGACTGTTTAATGATTTCTTCTGCAGAAGATGTATATTCTCCAGCTTCTTTTAAGACTTCAGATACAGTCATTCCTGTCTGGTCTTTAATAAAATCTAAAGCATTTTTGCTTACATTACAGTTATGACAGTAAAGATGGTTTTCTTCTGGGATATAAAAGAAGCGTTTCTTTCTGCCAGCACTTTTACCTTCATGACAATACGGACATTCAGAATTGTAAGTTCCTGTAGTTTTTCTAAAGGATGGTTTCTTACAATACTGATAAAATATCTGTATAACAAAGTTTGGAGATATTGTCATTGGTAAGTAACTATATAATATGGGTACATCTAAAAATAGCAAATATATACAAGGTGTTTATAACCCTATAAACAAAGAAAAGTATAAAGGTAGTGTAAATCCAATTTACCGGTCTTCTTTAGAACGTCAATTCTTTTATTTTTTTGATACCAATTCAAATGTAGTAGCATGGGCTAGTGAATCAATAGTTGTACCTTACTATAATGATGCAGATCATAAAGTACACAAGTATTATGTGGATTTAATAGCTGCTATAAAAGATGGTACTGGTAATGCTCAAAAGTATTTAATTGAATTAAAGCCTCATTCTCAAACACAAGCTCCAGTTTCTACCCCAAATAAAAAACAAAGTACTATTTTGTATGAGAATTTAATGTACCATCAAAATCAGTGTAAATGGAAAGCAGCATCTGAGTATGCTGCTAAAAAAGGTATGAAATTTATAGTACTCACAGAAAAGTACCTTAAAGGTTAATCTTCTCTTGACTTGTAGTTTTCTTCTTCTTCGTCTTCAATAATTGTTACAGAAAAATATCTCTGTTCACTAACAATTTTTTTCACAACAGGGTCAAGCTCTTGCACTTCTTGTACTTCTTCTTCAACTACTTCTTCTGCCTCTAAAGCGCGTTTTTCTGCAGCAGCTTTTTTACGAGCAAGAAACACAGCTCGTTCAGCTGGCTTCATTCTTAACATTGTACCTATTTCAGCCAGTTTTTTACCGTATTTTTGTTTTCTCTCTTCTTCAATATCTTCTAGAGAAGGTTCATTTGGTAGTTCAGGTTCTTCTCCTTTAGCTGTACTAATCATTTTTAGTATTACCGACTCTTCAGTAATATATTCAGTTGCACCAGGTAAAGATTTCGTGCGTTCTAAATAATTGATAATATCCCCTACTGTTATTTCAGGGTCCCTATTAACAAGATTGTCTACTACTAACTGAGTTTTATTTAAAAGTATTGTATAATTGTCCATAACAGAAATATGAACAATTATTTTACTTAGGTCAACTCTTTTCGAATTGTTTTTTCAAAAATTCTTGCTGAATAAAATCTCCTACTAGAGTATCGTTTTCCCCGTAGAACTCACCTTTATCGTTAATGTAAAGACTCATCATAGCTATACGTTCTTGACGACTACCAAAAATAGGTATAAATGCAGGACAATCATCAGTTTCAAAGAATCTTGAACCGCCTTTTTCCCAAGCTTTGTAAATACCTTCAAATAAATGACCGATTTCAGAGCGGTAAATAGGGTCAACGTCTCTATTAGGAGCTTCAGTTAGTGCAACATCATTTTCTTTACAAAATGGTAAATAAAAAATAATTGAGTAAAATTTTATTGACTCTCTAACAAGCTTTACTGTTTTGTCAATAAAAGCTTCATCAATATCTGATAAACCTTTTTCGTAAAGCCATAGAGAGTAAACTAAGTTATCAATAGGTGTACGATCATAGATAATCTTCTTTTTACCTACATTAGACATAGCTTCATCAACTAGATGATTTAAAATAAGCTCTTGAGACTCTTTTGTACCGTTCTTATTTACAGGTAATTTTTTCTCTTTAATTAAATCCCTATAAGTCGATTTTGGGGTTGTAAAATCAGGCCACCGCTCTTTCATGTCTTGGATAAGAGTAGTTTTACCAATACACTGCGTGCCAATAACGCCGATTTTATTAAGTTTAGGAGAGCTCATTTGTTAAAATTTACGCTTTATAGCAATATTAGCAACCTCTTAACTATCTTCAGGTGGTTGACCGGTTTCCACATCTACCCAATCAAGTACACAATTGTGAGGTGGGTTGTAACC
>Ga0164296_1001687_pt1 | contig 22887 bp, 20 predicted proteins | sample GEODES057metaG_FD_113533 | JGI IMG/M metagenome (GOLD analysis project Ga0164296, IMG submission 113533) | Dystrophic lake water microbial communities from Trout Bog Lake, Wisconsin, USA - GEODES057 metaG | ecosystem: Environmental > Aquatic > Freshwater > Lake | place: USA: Trout Bog Lake...
CTGGACAACACGATGGTGCTGTTTGGCAGCAATCTCGGCAATGCGAACAGCCATGACTGGCACAACCTGCCGCTGGTGTTTGCCGGTGGCGGGTTCAAGCATGGCCAGCACCTGGCGTTTGATGCGAAGAACAATCAGCCGATGTGCAATCTCTTCGTGCAGATGCTGCAGCGCATGGGGATTGAGGCGGATGAGTTTGGATCGAGCACTGGGACGGGATTGCCGGGGCTGGTGGTGTAGGGGAGTCAGCGCAAACTATCGGGATGCGAAGAGAAATGGGATGCTCGTGCTGGCATCGCTACGCGATGCGAGTGTCAGAGAGAGGTTTTGTGTGGATAACGAGGGGTGTCGCTGCGCTCAACCCCTCGCTACAGGCTGGGATGGCTCCGCCATCCACCAACAGCACTAAGTTCATCGAACTACTTCTCCACGGCATCAAAGGGATGGCTCTGCCATCCTACAGTACCAAGCTTCATTGAGCTACTCCTCCACCGCATCAAACACATCCGGCACGGGCGCGTGTTCGGCGACCCAAGCGAGGGCTTCTTCTTTGGTTTTGAGAGTGCCTTCGAGCTGGAGGGTTTGCAGGGTGGTGAGGAGCTTGCCGAGGGCTTTGCCGGCGTGCCAGCCTTGGGCGATGAGATCGGCTCCGGTGATGATGCGCGGGGGCAGCATGGGTTCGCTGGCGAGTTCTTCACGTTTCGCGCGCAGGAAGTCGTAATTGTCCAGCCAGCCATTTGAGCCGAGGCAGTCGACGCGGTGCAGGGCGAGCTCGTCATCGAAGGAGGGGCGGGCCATGAAGCGGCGCAGCTTGGCGGTACGCATCTTTTTGACGTCCTTGAAGACCATGTGATTTTCCACAGCGACGACGGTGGGCTCGATGACCTCGTTGGAAAACTTCATGCGGCGCATGATTTCGCCGGTTTTTTCTGCACCGAGTTTGTCGTGGCCATTGAAGCGGATGCGGCCTGTGTCGGCATCGCGCGTTTGGGTTGCTGGCTTGGCGATGTCGTGAAGGAGCACGCTCATGACCAGAGGAAGAGAGACCTCAGCGGGCAGCAGGCTGAGCATTAGGCGGGTGTGGATGAAGACATCGCCCTCGGGGTGGAACTGAGGCGGCTGTTCGCAGCCTTGGAGAACAAGGATCTCGGGAAGGAACTGCTCCATGAGGCCGCTGTTGACGAGGAGATCGAAGCCACGCACGCGATTTGGATGCAGCATTGTTTTGACGAACTCTTCGCGAATGCGCTCGATGCTGACGCTCTTGATCTTGGGGGCGAGGCCGCAGATGGATTCCCAGGTGGCGTGCTCGATGTCGAAGCCGAGCACGGTGGCGAAGCGGACGGCGCGCAGCATGCGGAGGTGGTCTTCTTCAAAGCGGTCTCTGGCCACGCCGATGGCGCGGAGGAGGCCCATGCGGAGATCCACCTGGCCGTCGACGTAGTCGATCACCTGGTCGGTGAGCGGGTCGAAGAAGAGGCCGTTGATGGTGAAGTCGCGGCGCTGGGCGTCGAGCTCTGGGGTGGAGTAGGTGACGCTGTCCGGGCGGCGGCCATCGCTGTAGCTGCCGTCGCTGCGGAAGGTGGCGACTTCGATGTGGAGGTGATTCATGCGCACGATGACGACGCCGAAGTGGGCGCCCACGGTCTGTGCACCGGGGAAGAGCTTGACGACTTGCTCGGGAGTGGCGCTGGTGGCGACGTCGAAGTCTTTGGGCTCGCGGCCGAGGAGCATGTCCCGCACGCAGCCGCCTGCGAGGAGGGCCTTGTGGCCGGCGTGGGTGAGCTTTTGGATGATCTGGATGGCGGTGGCGCGCATTGAGGGGGGAAGTTCAGCGTGGTGGAAGGAGACTTCAACTTGAACGGAGTTTGTGTGCGATAGGCCGTACTTTGTGATTTGTTTGCGGCGGGTGTGGCGAAAGCGGCGCTGAAGCGCCGCAGTCCAGGGAGGCTGGCGCGAGGTTAGGCAATCCAGTTTCCGCTGTTCAAACCGGGGACTCGCGTTACAGTCGCGCCCCCTTAATATGGACCCGCTCATCGAACTGCTCCGCAATAACTCCAACCGCAGCCCTAAAGAGATCGCTCTCGCACTGGGCGTTGCCGAATCCGAAATCGCCGCCCGCATTGCCGCGGCGGAGGCGGATGGCACGATTCTGGGGTACAGCGCGGTGGTGGACCGTCTGAAGGCGGGGGACCGCCGTGTGACGGCCTTGATCGAGGTGCGCATCTCGCCTGAGCGTGATGGAGGCTTTGACCGCCTGGCACGCCGGATTTCTAAATTTGACCAGGTGCGCGACTGCTTTTTGATGAGCGGCGGCTATGACCTGGCCGTGATCGTGGAGGGGAAGGACCTCCTGGATGTGGCGACTTTTGTGTCCGAAAAACTCAGCACCCTGGGTGGTGTGCTGTCCACGGCCACGCGCTTTGAATTGAAGGCGTACAAGGAAAATGGGTTCCTCGCGAACGGTGGCGGCGATGAAGAGCGCCTGCCGGTGGCTCCTTGAGCAGAGAGGAATCCCAGCCATGGAATACGACAACAAGATTTCAAACATCATTCGCGACCTGCCGCGCTCCGGCATCCGCGATTTCTTCGAACTCGTCATCGGTCGCACCGATGTGATTTCGCTCGGCGTCGGCGAGCCCGACAAACCGACCCCGTGGCCGATCCGCGAGGCGGTGATCCGCTCGCTGGAAAAAGGCCAGACGAGCTACACCTCGAACCTTGGGCTCGAATCGCTGCGCATCGGCATCAGCGAGTATGTCACGAAACACTTTCGTACCACCTACGATCCGAAGACGGAGATTCTGGTGACGGTGGGAGTGTCTGAGGCGCTGGACATCGCCTTTCGTGCGGTGTTGAATCCGGGAGACGAAGTGATCTATCATGAGCCGTGTTACGTGAGCTATTCACCGAGCATCAAGATGGCTTATGGCGTTCCGGTCGTGGTGCAGACCCGTGAAGAGAATGAATTCGCGCTGATGGCCGAGGATGTGGAGAAGGCGATCACGCCGAGGACGAAGGTCATCGCGCTGAACTTTCCCACGAATCCGACGGGCGGCATCATGCCGCATGAGGAGCTGGCGAAGATCGCCGCGCTGGCGGTGAAGCATGACCTGCTCGTCTTCACCGACGAGATTTACAGCGAATTGCTGTACGACGGGCGTCAGCACAAGAGCATCGTTGAGTTTCCTGGCATGCGTGAGCGCACGATCCTGCTGCACGGCTTCAGCAAGGCCTTTGCCATGACTGGCTGGCGTCTCGGCTATGCCTGTGCTCCGGCACCGCTGCGTGAGGCGATGATGAAGATTCATCAATACTGCATGCTGTGCGCTCCGATCATGAGCCAGATGGCGGGCATCGAAGCTCTCAAGATGGGAGAGACTGCCTATGAGGACATGCGTCAAAGCTATGAGCAGCGCCGCAATCTGATTGTCAGCCGACTCAACGGGATGGGGCTGCATTGCTTTAATCCTGGTGGTGCCTTCTATGTGTTTCCTGAGATCCGCAGCACGGGGCTGACGAGCAAGGAATTCGCCATTCAGCTGCTGGAGAAGAAGAGCGTGGCCGTTGTTCCAGGCAGTGCTTTCAGCAGTGCTGGTGAAGGGTTTGTGCGCTGCTGTTACGCGACTGCTCCCGAACTCATCGCGAAGGCGATGGATTTGATGGAGGAGTTTGTGAACGAGGTGCGCGGGAAGTAACGGAAATCTGCGTCGGGCGGGAACGTGGCTACATGCGTTTCTGCCTGACGATTTTCTTCGCGGGCGTCCGCGCGCTTTCGTCGATCTGCACTTCGTCAGGGGTGAGGTTCACGCTCAGTTGGGAAGGATTGGTTTCCTTGCGCTTGCGGTGGGCCTCCTGAATGACGGCCTCCGGCACTTCCACGCGCAGTGAGTGCCAGCCTTTATGAACTAGCCGGGTGTCTTCCGAGCGGTCAAAAGCGTCGAATGCCTTGAGTGCCGGCAGGTACATTGCGATTTTGCCCAGGTTCAAATTGACCATGCTGGAATCGCATTGGCCCACGAGCGGGCAAACGACGACGGCGCAGCCCAGTTCGATGGCACGACCGGAGGCGCAGCGGGTGACGCGCTCGCTGCCGTAGATGGTCTCCGTGGCGCTGGGGACGAGGAGGAGGTCAATGTTGAGTCCGCGCAGTCGCGCACTGAGCTCAGGCACCTCGATGTCCAGACAGATGATCACGGCCACGCGGAGGCCGGACATCTCAAACACATACAGTTCTTTTCCAGCACTGAACTCATGCTCCCACGGGGTCAGGAACATTTTGTCCTGATGCAGCAGACGCCCATCGCTGAAGATGATGGCGCGATTGAAGATGTGCCTGTTGGTGGGATCTTGCCACGGGGCGGTGCCGACGATGGCGTGCTTGCCCTTGCGGCAGAGGCGCTGTTTGAGCTTGGGCATGAGATCCACCCAGACGACCTTGGCGATGTCGTCCATGTCTGAGTCTTTTTCGGGCAGCAGGGGCTCCAATGCGGCCCAGAGAAACTCGGGTAGGAGGACGATGTCCACTCCAGCGGCCCAGGCGGTTTCCACCCGGTGCATCACCTCTTCGGCAAAGGTGTCCACGGTTTTGCCTGCATCGCCCACGTCGAAGGTCCAGGCTTCGACTTTGACATTCGCTTTGGGGGAGCTGTTGGTGTTTTTGCTGGTGTCTGTGTCTGGCATAGGTTGTGCCCAACGAGGACGACGACATGAAAAAAGCAAGCCTCCATCGCGGCGAGAGGGTACAATGATTCGTGCCTAAACCAAACGGAAGAGCTTGCGGGAGTTCTCGAACAGGATCTTGCGTTCGACTGTCTCGCTCGACGCGAGTTTGCGGATAGCCGCGATGGTCTGCGCCCCTTGGCAGCCGGGTCCGCGGCCCAGGTGGTCGGCGCAGTCGCTGCCGTAAAGGATTTTGTCCTGATGGCGCTCAAAGAACCGGGTGGTGTGCTCTTCGTCGCGGGTGAGGGCCAGCAAGCCGCTGCCTGCGGACATGTCGGCAAACATGTTGGGGTAGTCGGAGAGGTAACGGTCGGTGATCCCGCCAGGGGTGATTTTGCCCTTGGGGTAGTTTACGTTTTGATCGTGCTGCTTGTCGATGTTGCCCCAGAAGGCCTGTGCATGGCCGATGAAGTTCGTCTTGGGAAACTTCGCCAGCATGGTGTGGAAGCGCTCATAGCCCAGGTTGTAGGTCTGATATTGGAAGTGCAGCAGGATGGGCACGTTGTAGGCGGCGGCAAGCGCGTAGAGCTTCTGACTCTCAGGCGAATCACACTCCACCATGAACTTCTGCTCGCCGATCAAGCATGCGCCCAACTTCAGCCACTTTTCGATTTCGGCGGGCGCGGTGTCGAGGTCGGTGACTTCATTGGCGGCCCAGAGATAGGCATCGGCGTGCGCCTTGGCGAAGTCGAAGGCCGCTTCAGTGGTGGCGCATTGCGCGGCGAGGCCGTTCGATTTGCCGTGGTGCGTGGAAGGGCGGTCCACGTAGGTGCCGGCGGGCAGGATGATCGTGGTGGTGATCCCCATCGCCTTCTGATGCGCCAACAGATGCTCATCGGCGCGCTTGTGGTAGTTCATGTGCTGATGGATGTCGATGATCGGCTCAGCGGTGGATGGCGTTTGAGCCAATGACCGTGAAGCGATGGTGGCGAGTCCGGCAGACAGAAAGGCACGGCGTGATGGCATGCAACCACTACGCTGTCCGGTCTTCTTACTTTCCCCGTTTTACACCAGCCCCAGCGTGTCTGCCAGTTTGGCACCTGTGTGAACCATGCCCGTTTGCACGGCGCCGGTCAGGTTCGCGGCGATGAGATCGGCATCGGTGAAGTCGGCATTGGTCAGATCGGCACCTTGCAGTTCGGCGCCAGAGAGATCGGCTCCACGGATGTTTGCATGGCTCAAATTGGCACCATGCAGAGAGACTCCAGCGAGGTCTGCACCGCTGAGATTCGCACCGCTCAAATTGGCGTTATCAAAATTCGCTCCACTGAAGTCGCCGCCAGAAAGATTGGTGCCCGATAGATTGGCCTTGGTAAAGGTGGTGCCGACAAACTGGCCTTTGGATAGGTTCAGGTTATTCAGCACTGCGCCTGCGAGGTTCATGCCGGTTTCGTCGATCTTGCAGCCACTGGTGCCGCCGCTTTCGAGCCATTGAGTGTGTGCGAGGAGTTCTTCGGTGGTGATGCTGGCCATGCCCCAAATGAAAACCCGATTCACGTTGCCGTAAATCGGGTTTTCAAACTTGTTTAGGGGTGGGCAGTCCCAGCCCCCAAACCGGTAGGAGCGGCAAAATTAGCCGTTCACCGCCGAGACGATCTTCTTAGCGGCGTCGGTCAGATCGCTGGCATTGGTAACTTTCAGCCCGCTGGCAGCGAGGGTTGCCTTGCCAGCTTCGACATTGTTGCCTTCGAGGCGGACGACAAGCGGGATGCTGAGTGAGACTTCCTGCGCTGCGGCGATGATGCCCGTGGCAATGATGTTACAGTCCATGATGCCTCCAAAGATATTCACCAAAATGCCCTTCACGTTAGGATCACCGAGAATGATTTTGAAAGCGGCCGTGACCTGCTCCTTTGTGGCACCACCGCCGACGTCGAGGAAATTGGCAGGTTCGCCGCCATGAAACTTAATAATGTCCATGGTGGACATGGCGAGGCCAGCGCCGTTGACGAGGCAGGCGATGTTGCCGTCGAGGCCGATGTAGTTTAGGCCGAATTCGCTGGCGGCGACTTCACGCGGGTCTTCTTCCGTGGTGTCACGCATGGCGACGACGTCCTTCTGACGGTAGAGCGCGTTATCGTCGAAGTTGAACTTGGCATCGAGAGCCACGACCTTGCCATCGTCGGTGATGGCGAGGGGATTGATTTCCACCAGCGAGCAGTCGCTCTTGATGTAGAGATTCCAAAGGGCGGTGAAGAGCTTTACGGCCTGATTGGTGAGAGCCCCGGTCAGTCCGAGGGATGCAGCGACCTTGCGGCACTGGTAGGGCTGAAGACCGAGGGCGGGATTCACGAATTCCTTGGTGATCTTCTCGGGAGTCTTCTCGGCGACTTCTTCGATGTTCATGCCGCCCTCGGTGGAGGCGATGATGGCGTGGCTGCTGCTGACGCGGTCAAACAGGATGGCGAAGTAATATTCCTTCGTGATGTTCACCGCTTTGGCGATGAGCACCTTGCTCACCAGCTTGCCCTCCGGGCCGGTCTGATGGGTAACGAGCGTCTGTCCGAGCATCTTGCCTGCAATGTCTTCAGCCTCTTCCGGGGTGTTCACGAGGTGGACACCGCCTTTGAAACCATTTTTGAAGGTGCCTTTACCACGACCACCGGCATGCACCTGGGCTTTCACCACGAGTCCGGCTTCACCGATCTCACGAGCGGCGGCTCCTGCTTCTGCCGCCGTGCTGGCGACGATTCCTTTGGGACTGGCGACGCCGAATTTGTCGAACAGTTGCTTGGCTTGGTACTCGTGGATGTTCATGGAGAGAAAATGGGGGTGTCGCGATAGTAGAAGTGCGTCCCGAAGCGTCAAGGCGCATTCCCGTCGAAGGTGAGAATGCTGCACTTGCCGTGCCCGTCAGGCTGCGGCATAGCGATGGATGCGAATAGATGTGGTGACGCTGTTTCCAGAACTGGTCTCAGTGCCGATGGGCCTGAGCATGATGGGGCGTGCGCAGGAGAAAGGGATCCTGGATCTTCGGGTGCATGATCTGCGTGAGCAAGGCCTGGGCAGGCACCGCCATGTGGATGACACCCCATACGGCGGGGGGCAGGGGATGGTGATCCGACCTGAGCCGGTATTTGAAACGCTGGACCGCCTCGATAGCCCAGAAGCGTGCATCATCTACCTGTCACCAGCGGGAAAACGGTTTGATCAGGCCACCGCACGGCGGCTGGCGGCCGAGCCGCATTTGATCTTTCTCTCTGGCCATTATGAAGGCATCGACCACCGCATCATCGAGCACTGGGTGGATGAGGAGATCAGCCTGGGTGATTATGTTCTGACCAATGGCGCCATCGCCGCCGTGGTAGTGATGGATGCCATCGTGCGCCTGCTGCCCGGCGTACTTGGTGATGAAATGAGCGCGGTGGAGGAGAGTTTTGGTGCCAGCGGCCTGCTGGAGGCACCGCAATACACCAAACCGGCGGAATATCGCGGCCTCAAGGTGCCAGACATGCTGCTTAGTGGGAATCACGCGAAGATCGCTGCATGGCGGGAGCAGCAGGCACGGGAACGCACTCGGGCAAATCGCCCGGATTTAATCGAGTGAGATGCATTTGAAGATGACATTTCGTTTGACGATCCACTACGCTGCACGCTAAATAAGTGCTCCGCTGGCTGACCACCGGCGGGACAGATACAATATTGGTGAGGTGGCTGAGTGGTCGAAAGCACATCTTTGCTAAAGATGCGTAGCCTTAACAGCTACCGAGGGTTCGAATCCCTCCCTCACCGCCATTTTATACCGACCCAAGGAGGGGAAGAATGCACTCCGTAGCTAGAAGAGGGAAGGATGGGCCACCGTTTATTCCCCGGCTTCGAATGGCACGGGATTCCTGGCTTGTTGCAAGGGCAACGCACACGATGACGCAGCAGACTGTCATATCCAAATCACCGGCTCAATACGCAACGGAATCCGGTGGCCCAGTGGACGCGCTCAGTGCGAACCTCTTCGCCCCTGAAAGAGGACCACAGACGCTTGGGATCGGCCACATTCCACCCACCGCCGCGTTTCACCACCGTATTCCACTTGGCATTCGAAGTGTCCTCGCACCATTGCCAGACGTTTCCCGCCATATCGTACAATCCCAGGGAGTTCGGCGCAAAGCTCATCACCGGTGAAGTGGTGGCGCAACCATCCGTGTATCCCTTGATGGCGAGTTCCTTCGGATCAATTTTCTCATACACGCTGTCAGCAAAATTTCCGGCGCCTGCGGGCGGCGGCCAGTCCAGGCCCCAGGGATACACATCCTCGACCTTCTGATTGTTCTTGGCGGGGATCGCGATGGGATCTTCTTGGTCGCCGATGCCCACGGCTACGCTCCATTCGTGGTCCGTGGGAAGTCGATAAGAGCGCCCCTCTGTCTTCGAGAGCCACGCGCAGAAGGCCTTAGCATCCTACCCAGCTCACACATACCACGGGATGATCCTCTCCGCTGCTGACGGGTGTCACTTGCTTGTATTTGCCCACCGTCCTCCACGAATCATCCGCTCCAGGGGTGGCCTCCGCATATTTCCGGTAGTCTCCATTCCGGGTATCGTGAATGCAAAAGAGCACGTTCGTACCAGGCACCGGAACAAACGTCATGCCCAGGGAGTTCTTAAAGGGACGTTCCTTGGTGGCGGTGGCCGGGCTGCTGTCCTTGGTTGGAAGATCTTCAGATGGCGCACGCAAAGCCATGAAAAGCGGGAAGGAAAGAAAGAGAAGGAAGAAACGCCAGTTCATGGTCCAGTGGTGGAGGGTGCTTGTTTAACTACGTTCAGCGAGGCGATGCATTTACTCCAAAGGAGTGAAGGAAGCAGGTTCAACTGCGGGGATTTTTATTCCGGATGGGATCTGGAGGACAAGAGGACCCTCGGTATCGACCGGCCATTTCCAGAAAGCGGATGTGAGCTACAATGCGGATCCCTCCACCGGCTTTCCTGTTTACATCTCCAATTGCGGTGGCAGCCCTGGCTGAATCCAGGTGGGCGGAACCAGTTCGGGGGCACCGCAGTGGGCTGCCCTGCAGGCTCTTATCAATGCCGCACGCAGCACGTCCAGGAGCAGTCCCGGCAGCCATCTTTACTCCACGGCCACCAGCGCCAATGCGGATTTTTTCGACATCACCGCAGGCTCCAACGGCACTTTGTTCTGCAGCCCTGGCCACCGCTAAACAATCCCGCCGACATTTTCCAATGTCGCTGAGTTCTGTGCACCGCTACTTCACTGGCTTGGTCTTAAAAATGTTGATCCCCGCAATTTGCAACAGTGCATTGTTGGTGATGAAGAACACGTCGGGGTCGTTTTTAATCTGGCCAAAATAGAAGGCGGTCGTCGCATTGGGTTGCGTTGGGGAGAATAGAATTTCGATTTCACGTACAGGTCCGTCGGTGCGCCCGGGTTCACCTAGCACGATCTGGATCGTGAGGAACGGCGTTTTCAGTGCTTGCAGGGCATCGCTGCGGTCGGCGGCCCAGTCCTGCACGGTAAAGCGTGCGAGGTTGCCGGCGAGTTGGTCGGCTTTCACCCGGTCGATCTCGTCTGTGACATCATGACCGCCTTTGGAGGCTTTCCATTCAGCGGTGACCGGGTTGTAATCGAGTGTGACGGGTGCATTGGCACCGAGTGCCACCGATATTTTGCGTAGCGCAAACGTGGTGAAGCGCAGGGCACCGAGTCCCTTCCACTTGATGCCGTCGGTAGGCAGGGATGGCAGCAAGGAGGCATCGATACGGTAGATGAAAGGCTCGCTTTCATACTTGGCAAAGAATTGGGTGTTGTCGGGATTATGACCAAACATGAGTTTCACCGGCTTTTCCCGCGTCGGGGTCCAGGTGACGGTCTGGAATGGATCGTCCAAGCCGAAGGGGGTCAGGTCAGCGGCGGAATCAGCGGCGAACTGGAGGATTTCAAAGGTGTTGAGGGCGTTGAGGCAGCGTGAGACTCGATCACCGTTTGCGGGATCCCACTTGCCATGACGTTGCAGATACCAGGACCCTCCTTCATTACGCAGATTGATCTCGGGATGGGTCTTGCTGGTGATGGTGATGAATTCGAGCCGTTCGCCATCAATCTGCGCCAGCAGATGATCCCTGAGCGCGTTGGGGCTAACCCAGAGATTGAGGAGATTTTTTGCGACAACCGTGAAGGCTGGTTTGCGATAGGCCGTTGTGGCGGTGGTGACCGCTTGTTTTTCATCGGCGGGTTTTTTCACGGTAAACTCATAAGATTTGCCGCGTGTCTTGGATTCGATGGCGACTTTGATTTCATCGGCATGGGCAGTCTGCCCGTCTTCCTTGGTGGCGGCAGCCACATCCTTGGCCTCGGTGATCTCGATATTCAAAATGGCTGACAGCAACTCAGTGATGCGCTCCTTGCTGCCACGTGTTTTAAGCGGTTTATCAAGCAGCCATGGCGCATGCTCGTTTTCACGGCTAAGGACAATCTGGCCGGAGGGCTGATTTAAGGTGATGCTGGTGATGACCTCCGCTGGCAGACGAAGCAGCTTGGGATCACGCCAGGAGGCGGCTGGAATTTGCAGGACCATCGGGGCTTCGCTTTTGGCGAGATACCAGGCGGTCTCACCGCGGGTTGCGTCAGGAATGCCAATATATAGGCTGTTTTCCATGACTGCAGGCGCGCCGAACCAGCATTCATAAAGCGGTTTGTCTCCGGCCAGCAGACGCACCTTGTAACGTGGTTTGTCGAGTCCGGTTTTCTGCCATTCAGCCGCATCAAATTCCTCCTGGTGGATGCGCTCGATCCATTCGACGCTATGGAGTGTGAGAATGAGCGCGGCGACTTTCTGCGGATCGGCCAGATCGTCATAGGGCCGCTCGATCCTCCAGGCCGTGCCTTCACGCACCAGGGTGAGCGGCACATTTTCTGCCGTCAGCATTTCGATGCGGGTGACTTTTTCTTTTTCGAAACGGGTGGGCCCGCGTCTGACTTCCCGCTTATCTACGGCGGATGGGAAGTAACGTTCAATTCCGAGTATGACCGCGCTCATGGCGGCAACCAGCAGGAACAGGATAAGGGTGGTGCGTGCACTCATGCGTCAAAGTCGGTTCATGCAGCACGCCGGCTGGCCCAGATCATAAAGCCGAAGGCCAGAACAATACCCGGCAGGGTGATGGAAGTGACCCAGAAGATCAACTCATGCTGTCTGCGTGAGAGTTGAATGCGGTAGGAGTGTTTGGACTTGGCAGGGATGCCGATGAAACTTTCACGGTTCATCAACCAGTTCAGTCCGGCGGCGGCAAAGTCACGGCTTACTGCGAGCATCGTCTGCTTGTCGAGCAGGGTGGAGTTGGATACGACCACCATGCGTGAGCTGTCAGCGCGCTGGGTTTCGTCACCGAGGGCTCCGCGCTCGATGCTGGCGGCTACATAGATGGGCGGCAGCGTGTCCTCGTCATCGACTATGGGGAGTTCCTCCAGATACTGCCGCTCCCCCCAGTAGCGTGGTGCCGCAAGGATGAGCGGCTGAATGCTGATTGATTTCTCTTTGAGCGTGGCGTTGTCCTGCAGCAGTTCCAAAGATTCTGACTGTCCCACCAGTGTGATAGCAGAGGAGGTCAGATGGTGAATGAAAGGTACTTCCCTGGTGAATTCGCCCAGAACAGAGAATTCCTTTTTGGGGCCGGTGCTTGTGCTTTCCGCCATCAAAACACGGTCGCCACGAGGATGCACGCCATTGGCAGTTAGAAACGCGTTGAGCCGCGAGGTTTCACCACCGGGGTCAAGCATGATGAAAATGCCCGCCCTTTTGGTCTGCCAGTAGTCGTTGAGCATGACGATTTCACGTTCGGAAAGGTCGTAGCGTGCACCAAGAATAAGCAGACCGTCGGTGTCCGTCGGGATGTGGTCGATTTCGGAAAGATTCACCTGCACGACTTCGAAATTTTGCTGCTTGCCGAGATCAATGGCGGCGTTGTAGGCATCGCTCAGGGCCTCATCCGAGCGGCTGCCTTTGCCGACGACATAATAAAAACGCCGCACGCGGCCTTCCACGACCGAGATGAGCGCTGAGGAGATGGCATCTTCACCGCGAAATTCGATGATTTGCTTGTTGGTGCTGGTGCCCTTTTCCCGTACCACCAGTTCCTCCTCGGTGATGAAACGCTTGTTCACTCCGCAACGAATCAGCACCCCGTTTTGCGCGAGCGAGAGGCCGGTGTCGGCCTTGAGCTGTTCGGCACGTTCGATGTCACGCACGGGATCGACGGAACGGACTTTGATGCGCTGTCTGCCGTGCAGGTGGTATTCCTCCAGGAGAGACTGTACCTCGCCATACACTTTGGAATCACGTCCAAAGACGATGTAGATCTGCACATCGCGTGACAGACTGTCGAGGTATTTCAGGGTGGCCGGGCTGAGAGTGTAGTCCTGGCTGGGGCTGAGATCCCAGCGCCAGTAATGGTAGTAATTGAGGCGGTTGACGCCGGCAAACAGCGCCAGCGCCAGAAGGACCTGCAGGAAGACGTTCAAGCCGATGCCATAGCGCTTTGGCATTGGCAGCGGTCGGGCTGCGATGCTTTCAGGTGGGTTGTTCAGTGTGGAATCCGGCATGGGGGTGGATCAATCGGCTCACGGGCGCCAGCGGCGGAACTCGACCACGTGGTGGGTGAAGGAAAGGAACAGCAGCGCCATGCTGAGGTAATAGAAGATGGGCCGGCTGTCGATGAGACCGGCGGTGAAGATGCGGATGTGCTCGGTGGCGGCGAAGTAATTGACGATGTCCACAATGGTGTCGGAAATCTTGCGCCCGACGACCATGATGAATATGCCAAGAAGGAAATGCAACAGGCTCAGGGTGAAGGAGATGATGGCTGCGACGATCTGATTGGACGTCAGGGACGAGGCAAAACAGCCAATAGCCAGATTGAACATGCCCATAACCACCAGGATGAGATACGCTCCCCCCATGGCTCCCGAGGGCAGCTCCACCTGGCCGGCGGAGATCCAGTGGGCAAATTTAAAATTGATCAGGCTGGGCAGCCACAACACGCAGTACACGATGACGGCAGCCAGGTACTTTGAGCCAACCACCTGCCAGGCACGTACCGGAGCAGTGAACAGCGTCTCCAGCGTGCCCATCTTTTTTTCCTCGGCAAACAATCGCATGGTCAGCAGCGGAAAGATGAAAAAGTAGGAGAGCCAGAACCACATTGCATGAAAGGTCCAGCTCACGATGGAGCCTTCGCTCGGCGCGTTTTCCAGCACCGACAGGGCGGCGCGGAAGGCGAAACCATTCAGCACCATCACCAGTGCCAGCACCACGTAGGCCACGGGGGAGACAAAGAAGGAATGCAGTTCTTTCTTGAGCAGAATCCAGAATATCCTCATAGAACGTGGGTGGGAATGTCGGTGGGAGTGCCGGCGTTCATGGAAAGTTCGACGAAGACATCCTCCAAGGTTGGGAGCTGGCGGTGCATCTCGCGGATGCGCCACTTTTGTTGCATGGCGAGTTCCATCACCTCATCCCGAATGTCGTGATCCGGTTCGACCCGCAGGGTGAAACGCCGCCACGGATGAACCAGCAGCGGGTCTTCCGTGGTCTTTCTCACGGCGGCAATGGCGGAGAGTCTTTCCACCAGATTGCCAATGCCGTCGATTTCCAAATGCAGCAGTGTGGTGGATCGCAACTGCCGCGTCAGGTTCGCCGGCGTGTCATTGGCGCGGATACGTCCCTGATGAATCATGATCACACGGTCACAGGTCTGCTCGACCTCGTGCAGGATGTGGGTGGAGAGCAGCACGGTATGCTTGGACTTCAAGCTGCGCAGCAGGTCGCGCACATGGCGTATTTGCACGGGGTCCAGGCCGTTGGTGGGCTCGTCGAGGATAAGCAGTTTTGGCTTGTGCACCAGCGCGTCCGCCAGCGCCACCCGCTGACGGTAGCCTTTGGAGAGATTGCCGATCAGACGCTTCCGCATGTCGGTGACGCCCGTGAGCTCCATCACTTCACCGATGCGACGCCGCATGGCCATGCCGGAGAGCCCTTTCAACTCCGCCCGGAACCGGAGGTACTCTTTGACCCGCATGTCTGTGTAGAGCGGGGCCATTTCCGGCATGTAGCCCACGGACTGCCTCACTTGGATTGACTGATGGAATACATCAAAACCCGCCACGTTCGCCCGTCCCGAGGTGGCCGGCATGTAGCCGCTGAGGATGCGCATCGTGGTCGATTTGCCAGCCCCGTTCGGACCCAAAAACCCCACGATCTCCCCAGGTTCCACCTGGAAAGAGATATTGTTCACCGCAGTGCGTCCGGCATACTGCTTGGTGAGTTCCTGAACATCAATCATGACTGGGAGGGAGAGGGAAGGGGAGGGGCTGGGTTGAAAATGATAAATTTAAGCCTATGCGCGTCTGAATGACAATTCGCAATCAGGCATTCGCAAAAATGAGGGCTGAAGGCGCAGCGCGAGAGCGTGCATTGCGCTTTTCGATGATCTGACCCACTACCGCCTACTTGCCCGCCTCGCGTGTGCCAGTGCCTTTGGACTGCTTCATGAGCGAGTCCCCCAGTTCGGCACGAATGGTGTCTGCGAATTTCTGCAGCCGAGCCACTTCGCCGGGGTTTTGTGCTGCCAAGTTTTTGGATTCGCTGATGTCGCTGTAGAGATCGTATAGTTCTGGCTGGTCGATTTTCACCTCCTTGTAGCTGACCGGCTTGCCACCGGTAGCTTTAGGGCTGTCGGTGGGCAGGCTGCGGTAAGTGTGCGGGAGTTGCAGTTTCCAGCGGCCATCTCCGCTGGTGATGGCCTGTAGTTGATTTTGCTCGTAGTAGAAGGCGTAAAAATCGTGCGGGTTTTTGGCGTCGGGTTCGCCGGAGACGATGGGCCAGCAGTTGAGGCCGTCGATGGGGTGGTCGGGAAGTTTTGCCTCAATGACGTGGGCGATGGTGGGCAGGAGATCAATGGTCATCATCAGCGTGTCCGTGGTGGTGCCGGCAGGGATTTTGCCCGGCCATTTCATGATGCCGGTGACGCGGGTGCCACCCTCCCAGCAGGTGCCTTTGCCTTCGCGCAGGGGACCTGCGCTGCCGGCATTGTCACCATAGCTGAGCCAGGGGCCGTTGTCGGAGCTGAAGATGACCCAGGTGTTGTCCTCAAGGCCGTTTTTCTTCAGCGTGTCCATGATCTGGCCCACGGACCAGTCCACCTCCATCATCACGTCTGCAAACAAGCCTTTGCTGGATTTGCCTTTGAACTTGTCGCTCACAAATAGTGGCACATGCACCATGCTGTGTGCCAGGTAGAGGAAGAAGGGCTTGTCCTCGTTTTTCTCGATGAACCGCACGCCACGGGTGGTGTAGTCGGTGGTGAGGTGGGTTTGATCCTCAGGCGTTACATTTTCATCCACGACATAGTCGTTTTCGATCATGGGCAGATTGGGGTAGGCGCCCTTTTTGGCCTGCGGATGGAAGGGCCACATGTCGTTTGAATAGGGGATGCCGTAGTACTGGTCGAAGCCGTGTTTGGTGGGAAGGAACTGGGGCAGTGAGCCCAAGTGCCATTTGCCCAAGGCGGTGGTGGCGTAGCCTTTTTGTTTCACCAGCTCTGCCAGCGTCATTTCATTCGCATTGATGCCGTGTTTGGCATTGGGGCCAAGGGCACCATGAATCCCCAGGCGGTTCGGGTAGCAACCCGTGAGTAGGGCGGTACGCGAAGCGCTGCACACGGGCTGGGCGACGTGGAAATTCGTGAATTTGCGCCCTTCGGCGGCCAGCTTGTCGATGTTCGGTGTCTGATACCCTTGCGCACCGAAGCAGCCGACATCGGCATAACCCATATCATCCATGAAAATAACGACGATATTGGGAGGTGGAGTGGCAGAGATTGCCCCCTCTGGAGAGAGGCTCAGGGCCAGAATTGCAAACAGCAGGAAGCGCATGGATGGAGGGGTTGAGACGGGGTAACGAGGTCATCATGAAAAAGCCTGAGAAATCTGCGGAACTCCAGGCGATTTATAGCCGCGACACCAGGTTTGCGCAAAAATGACAGAGGTTTGCGCAAATAACCCATTTCCTGCCATGGCCTTGCAGCCACCCTGCACGCTTCATGCAGCCCATTTGTGCTCCGGGCACACCTCGTCGGCCAGCCAGAGCAGCCGCTGGGTGCAGTGGCAAAAGACGCTGTCGCAGCGTCCACGTCCGGCCAGGTCGGCCTCTTTCCAGTGCGGACACTTGCGGCATCCCGCATTCAATCGCGATAAAAACCGCGCCTCCAGGGCCACGCTCCCAGCCGCACTCTGCAGCGGGGCGGTCGCTGCCGCATAGTTGGCCACCAGCGCACTGATCGTCGGCCCGGTAGGTCGTTGTGGCGGAGCGCCAATCGCCTGTGCCAGCGGCCTTCCCAGGCCCGGATACAGCACCACAGCGGCAGGGTCTGGGGCCGCTCCCGTCAGCTCGAATGATGCCTGAGCACCATCCCAGGTCACCACAGCAGCCGGTGCCGTGTAGGTGCCTGGGGCAGGCTTCCATTGGCGCAGGAGCATCCGGGCCAGTTGCAAATCAGTGATCGCGCTCATGAGTAAATCACCTCCACCAGGAAGGTGCATGTGCTGGCAGGCAGGTAGCTGTTGTCAGACGAGCACAGAAACTTCATCTCCAGCGGTTGTTCCGGGTTGATCACATACTCCCTGCTCGTGGGACTGCCCATATAGCCGACAAGCGGCTTGGTGCTGCAGTGCGCGCCGCCGCCGCCGCCCACGAGGATCAACACATCGGCACCAAAGCCAGGAGCCAGCGCCTGCTGTGCCGCGCCCAGATCACCTCCAGTGCCAGAGATCGTCACGCGCACCTTCATGCAATTGCATGGCGTGATCGTCATGACCGCAAACGGCGTCGTGTTCGAGCCGCCACAGGCCGCGCCTGCCGGGTGATGGACGACAAAGGATCCCGACACCGCGCTGGTCGGGTTCCACACCCCGGTGGCACCGCCCGAGGTGCCGATGTTCCGCGTGGCATTGGCCAGCGTCATGCAGCTCCCGAGATAGATCACAGCACTCATGCAGGTACAGCGGCAGTCATCAGCACCTTGGCGGTCATCGGCGTGCCGTCACTGGCGCAGAAATTGACGGACTGAAAGCTCGCCGCAGCACCGTCCGGCAGATCGTCCAGATCCAGCACGATGGACTTACCCCCACCCATCAGACTGATCGTCTTGGCGCTGCAATCAATCGTCGCAGTCGTGGTGCCATCGGTGAGCACCATTTTGCCAGATGTAACGATGGTCTTAATACTCGACCCAGAGTCACCTGTGTCTTGGCGTTCCGACACATTGTCAGTCTGCTTCACCCCTAGCCGGATCTGCGTGCTCGGATGATGAACCTCACCACTTCCGCTGTTGCCTGCACTACCGACCGCACGGCTATCGAGATTCAGCGAAGGCTTCAGCACCATCAGGCTGCGGTAGAGCTGCAGGTAATCCTGGGGAGCCAGGTGCTGCGCCGGGCCAAAGGTCAGGCTCGTGGTGCCTGTTTGGATCTGATGCTGCACCGCCTGGATCTGCGCCTTCATCGCTGTCCATTCATCGCGGCCACCGCTGATGTTCAGCACCACGCCCGGCGACCAACTCAGGTCACACTCTGCATTCACCAGTGTGGCACTGCCTTCATACTGCAGCACACCTTGCGCCGCTAGGATGGCCGCAGCGATCCCACTCGGCGGCGACTCCGGGTCAAACGTGCCACCCTCAGTCGTCGCAGCCGTGATCGTATTAGTGTAATCGTTCGTGCTAAGATCGGTCGCCGCAAAGGTCAGCGTGATGTGACGGCGCACGATTTCATAGCCCTTCGAGTGGTCAGTGTCATCATTCCAAATCTGCAGCGTGAGGTAGCCATCTGCCGCCACATACTTGAGGTGTGCATCCTGATTCATCCATCCAGGGATCGCTCCCTCGATGATCATCTTGTTGCACCCGCCTGGGTCACCATCATCACCGCCGTTTTCTGGAGCCGTCTTGTCGAGCTTGAGCGTTGAGCCTTCACCCACGATGATTCCATCTGCAGAGGTCACCTCCAAATCCCCATGCTCAAACCACCAATCCGCACTCGTCACGTTCACCGTCTCCGTCTTCAGGCTCTGCACCTCTTCCACCGCAGGCACCTGCTGTGGGGCCTGGCCGGGTGGCCTCAGGTCAAAGGTCACTTGCATCACTCCTGGGCCGCTCGTTGCCCCCGCTTCATCAATCGCGGTCGCAGGCGAGCCATCGACCAGGAAGAAATTGTAGATGATCCGCATACCGGTGATCTTGAGATCATTCCGCGCCCGGATGTCCTGGCTGAACTGCACCGTCTGATCCGCAAAGGCCAGCGTCTTGGCGGTCGCCGCTGCACGCTGCACAAAGTAGAGCTTCGGCGGATCCACACTGTGGTCAAAATACGTGATCGTGTCCGGCGCGAAATTCAGCGCGGCATGCACCGCCGTTTCAAACGTGCCCTGCACATCAATCGGCTGTGGCATGATCGAGTACGCAGGCCCGGACGCCGCACCAAATTGAATGACCCCGCTGCCGTGGTCCAGATCACACGCGCCGATGATGTTCGCCAGCTCGTCACCAATGTTCACGTGCGAAAAGGCTGCGCCCAGATAGCCCATGTGCAGCAGCGCAAACAGCGCCTTGCGATTGCTCGCACTCCCATGCGCAAAGCTCAGCGTCTGGTCTCCGGAGGCCGTGGCGACCGCCGAGATCGTAAATGTGCCAGTGCCCAGGCTGACAACCGTCGAGTCCAGCGGAATGCCCGTGCCGACTACCGTCATCCCTACCACGATGTGCGTCAGGTCAGCCGCCGAGATCATTGCACTGCCAGTGGTCAGAGTCCCCGTCCGCGCCGCCGCCGTGATGCTGCCATCGTAGCTCACCTGGGTGATCGTCCCATTGCTCAAGTACCACCACGGATCCGCAAACTGCACCGTGATGCCCTCCTCATCCCCCGACCCCGTGCGCTGTGGATCCATCGCGATCCCACGAAACACCGCGCTGCCGTCTTTAAAAAGGATGACTTTGTCCTTCCACGCAAAGGGACAATCTGCATCGAGCATGCCAGGGAAGTGCAGCGTCAGATAGCTGACACTCTGGCTCACAAAATTCAGCGAGCCACTTTGATCAGCCCCCCCAGCCCGCGAGAGTCTGAATCGTGCTCGTACTGACGTGCTCTAGTGTCCAGATGGCCATGGGGAGAGGAGGTGCAAATCAATTGCTTTGCAGTTTCGCCAGCTCCGCCTGCTTCGCGGCGATGTCCGCTGCGAGTGCTGCAGCACGGAGTTGGTCTGGGGTCTGTCCTGCCGCCGCCTGGTAGCCTTGCACCATCGTGATCTGCGCGGTTAGCACCGCTTTTTGTGTGACATCCGTCGCCACACTCAGCGCCGTTTGCAGACTCGCCAAATCCGCCGTGAGCCGCGTTTGCATCGCTGTGGCCAATGTGTTTGCATCTGCCTGAGCCGCAGTGACTGCCGCCGCAGAAGCCGCCAGTTTGGCTTGCAGCGCCGTCATAAAATCTGCGCTTGTAATCTGCTTGTTCAGCAGAGCGTCAGAGGCATTATTCAGGCTCACACCATCTTTGATCAGCGTGCCATTGTCATTCAAAACGGTGTCAGCCTGCAAGCAGCCTGCAACGAGCGCGAAGAAGAGAATCAATCGTGTTTTCATATCAGTAGGGTTCAAGGGTTGATGAGCAGCCAGCTCACAGTCGAGGTGTCCAGTGTTTGTGTGGCACCCGACAGCGTGCTGGTGATCGTGAAGCTCGTGGCATTGCTGCGAGTGATGGAATAGCTGTCCCCAACTGTGCCACCATCATTCATCCGCGTGATGAAGATGCGCGAGGAAGTCGAGGCGGTGCCCGTATCCTTCACATTGGATTCGCTCACAGTGACGACACCAGCCACCAGCGTTGCCACCCCTGACTTGATGAGTGAATGCGGCGTGCCTGATGCTCCAAGAGCTACACCCCCCGCCGTTCCTGTGCCGCTAGCTGCACCACCGCTAAGCACCACACCACCTCCGTTATTATTGCCGCTGCCACTGCCAGCACCGCCGGTGATGGTGACGTTGCCACCCGCGCCGCCAGTTGAGACAGAGGACGCTTTACCACCAACAATGGCCATGACATGACCAGCCCCGGTGTAAGAGCCGTTGAAGTCTTTATCGCATGGCTTCAGGTTGAACGTGTAAGACGTGTTGCTGCTGAAGCTGCCGAAGAAATTCACATTCTGCGCGCCGCTGCCAGCGAGCACACCGAAACCATCGGAGCTGGAAATGCCGCCCACATTGAAAACCACAGAAGATCCATACACCGCACTCATGTTGATGTTGCGACGACCTGATGTTGACCCCGAATATGCGCCGTAAATAAACTGACCGTTCAACACAACCCCACCTCCCGAGGGATTGCCAAAAGTGACAAGTGTAGAAGAAGCGCTGATCATCTGCGTCCCACCTGCAGCAACGTTAAACGTTCCTGAACCACCAAAGGCTCCCGTGCCTGCGGTGCCAAAGTTGATGCTAGTGGCAGAGGCGGTCCCTGACGAGGGCAGCGATTGAACCCCGGTGAACGTATTCGCCCCCGTCGTCACCAGCGTGCTGCCAAGAGCCGTGTTCAGATTCGCCACAGTCGGCGTTGCAAGCCAGGTGCTGACACCACTGCCAGGCGTGATCTTCTGTACCTTGGTGCCGTCGCTTGAGAGAATGTCACCACTGCTGCTGCCGCTGATCGTCGTCGTATTGATCGTAATGCCACCACCGCTGCCATTGCTGGCCGCTGTAAGTCTGCCTTTCGCATCCACTGTGATATTGGCATTGGTGTAGCTGCCCGCTGTCACGGTTGTATTAGCCAGCGTGGTGGTGATGGCCGTTGCACCACTGCCCGTGACATCACCGCTCAGAGTGATGGACTGATTGCCGGTCAGATAGGTATTGGTATCGATGCTGAGAGCGCCGGTTCCACCGCTGGTTTTCACGAAGCCATTGCCGGTGAGATTGCTCAATGTGCTGATCGCCTGAGATGCATTCACCGCGACCGTTCCCGCTGTGTTCGTCAGTCCGGTGGAAAAGGTCAAGGCGCTCTGCTTCGCATTCCAGGTGGCAGCGCTGCTGATGTAGCTGTCCGCGATGGCGGTGCCATGCCAGGTGCCTGTAGCGATGGTGCCGAGCGTGGTGATGTCTGTGCCCACCAGTTTGCTGCCCGCGATGCTTCCCGCGAGTTGCGCATTGGTGATGGTGCCCGTGAGGAGCGTGGTCGGGATTGCGCCAGCGCTTAACGTCCCAACCGTCGTGATGTCCGTTCCAACGAGTTTGCTTGCAGCAATGCTACCCGCGAGCTGCGCATTCGTGATGGTGCCCGTGAGCAGCGTAGTCGGGATTGCGCCAGCGCTCAGCGTCCCCACCGTGGTGATATGATTGGTGCCCGCGAACGTGCTGAGCGGCGCATTCTCCACCAGGTTGAGCGACAGCGCCGTTTTCAGATAGCTGCCACCGTAGAGGTTGAAGCCATTATCAAACCAAAGCGTGCCCGTAGAATTGATTTGAAAGGTGTTGGCGCCCGTGGCGAGCACCTGATCAACAATGGCGTTCGGCGGCGTGCTGTCTGGCGTCGTTTTGAGCACAGGTCGCGTGTTCGCCCCAAGGGCTAAAGAGGCGCTTAAAATGAGAATACCGAGAGATTTCTTCATGATTATTGTTCCTTCCAGATTTTGGCGTTCGTGCTGCTGTCGTAGTCGCCGGGAAGCACGATCAAGGGACCGGCATTGGGATCGACGTTGTTGGTCGTCACACCCGGAGCCGGGTCGGTGATCAGGCGCATGAATTTGGACTGCCACACGCTGGAGATGGACACCGTCACGAAGACTAGAAAGCCGACGCCGACATCGGCAGTCAGACAGCCGTCAAGTTTGGTGGAACCGCCGCCCGCAAGTCCGGTGATGGCGCTGAGATTGGCAACAGATCGAGAGTCCATTTGGGCAAGGGGTGAGAGGGTCTGTGTGCTCGGGTTCGTGGCTAAAAAATTGAAGTGGAATTGATTCGTGACGCCCATCCGCTTCACCACAATCGGGGAGGACTGAGGTGCTCTAAAATCCTGGACCAGGGAATAAGGGACAAGCACCATGAAGACCGTGAAGCGACAACGATACAGCAATGAATTCAAAGACCGCGCCCTGACACTGGTAGGCCTTGGCAGGC
>Ga0164296_1001690_pt1 | contig 22882 bp, 15 predicted proteins | sample GEODES057metaG_FD_113533 | JGI IMG/M metagenome (GOLD analysis project Ga0164296, IMG submission 113533) | Dystrophic lake water microbial communities from Trout Bog Lake, Wisconsin, USA - GEODES057 metaG | ecosystem: Environmental > Aquatic > Freshwater > Lake | place: USA: Trout Bog Lake...
CAACCTTCCAAGGCGCGCTCAATCCCAAAGCCATTGCAAACAGGTCGTTCTGATCCATCTCCCAATCTGACATCTCCCGCCCTCCTCTGCCACCAGCTACCCACTCAATTCAGCGAGGCGGCATAATTCGACATAGAATTTAGTTGCGCCATATTAAACGTCTCGCTAGTCACACCATTATGACAACAATCACCAAGAAAGATTTGGTTGCGGAGCTTAGTAATGCAACCGGCATCAAACATGCCGACACACTGGCCATGGTGGAAGCCTTTATGGAGTTGGTTTCGAAGAACCTGGCCGAAGGAAACGAAGTGACACTGCGCACTTTCGGCACTTTTGACCTCCGTGTTGCACGCGGCAAAATCGGACGTAATCCCAAGCAGCCAAATTCTGAGGTGATGATTCCTGATCGCTGCGTTGTAAGGTTCAAGCCAAGTAAGGAGCTCAAGTCCCGCGTCGCCGCTCTGTCAGTGCAGAAAGTTCACAACGGCCAGTCGTTGAACGGCAGCTTGGTATAGTGGTGTGCAGCAGCCTCGGCGGCCTCGATCAGGTTTCCTTTTTCAAAAGCTTGGTGGTCACGTGCAACGTCAGGTGATTTGGTGCGTATTTTCCGCCCATCATGCTGCCTCGTATTCTCTCCACGCTTGTTTTCGCCTTCCTGCTGAACACCGCCTCCGCCGCCCCGCAGTGGATCTGGCTGTCCAAAAATGGTGAAAAGGATTCTCAGGTCACCTTTCGCTATCGCTTTGAAGTGCCAGCCAAGGTGCAATCTGCCCTGCTGGAACTCACCTGCGACAACGGAGCAGACGCCCTGCTGAATGGCAAAAAGGTCCTCTCGAATCCTGACTGGATGGAGCCTACGAAAGCCGATGTCAGCAAGGACCTCAAGCTCGGCGGCCAGAACGAAATCATCGTCAATGCCCGCAACAAAGGCTCGGCCGCGGCGCTCATCGCACGCCTCACCCTCAAGCTGCCGGGTAATGGCAAGCCCATCGTCGTGGAAACCACGGACAAATGGGAGGCCACCAAGACGGGCACCACAGCCTGGCAGCCCGCCATCGTCATCAACGACTACGGCAAAGGTCCCTGGGGACTCGCGCTCGATGGCAAAGCCGGCAGTGGTAAAAACAGCGGCCCAGCGGAGAGCATCGCGGCTTCTGAGGTTACGGTTCCCAAGGGCTTCAAGGTCGAAAAACTCTACAATGTGCCCAAAGATCAGGAAGGCTCCTGGGTTGCCCTCACGGTCGATCCCAAGGGCCGCCTCATCGCCTGCGATCAGTACGGCAGCATCTACCGCATGAACGTGCCGGCCATCGGCAAGACCGAGAACCTCAAGCCGGAAAAGCTCGCCATCGAATTGGGCAAGGCCCACGGCCTCCTCGCCGCCTTCGACAGCCTCTATGTCATGGTCAACGAAGACGGTAAAAACAACGGCCTCTACCGCCTCCAAGACACCAACGGCGACGATCAATACGACAAGATTTCCAAGCTGCACACCATGGCAGGCGGCGGCGAGCACGGCCTGCACAGCATGACCGTCAGCCCGGATGGAAAGCGCATCTTCTTCAACTGCGGCAACCACACCAAGCTGCCAGAAGGCCTCGAAGACAGCCGCCCGGCCAAGATCTGGAGCGAGGACCACATCCTTCCGCGCTTCTGGGATGCCAACGGCCACGCCCGCGGCATCCTCGCACCAGGCGGTTACATTTGCAGCATGAACCCCGACGGCAGCGGCCTGGAGCTCTTCTGCTACGGCTTCCGCAATGAGTTCGACATCTGCTTCAATGATCAGGGCCAGCTCTTCACCTATGACGCGGACATGGAGTGGGACATCGGCAGCCCATGGTACCGCCCCACCCGTGTGAACCATTGCGTCAGCGGTGCGGACTATGGCTGGCGCAGCGGCAGCGGCAAATGGCCCAATTATTACCCTGACTCCCTTCCCACCACGCTCGACATCGGCCCCGGCAGCCCCACGGGCGTAGTCGCCGGCACCGGCGCAAAATTCCCCGCCAAATACCAGCACGCTGTTTTCATCAACGACTGGACCTACGGCACCATGTGGGCCATCAACCTGGAAGCCAAAGGCGCGAGCTACGCAGCCACCAAGGAAGAATTCGTCTTCGGCAAACCTCTCCCGCTCACCGATGTCGTCATTCATCCGCAGGACGGTGCCATGTACTTCGCAGTCGGTGGCCGTAAGACACAATCCGGCGTCTATCGCGTGACGTATGTCGGCGATGAATCCACCGCACCCGTCAAAGCCCAGCCGATCAATGAGGACTTCAAATTGCGCGCCTCTCTCGAAGCCTACCACACCGGTAAAGTCGATGCCGCCAAGGCCCTCAGCGATGCCTGGACCAACCTCAGTCATAGCGACCGCCACATTCGCTATGCGGCTCGTGTCGCGATTGAAAAGCTCCCCGTTGCACTCTGGCAGGAGAAAGCCATCAGCGAAAAAAATCCCGTCGCACTTATCGAAAGTCTCATCGCCCTCGCCCGCGTGACCGGAGCCAAACCCGGCCACGAAGGCGGGAAACCTGCCGCCAAGCCCACCGGCACGTCTTCGGAGCCTATCGGCTACGTGTCTCCTGAACATGTCGAGCTTGAAGGCCGCATGCTCCTCGCGCTAGGCAGGCTCGTTGGAGCCAAGCTCCCGCTCGACCAGCAGCTTGCCGCGCTGCGTGCTCTGGAACTCATCTTGATCCGCCTTGGCAAGCCTGACGCAGACATCTGCTCTCAGATCGCCACGGCACTCGACCTTGTGTATCCCACGGAAAATTCCTTCCTGAACCGCGAACTCTGCCAGATTCTCGTCGCCATCGACTCACCGACCGTCGTCTCCAAAACGCTCGCCATGATGGCCACTGCAAAGGATGATTTTCAGGAGATCACCACAGACGAAGTACTGAGCCGCAACGACGGCTACGCCAGCGCCGCCCGTGCCGCCTCAGGCAGCCGGCCTAATGCGCAGCAGATCAGCTACATGGTCGCCCTGCGCAATGCCACCGTCGGCTGGACGCCTGAGCATCGCCAGACCTTCTTCTCCTGGTTCCCCCACGCCCGCACCTGGAAGGGCGGCAACAGCTTCAAAGGCTTCATCGAAAACATACGCAAAGATGCCCTCGCCACCTTTGTGCCAAAGGAAGAACTCGCCGCGCTCGAAGCCCTCAGCAGCAAGGTCGAAGCCAGCACCTCCCTCCCCAACTACGTCGCCCCCAAGGGCCCCGGCAAAAACTGGACGGTTGATGAAGTCGTCACCCTCACCACGGGTGGGCTTAAAGGCCGCGACTTCACCAATGGAGAAAACATGTACCGCAGCATCATGTGCGCCACCTGCCACCGCTTCAACGGCGACGGCGGCAGCATCGGCCCGGACCTCACCGGCGTCGGCAACCGCTACACCATGCGCGACCTCATGGAGAACATCATCGACCCCAGCAAGGTCATCTCCGACCAGTACGACAGCCACGAAATCACCAAGAAGGATGGCAGCATCATCGTCGGCCGCATCGTCGTCGAAGAGAACGGCAAGATCTTCATCATGACCAACCCCTTTGCCCCCACTGACTTGATGGCCATCAATGAAAGCGACATCGCCAAGAAGGGCACCCGCAAAGTCAGCATGATGCCCCCAGGCCTCATCAACTCCCTCAATCAAAACGAACTTCTCGACCTCGTCGCCTATCTCACGAGCGGTGGGAATGCGAAGGACAAGGTGTTTCAGAAGTAGCGCCATCACACCCGCTTCATTCTTTGGAAGGCCGGCCATTCGCCGGCCTTCTTTCTGTTCAAGCCTGAGCAAAACTGATAACAGCATAACAATGACACAGATTTTCTTCTCACAATGCATCGCCGTTCTTTGTTCCGAAGCTCCCGGACTGGCTGAGTTGCGGCGCATCCTCGAGCGTGAAGGATACACCATCAAAGCCGACGAAGACATGTCAGACTGGCCGGAGATGCAAGGTGCTGGCCTCACATTGGCAACAAGTTTTGAGAATGGAGCCACCTGCTTGGTGGACATCTGCGATTTCCCGTGGCCGGACGATCTTGGGGTCACGGGTGATCCCACGCTTTTAACGGGTGCTCACGTACTGGGAGCCTTTGGTCCGTTTGCCCATCCCGGAGCATTTGAACGTGCTCTTCAAGCTCCTGAATATCAGTCAGTTGCTCCCGATGCACGCAATCATCGCGCTTTTGTCCGATTCCGCGTCAGCCGGTTGATCCCAAGTGACGCGGGATCCGAAGCCAGTTTTGCATCGACTGAGAATGCAAACCCGGCTTGGGAGATTGCATACCTGCTGAGGGTGGCAGTGTCTCTCCGGAAGATGCCAGTCGCAATCGCTTACTTTAATTCCACCAGCGAACAGCTCCTCTCAATGCAAGGGCTGGCAGACATCATCACCTTTGCACACAAGCACAAAACATATCCTGTGGAAGCTGTCTGCCGATTACGTGGATACAAAATCGATGAGGGGTACTCACTAGTGGATTCGATTGGTCTGGAACAATTGGGAATGCGGGATCACGAATTTTCATGGAACGGAGACATGATCACCCGCCAGGAGCAAATTGAGTTTTTGATAAACCTGCTCCATTACCAGATCGATAAAGTAGTGCAAATGGCAGACGGCCATACAACTGACGGCCCCCACAACAACCTGTGGAGAGCCGAGGAACGAGAAAACTCATACTTAATCCCTCCGAGAAAAGTCCTTCATTGGACCATAGGTACAGCAACCGACGAGACCGTCTTCCCGCGACAAAATCAGGGTGACCATGCCGCTGAAAATGACCACGACAGCAAATCTGATCAGAAACCGGTAGTGAATAAAGCGATTCAGGCGGCTATTCAGATTGCGGAGTCACTCCTCGCCGAAGCCAGCGCAATTCGGAATCGTGCCTCCGCTTGGGTGCTATCCAAATCGTTCAATGAAACCTTTTATAACGACGCGCACCCCCCTCAATCCGTCAGACATATCTACGAACAGGGAATGAGCAAAGAAGAGGCGGACGAGACTTGGAAAACGCATGAGATATTTGGCATTCAGAGTCCACAATTGTGGGCACAGTACCAACAGTTGGCAGTCAAGGGAACACTGTGTTTTGGCAGTTTGATAGTGTATAACCCGAATTTTGAAATCAACCCCAACTCGTCCGTACCTTGTTTTGTCTTGATGGCATACAACATGAATGCCTTGGATATGGCCATCACTATGGGATGTGCAGATATTTTGACTGACATTTATACGGGAGTTGAATCCCCCCTGACTTTCCCCAAGCTCGCTAAGCTGGCCGCAGATGATACATTTTGTCTCTTTAGGAGGCGTGTCCTCCCGACTGATGAAACTAGCGGGCTTCTATGTGTGGCCATGGACGTTCAACTGAGAAAGTCATGGATGCCGCCACCCTCGCATCCATTCATACCATTTTTGGTCATGCCCGGTCCTGAAGGAGCCATCGTCCAGGTGCCCTGGCATATTTTGAAGGGCCTACCTGCGCCTCCTGGTTCCATGAATGCAGGACGGTGGGCCAACATGACGGAGGCTGCTCGCTCTGTGAACAAGATGGTGGGCGAAGAGAACTCGAAGAAGTGGGGCTGCTGGAATATCAGCAGCCTCATCTTTTGGGTGGTCTTTCTTGCCGGAATCATCGGTGGCATCGGTATGGCTCTTTTCGACAAGCCGTCCAAGCCCACAAAAACACCGCAGATTCAAAAGAAGGTTTCCCCGAATCCGAAATAGCCACACCTCAAGGCCGTTTCACTATCATCACCCTTGCCCACGCAATGCACCGCCTCCTCCTCGCCCTTCCCTTCCTTGCCACCTTCGCCTCCGCCGCCGAACCCGCGAAGCCAGCTGAACCTAAAAAAGAGAAGCCCTTCACGCCCGGCGGCATCTACCGTCAGGGCGACATGCAGCGACCTCGGCCCACGGTGATCACTCCGCCGACGGCGACGACTGCACCGAGCGATGCCAACGTGCTCTTCGATGGCAAAGACCTCTCCAAGTTCATCCGCAAGCCGCGCAAGGATGACAAGGATCAAAGCGATGTGCCCACCTGGAAGATCGAAAACGGTTACGCTGAAATCACGCCCAAGGGCGGCGACATCGAAACGCGCGACAAGTTTGGCTCCTGCCAGATTCATCTCGAATGGGCCACGCCTGCCGAGGTTGTGGGCAAGAGCCAGGGCCGTGGCAACAGCGGCGTGCTCATCCATGGCTGGGGCGAGGTGCAGGTGCTCGACTCATACGAAAACGATACCTATCCCGATGGTCAGGCGGGAGCGATCTACAGCAATTATCCGCCGCTCGTGAACGCCAGCCGCAAGCCTAGCGAATGGCAGAGCTACGACATCATCTGCGAATGCGCGAAGCTCGATGAAAAAGGCACCGTGCTCCAGCCTGCACGCATCACCGTTCTGCACAACGGCGTCATTGTGCAGCATGCCGCTCCGCTCGAAACGAAGGTGCAGGAGTTCGGCTTCGCCCTTCAGGACCATCATAACCCGACCCGCTACCGCAACATCTGGGTGCGTCCCCTGCACCGCTACGACGAGAACGCAAAGAAGGACGAAGGGGCCAAGTAAAGGCTACTTCTTGGCCACCGCCGGCTTGCGCAGTTTCTCAGTCACCAGCTTGTGTGTCTCCTCACCGATCCAGAGATCGGTGCAGTGTGACGGTTTGCCGGGCAGTTCGCCCGTGCGATTGAACAGCAATGCATCACCAACTTTAAGATCGGCGAGCTTCACCTGCTGATCTGCTTTCCACACACGTGTCGCGTCATTCACACGAAGGATGCAACAGCCAATGTCCTGCGGACGCTGCATGTCACCGTTGTAGTCCTTCACTAGCGGCAATTGCCAGGCGACGTGGATTTGATCACCGTGAATGGCAGTGACGCGCGCCGTGATGGCGTTTGCGCTTGAATGACTGAAGTCATCGCTGATGCGGCTGACGCGGGTGAAGGCACCTTTGGCGTCCTGATAAAGGTCAAAGCGGTAACGCTGGCCGGTGGGCAGTTGGGAAAACTGAGGATCTGCGCCGAGATACTTGAGGGTGTGATGTTTGAGCAAAGTAAAATTCACCGCCTCCCCGGTCTGCTCGGTGAGGAACTGCCCGCTGCCGGTCTTTGCGTCTGCCTGCACGAGTTCTCCAATAACCATGTGCTCGGAGAAGGGCGGCGGTTTCACGTCATCCTTGATCTGATACCAGGGCAGATGCGCATTGCTGTAATCCGTGCGGAAGGGAAACTGCTCTGGGTATTCCTTGGCGACGTTCTCGACCAGTTCCTGATCAAGCATGCGCCCGAAGCCGTATCCCATCAAACTCTCGCCATAGAGCTGATCCTGTGCTTTCCACCCGGCCAGAAAAACCCGCACGATGCGGCCACGGCGATAGCCTTCCAGCATGTTGCTCACTTTCACCGTCACCTGCACACCGCTGCTGCCGAAATACTCCGTGGGCACCTTGTTGACTTCCGTGATGGAACCACGCTCACCATCCACACCGGGATTCCAGGTGCGCAATTCATCATTCGATACGCAGGGCCTGGCTTCCTTGCCCACGACCAGCAGTTCCTTGTAGGCGGCCTGAAAGGCAGCGGCATCACCACTGAAAAAAGTCAGTGTAACGGTGCTGCTATCGGTCTTGTCGATCCATGCGGCAATGCCGCGCTTTTCGGTGAATTCACGGAATTTCTTCAACTGCGCCGCGTCCGCCGGCTGGCCGTCATCCGTGGTGACAAGCCGTGTGAGCCGCCCCGCCGCATCCGGCAGCATGAAGAAGGTCATCTTCGTCCCAAGCGGCACCTCGCGCAGATCGGCCTCGGCGCCCTTGTACTTCATGATCGCATAAGGCGGCATGGAGAACGGCATCAGTTTGCCATCGTCTGCCCGGAACTCGCCTTTGCGAAGAATGAAGTCCACGCTGACCAGCTCTCCGTGGATGCGCTTGGCATCATTGAGCGATGGGAACTCCATCACCTTGGCCGTATCGGCGGCCGGCAGAGACAAGGCGGAGGCAAGGAAGAGGGCGCAGAGAAGTCGCATGGCGGCAGTTCAATCGGATCACTTGAATTTCACGTCCACCTTCGGCAGCAGGGCCTTGATCTTGGCCTCCGTTTCCGGTGGATAACCCTTCTGGCGGTCGATGATCTTCAGTTCTTTGAGGAAGCTGAAGCCTTGCAGCAGCGGCAGGCGTTCTTCGGGCATGGCTGGACTGCCAAGTTCGAGCAACTCAAGCTGCGTCATCGTGGCAAGCACCTTGAGATCATCGTCGGTGGTGGTCTTGCAGTTCGTGAGCGTCAGGCGCTTCAGCGTCTTGATGTCCTTGATGATTGGCAGCGACTCGGATTTGTCGAAGCCTTCGCCAAGCTGCAGATATTCGAGCGGCAGTGCAGTGATGTTCTTCAGTGCTGCAGGCGTCGCATGCGCGCCGAGTTCGAGCCCTTTAAGCTTCGTAAGCTTGGCCAGATTCGGGGCTCCCGCATCCGTGAACTTCGCATGCGCGAGGCTGATGCTTTCGAGATTCGGCAGGTGGTCGCACAGCTCCTTCAAACCTTCGTCGTCGATGCTGCTGCCTCGATGGCTCACCTTGATCAGCTTGGTGAAACCCTCAAATTTTGCATAGGCGCGTCCGGTGATCTTGGTGCCAACGAACGAGAAGGATTCAAGATTCTTCAATCCCGCAAGCTGCTCCATGCCCGCATCCGTCAGCGAACCGTTGTTGGTAAAGCGCAAGGTCTTGAGGTTCGTGAGCTTCGCGATGTTCGGCATCCACTCGTCATTGAACTTCGTGGAAATCACATTCAGCGACTCCAGCGTGGTGATGTGGCCGAGATGCTCAAAGAACGCGGCATCATACGGATCTTCCTTCCGGTGATCATGCGGCCCGGTATTCGGCACGGCGAGATCCACCAGCTTCAGACTCTGACCGTCCTCCGTCTTTTCGACCTTGCCCTTCGCGCCTTCGACAATCTTGGTGACGGCTTCGACATGGGGATCCAGAGCAAGGACGGGAAGGCCTGCGGCAAAAGACAGCAGGGTGATGAATGACAGTGTTTGTTTCATAATGAGTGGTTGGAAATAGGTTGGCAGGAGGAGGGTCTGCGGATCACACGATCTCACTGACCGGACCGAGGCTGTCCACGAAGGTCTCGGCATTGACCTCCATCTTTTGCAGCATGGTCACCAGCACGTTGCTCACGCGGGCTTTGGCATCCTTGGGCTTGCCGCAGAGGCTGCGCCATTCGTCATAGCTCAGGGTGTAGTCTTCTTTGAGATGCGGCCTGTTGTAATCCAAGTGCTGGCCGTGTTTCAAACCGAGCCCCTTGCCACCTGCGAGGAGCATGGGCAGGTTGCTGTTGCAGTGGCTGTGGCCGTAGCTCATGCCGCTGCCAAAGAGAACCATCGTGCGGTCGAGCAACGGTTCGTCGCCATCTTTGACCTTGCGCAGTTCATCAAGGAAGTGCGCGAACTGCTGCATGATGAAGGCATCGCTTCTGGCCAGACGATCAAGCACCACCGGATCGCCGTTGTGATGGGAAAGATTGTGTCGTGCCTGCGTGATCTGGATCTCGGGAATGGCGAGGCCGTTGCCTTCACTGCCATTCATATACGTGACTACGCGCGTCATGTCCGTGCGCAGCGCGAGCACGATGATGTCAAACATCGTGCGCCAGTACTCACCGGCCTGCGCCTTCGGAACATCGCGCTGAAATGGCGCGGCCAGATTCTTTTCAACCACGGGATTCGGGATGTCCAGCCATGCGTCCAGACGCTCGGTGCGCTGCTCCACATCACGCACGGCGTGCATGTATTCGTCCAGCTTCGTGCGATCATCGGTGCCGAGTTCCAGACGCAGTGACTTCGCGTCATCGAGCACCGCATCGAGCACGCTGCGGCGTTTCGTGAGGCGCGCTCGCTGCGCTCCGATGCCACCGACTTCCTCGCCAAACAAACGGTTGAAGATAGTTTTCGGATTGTCATCCGCCGGCAGCGGCACGCCGTCACGCGAGAAGGCCAGCGTGCTCGAGTTAAATGGCTGCCCGGTGCCTGCGGAAATGGAAATCTCCAGCGAATTGAATCGAGTCTGCTGCCCCACCACCTCAGCCATCATCTGGTCGCAGGAGATGGTGTTTTCGTATTTGCGCCCGCCCTGCGCATCGATCTTGGCACCCGTGAGCCAGGTATCCGCGCAGACGTGTGCCTGCCCCAAACCGTTCGGATGATGCAGTCCGCTGAACACGGTGAGATCCTGCTGATGCTTCGCCAGCGGCTTGAGTGAAGGCGACAGCTCATAGCCACGCCCGGCCTTCGTGCATTGCCACGTCATGCCATTCACCCCGTTCGGGATGTACACAAACACACTGCGGCGTGGCTTCGCCGTGGCGGCGGCGCTGGCGCGCAAAGGCACCATCGCATCCAGCAGCGGCAGCGCCATGGTGGTGCCGAGACCGCGCAAAAAGTGGCGGCGGTTGAGAAGCCAGCGTTGGGATTGGATGTTGCTCATGATGTTGCAGTTTAGTTTGAAAGTTTGGCCCCAGTGTTCTCCCACGGCGCACTCAGCTTGGGAACCTCCGTGAGAAATTCAAGGCCGTCGCGCAGCTTTCCCTCTTGGGTGAAGAAGGGGTGATAACCGCCGCCGTTGATGCCATTGCCGTCAGGCAGATCACGGCGTGTGGCGAGGGCCCGGCCTTCGCGGATCACCCAGCCCATCCAGCCAAAGCCAGCGGCGGACAGCATCTCCGCATGAAAGCGTACCGTATCGGCACGCACAAGGTCATCGAGCGCACCGGGGATGGCTTCGTTGACCATGAAGGGTTTTCCCACCTCCTTTTGAATCGCGGAATAGCCGGCGATGATCACTTCCAAAGCCTTGCGATTGTGTGCATAGGGGTGGCCGTTGAGTACGTCCATCAGCGGTGCAAAAGTGGTGATGTTTTTCCCGCGCATCGTGCCGATCGTCACGGGCTGCTTCGTTCCGCAGCCACGCACCGCAGCGGCGATCTGGCTCATCCATTTGAACTCCAGCGTGCCGTTGTCCGTTGAGCCGGGCTCGTTGCACAATTCCCAGATCATCACACGGTCGTCGTTCACCAGCGGCGTCACTAGCGCCTTGATGTATTCAAACTGCGGCGTCCAATCTCCCGCCAGCGGAGTGCCGCCGTAGTCCAGTTTCTTGTCATGCCAGTGATTGTAGAGACAGGGCATCACCTTCATGCCGTTTTCAGCGATACCTGCGACCGCATCAAGAAAGCGCTCGGTAATTTTCGCCGGATCAGTTTTCCACGCCGCGAAATCAATCCACAGACGAATGCAGTTGCAGTGAATCGTACGCGCCAGCGCCACCTCCTCACGAAACCGCGCGCCATCATAAAGCTGCCAGGCCTCGACGATGTTCGCGCCCCACGACGGCACGATGCCGAGGCCGCGCAGCCAGCCGTAGTCCGGGTAAACATGCATCGTTGGCTTGGTCTCCGCTGCGACACACTGAAGAGCACTCCCGCCGATGAAGGCGGAGCCCAGTGACTTTAAAGCATCGCGACGGGTGATGTTCATGGTTTCTCAATCCGAAGGATCAGATCCGCAGGCTCTGTCGTGATCGGCACGTTTGAAATCGTGAGCAGCTTGTTCGCATCCGCATTCACACGGCCCGCTGCAATCACCTTCCCTGCGCGAGCAAGCTGCCATGCATAGCTTTTGCCGGGCTCCATTTTGAACTGCTGCAACCGGCGCAGTGTGATGTCAGCCGTCGCTGCATCCGGCATCGCTGGCGGAGTTGTCACTGCAGGATGCGCAATCCAGATCTGCATGCCAAATTCAGTGGGTGTGTCCTTCTGGTTTTTCCAGCGGAACCAGGCATTGATCTGCCCCTCCTCATCAAACTCCGCAGCAGCACCCAGCCACGGCGAACGTTGATCGCACGAGGCATGCGTGAAGACCGGATAGGCCTCGTTCCTGCGAATCTCCAGCCACGGAAAAGCCAGTGCGACATCGCAGATGGGATACTTGGCAATGATGGAACTGAAGGTCGTATGACCAAACGGCCCCCAGCTCAGCACCAGCGGCAGGCGCTTGTCCTGTGCGGCCTGCACAAGTGCAGGCTGAGTTTTGGACCAGTTGTCCTTCGGGGAGGAGAAATCAACGATGACCGGCGGATCAGGCAAACCCACATACCCAAAGCCACCCGTGCGTGCTGATGCATATTCAGTGCCCGCAGGCACATCGGGACGGATTGCCGCAAAAACCTCGCCATGCGGCATCCCCAGCCCCAGCGTGCCGCAGCCTCCCATCGACACACCGCAAAGGTAGATGCGGTTGCGATCCACATGGCAGCGTGATGCAATCCACTCGATGGTATCCAGCACCCGCCGTTCAGCCGGTGGCACGGCATTCGGTTGTTTGGCCAGATCGCGTCTGATCTGCCCCCAGCCCCACCATTCGGCGTTCGTCGAGCTGAGATAGAGCGAGTAGAAGTCGTCCGGCGAATTCGTCATTACCTTCGTCGGATCTTCGCGGTTCTCGATTTGCCGGCCAAGACACGCAAAGCCCACGTAGTCGTACGCGGTCCGATTCGCCGAATGCAGCACCACGCACAGAGGTGCGTTCTCACGCGGGTTCTTGGGAGAGACGAGATAGAAGCAGCTGTGGTTCTGCTGCTTCACCCCGGTTTCCTGATCCGGCGGCACGCTCCAGTCTTCATTCGCAGGATACCCCCACCCTTCGCGTGGCCCATGCGTAAAGCGCTCAATGGACCGGCCGTCCTGCGTTTGCTTTGTGGTGTTGCTGGCATCAGGTATGGGCGGCCATACGTCGGCAGACTGCGCCTTCGCTGCGAGCAGCAGCAAAGCCAGCGCCAGCCTTCCCAACAAGGGAGGCAGTGAATGCGAATGCATGCGGGGCGTGGTCATGACTAGCGTTTCAAAAACAGCGGACTGGTGACGAGAGATTCAATCAACGAAGCGAGCTTGTAGCCATCGGCCTTGGATGCTTCGGCAATGCGCTTGAGCTCTTCGCGGTCTGAGAAGGTCATGCCACGGCGCAGCGCATAAGTGGCGAGTTTGTCAGTGACCGCAGCAGCAAATTTATCCAAGTCATCCAGCAAAAGGTGCTTCAATGCCACGGAGTCAGCAAACGCACGCCCATCCGGCAGCACGCCGCTGGGATCGAGCTTCGGATCAGCCCCGGTGCCGTCCTTGATCGTCTCCACGGTGCGCCAGCGGCCGATGGCGTCGTAGTTGTCAAAGGCGATGCCGAGCGGATCAATCTTGTTGTGGCAGGCGGTGCAGTTGGGGTCGGAGCGGTGCAGTTCCAGCTTTTCACGCACCGTCGTTTTCTTCGCCTTCGCATCCGGCGTGGTCAGCGCCGGCACATTGGCAGGCGGCGGCGGTGGCGGCCTGCCGATAATCGACTCCAGCATCCACACACCTCGATGCACCGGGCGGTGCCGCGTGCCGTCAGAAGTGAGGCTGAGCACCGAGGCCTGCGTAAGCAATCCGCCGCGATGATCGTCCGGCTTCAGCACGATGCGTTGCAACTGATCTCCGCGAACACCCTCAATGCCATAATGCGTGGCCAGGCGCTCATTGATCATCGTCCAGTCAGAGTCGAGAAAGTCGCGCAGGCTGCCATTGCGCTTCAGCACTTCACTGAAGAAGCCTACTGTCTCCGCGACCATGCTCTGCTCCAGATTCTCGTCGTAGTCGGGATACAGTTCCTTGTCCGGCGGGAACATGCCCACCTTGCGCAGCTGCAGCCACTGGCGCGGGAAGCTGTCGGCAAACTCCTGCGCCTTGGGATCTACCAGCATGCGTTTCACTTCAGGACGCAGGGTGTTCGCATCATGCAGCTTGCCTTTTTTGGCAAGTTCCAGCAGGTGCTCGTCCGGCATCGAACTCCACAGGAAGTAGGAGAGACGGGAGGCCAGCTCGTAATCATTGAGCGTGGGCGAGACCTTGGCGACATCGCCCTCTTCAAGATAAAGAAAGCTCTTCGCGCACAGCACAGCCATGAGCCCATTCTTCACCGCCAGCTCAAACGGGTCACCCAGCGCGAGTGATTTTTCGACAGGTTGCATCAGACGCTCGATCTCCTTCGCCTGCACCGGCCTGCGCCAGGCACGCGTGGCAAACTGGGTCAGGATTTCCCGCGCGTCCTTGCTCACATAGATCTTCTGATGCGCTTTCGTCGGCCACGAATCCACAATCGGTCCATCCCACTCCACGGTGTCGATGATCAGCGTCGGCTGGATCGGTTTGAAGTCATCGTCCGTAAGCTTGAGCTGCCACGGCACGCGGCTGCGGGTGTTGGTGAAGGCGTTCGGCGTGCCGCTGTGGCGTGAGCGCCGGCCTTCAGGGTTCGGCCCCGGCACGGCGTTGATGATGCGCACCGGATACTTGCCTGCCACCAGATGCACACGCGCTTCGACGGTGATGGGCTTGTCCTCCGGTGCATCAATGTCCTGCTCGATCAGCGTGGTGTTGATGCTCGACATATACACCTTCAGGCGCGGCGCACGACCACCTGCGGGGCGCAACCCGCTAAGCTTCAGGCGCAGCAGGTAGTCGCCCGTGGTCTTGATCTCAATGTTCCAGCTGTCTGTGGTGTAGTTGCGCGGCACGATCTCGATGCGCACCTTGTCGGCGATGCCACGCGCCTGATACTCCTCCTTGAAGCCCTTCCAGCGCATGTCAAAGGCCTCCCAGCGGATGACCTCACGCTTCGGTTCAGGCCGCAATGAGAGCGCTTCGTCCAGAATCGCATCCGCAGCAGACAGGTATTTTTCAATATGCGCTGGCGAGAGCGTCAGCACCGAGCCGATGCGCTCAAAGCCCTTCCAATCCGGGTCTTCCGGCAGTCCGGTGGGTGCCTTGACATCAAAGTTCACGCCCAGCAAGTCACGGATCGTATTGCCATACTCATCACGCGTCAGTTTGCGAAACGCCACACGCTCGCCTGCCGAAGACTGACGCACGGTCTCTGCTTCACGCAGTTGCAGCAGGATCCAGTCCGCCACCTGCGAGATCTCCTCCGGTTTCGGCCTCGTTTCGTCCTCCGGCGGCATGTCGCCGGAGTTGATACGGCTCATGATCTCCTCCCAATGCCCCATGATTTTCGGCGATTGGAGGTCCACCATGAGATTGTCCACCCGCAGATCCCCCTTCTGCTTTTTGGCGTCATGGCACTTGTTGCAGTGCTGCTCAAAGAAGGGGCGCACGAGCCCAGTGAGATCACGCGATTCCGCCCCCATGGTTGCATGAGAGGCCAGAAGTGCAGAAGCGGTCAGCGCAGGAATCAGGAAGCGTATCATCTGTCTTGAGTTCAAACGGCCTCCACTGCGGCTTTGTACACCTCCCCCGAATGTTCGGGGGAGGCCTTGGCAGCAGAACCCAGTGGCAGTGCGGTGCCCGCCTCGCTAGGCTCCGCCCATCGTGCGGCACCTCCTCCATCCATGCCTTGGTGTTCTCCTGCTGTGGGGCGGAACGGCCTATGGCGAGGTGACGTCGTGGATTCCAGAAATGCGGGCGCTGGCGGCAGAGCGGGCGGCCTTGCAGGAAAAGCTCAGCTCCATGCCCGCAGCACCCGAGGTGCAGCTCACCCAGCGCCTGGGCTGGCACAGCGATTATTCATCATCTCCAGACAAGGCCGAATGGGTGGAGCTGAATCTCGGACAGGCGCAGCAGATCGACTCCGTGGTGCTCATCGCCCCACCACCGAACGGTGGAGCCGTGACTGCAGGCTATGGGTTTCCCCTGCGCTTTTATGTCGAACTGCTCGATGAGGGCGAGGACAATGAGCGCACGATCATCGCCGACTACACCGACGCAGACTTTCCCAATCCGGGGCTGCTCCCGGTGGTGATCCCCGCCGGCGGACGCATGGCACAAAAAGTACGCATCACCGCGACCCGGCTGTGCACCACGGGCGAACGCAGCTTCTGCGCCTTGGGAGAAGTGATGCTGCTGCAGGGAAACCAAAACCTCGGCGCACGCCTGGAGGTCATCGGCCCCAATGCCGTGCGTGCCAGCAGCAGCCAGGGCACACGGCCCGACTGGGGCCGCATCAATCTCGTGGACGGTCACACCGTGCTCGGCCCACCGCTCGGCACGCGCCACAGCCCCACGCTCGGCTTCCGCAGCGTGCCCACCAGCGAAGGCCGCCCCTACACCAACCCCTGGGTCGAGATTGATCTCGGCACCGTCAGGCCCATCGATGAGATCCGCCTTTTCCCCGCACATCCGCCGCAGTTCTCGCACAGCCATGGCTACGGCTTTCCCGTGCGTTACCAGATCGAGCTGCGCGAGGAGGACAATGACGAGCCACGCATGCTGCCCTCCCCGCAGTCCGGCAGTTACAACGCCCTGCCGGGAGACAACGTGGTGACCCTCGTCGGCGCCCACCGCGCCCGCTTTGTGCGCCTGCAGGTGCTGGATCCTCATGTGAGCAATGGTGCCGTCGTGCTGGCCATGGCGGAAATGCAGGTCTGGTCCGAAGGCAAAAACATCGCCACCGGCTGCGATGTGAATTCCCCCAATTCCACCGAACGAGACGGCTGGTCACGCGCTGCGCTTGTGGACGGCTTTGCCAGCAGTGCAGACATCGTGGAGTGGCCCGGCTGGCTGGCGGCTCTCTCTCAGCGGCGCGAGCTGCAGCATCAGCTCAGCTTGATCGAAACGAAACGCGAGACCGTCAAAGAACATTGGCAGCACATCGTGCTGGGTTTCCTCATCGGCTTGTTCGTGGCGGGAGTCGTCGTGGTGTTCTTCTGGCTGCAGCGTCAGCGGCGTGCCCGCCGTGCAGAACTGGAACGGCTGCGCGAACGCATCGCACAGGATTTGCATGACGAGATCGGCAGCAGCCTCGGCAGCATCGCCCTCATCGCGCAGGACATCCTGGCCGAGGGAGCGCAGAGTGGGCAGGCGCGCGAGGATCTGATCGAGATCAAAGAAATCGCCGACGAAACCGTGGATGCCATGCGCGACATCACGCGCCTCATGCAGAGCGAACGCTACGGCACGGACGACCTCCCCACGCTCCTGCGCGAAACCGCCGACCGCATGCTGCGCGGCATCCCGCACACGCTGGATCTCGATGACAACGCCCAGACCCGCCGCCTCTCGGTGGACCGCCAGCGCGACCTCATGCTGATGTTCAAGGAGGCGCTGCACAACATCACGCGCCACGCCGCCGCCACGGCGGTTCACATCACGCTCAAGCAGACGCACAACGACCTCATCCTCACCATCCGCGACAACGGCCACGGCTTCGACACCACCACCAAAAGCACCGGCATGGGCCTCACCAATCTGCATCGCCGTGCCGCAAAGCATCAAGGCCGCACCGACATCGCCTCTTCTCCTCAAGGTACCCTCCTGACCCTCACCCTGCCGCTCCATGCCTGAAGCGACACACCTCTGCTCATAACTATCCCATGAGTTCACCATCCTCTGACATCGCTGAAATGATCCGTTTGAGACCCGGCATGTACATCGGCGATACAGGACCGCGCGGTGTAGAACACCTGATTCATGAACTGGTGGCAAACGGCTTGGACCAATACCTCGCAGGAAAGGCAACCCGAATAGGAGTCACCTATGGTGATGGACATTCCATTTGTGTTTCTGACAATGGTGAAGGACTGCCTTTCGACGTGCCAGCTTCAGGCAGCAGGACAATGGCGGAAACTTATTTCACGGAACTCCACGCCACGCCAACAGCAGACGGGCACAGCCCTCACGTCCATCTGAATGCCGGTGGGGTCGGATTGATTGTGGTCTCAGCTTTATCGAGCGTCGTCGAGGTTGTCTCCCATCGTGCCGGATTTTGTTGGGAGCAACGTTTTGAGAAAGGCTATGCCACCGCCCCCTTGAGACAGACAAAGTCCACAGGACGGGGAGCCAGCATCACGTTTGTTCCCGACGCAGAAGTAATGTCTTCACAGGCCCCTCGATGGTCGGTAATGAGACGTAGGCTCTTCGACACCGCTCATCTGTTTCCCGGTCTGATATTAGGACTTCAAGAGGAGGTGTTCCACGCACCGGGCGGGCTGCTTGAACTCGCTGAATTTGACTCATCAGAAAAGGATGAGGTCTTCACGAGCCCTGATCAGGCGTCATTCAAATTGAACGTTGAGCTGGATGATATTCAAATCAATGCAGCTGCCTTCGGAACTGCCAAAGCCTGCCGCTGGCGCTCTTGGTGCAACGGCATGTCTACAATCCAGCATGGCACCCATGTCGCGGGATTCAAAGATGCGCTCAAATCTGCCGGCTGGACTCCGGCTGCCGCCATGATTCATGTCTTGCTCAAACGTCCGGAGTTTAGTGCTCCGACGAAGTCATCGCTCACCACCAAGCATGTGCGGTCAGTCGTGCGCCGGGCCGTGATCGATCAGCTGAAGCAAGAATACCCGGCTAAAAATTAAACACGCGCTCCATGCCTGACACCATCCACCTCTGGATCATCGAAGACCACAAGACCTACGGCGAGCGTCTGGCCCGTGCCTTGAATCGTCTTGAAGGCATCGCCTGCACGCAGCGTTTCACGGCCTGCGAAGATGCCTTTGCCGCGCTCACCACGGAACCCCCGCCGCAGGTGCTGCTGCTCGATGTCGGCCTGCCCGGTGTGAGCGGCCTCGAAGGCATCGCACGTCTGCGCCAGCTTGCGCCCCATACCGCCATCGTGATCCTCACCGTGTTTGAAGAAGACGACAAAATCTTCCGCGCCATCTGCGCCGGTGCTGCCGGGTACCTTCTCAAAACCTCCAGCACCGACGACATCGCCGCCGCCATTCGCAGCGCTGCCGCTGGCGGCTCCCCCATCAATCCCCACATCGCCCGCCGGGTATTGGAGATGTTCTCCAAGGCCAACGCGCCGCACAAGGACTACGGCCTCACCCCGCGTGAGCTGGACATCCTGAAGCTGCTCGTCAGCGGCAGCACCATCAAAGACGCCGCCGCCCAGCTCGGCATCGGTTACTACATGGCGGACGAGTACATCCGCAGCGTGTATGTGAAGCTGCAGGTGCGCAGCCGTGGCAGCGCGATCGCGAAGGCGGTGAAGGAAGGGCTGGTTTAAGCGCACCCGTCAATCTTTCTCCTCCTCTTACTCCTACTCTTCCTCCCTGAAATCGTTCAGCTCCCTGAAACACCAAGGGAGGAGGAGTAGGAGGCAGAGGAAGATGGCTGCCCCACCCTACTTCAAATACGGCCCCACCACGTCCTTCCAAATCGCATACCCGTTTGCATTCATGTGCAGCTGGTCTTCCACAAAGATGTCCGGCTTCGGTTTGCCATCAGCTCCCAGCATGTGCGGATACACATTGATGAACTGCAGCCGCTTGTCGGTCTTGGTGAATTCCTCCACCAGCCGGTTGGTCTCGATCACCTTTTCGATCATGCTCCAACGTTTCGGATTGGGCGCGCTCGAGATGTAGCTGATGCGGCATTCCGGCAGCGCCGCATGCACCTTGTCAACGAAGGCTTTGAAATCCTCAAACACCCGCTGCGGTGTTTTGCCTGCATTGATGTCATTGCCGCCAGCATAGAACACGACGAGCCGGGGCTTGTACTTGATCACGGTCAGATGCGCGAAGTTGAACGAATCAAACACCTCGGAGCCGCCAAAGCCACGGTTCATCACGGGCAGTCCGGGGAAATCCTCCGCCAGCGTTTTCCACTTAACGATGCTGGAACTGCCGGTGAATACGATGGGGTGCTCCGGCGGCGCCTTTTCCGCATCCTTCTTCGCAAAGGCCAGAATGTCCTTCTGCCAGCGAATGGCCGAGGTCACGACATCGTAACCGGCCTCGCTGAAGTGCAGTTTGTCCTGCACGTAAAGCTCCGGGCGGGGCTGGCCGTCCGCGCCGAGCAGCAGTGAGAATACGTCGATGAACTCGACGCCCTGCCTCGCGCAGGAGGCGGCGATGAGTGCATTCGCCTGCTTGACCTGCGCCACTTCGTCCCAGCGTGAAGGTGAAGGCGGGATCGATATGAAGGCGATGGCCGTTTTGGGCAATGCCGTGCGCACCTTCGTCACGAAGGCTTCAAACGACACCAAAACATCCTCTGGAGCCCACCCTGCATGCAGGTCATTGCCACCGGCATTGAGGTAAATCTGCTTGGGCTTGTATTTGATGACGCAGCGATCTGCAAAATGCACCACATCACTGAGCTGCGAGCCGCCAAAGCCGCGATTGAGCAGCGGCGTTTTCTTGAACCTTTCCGGCAGCGACTGCCAGCGGCGGATGTTGGAGGCCCCGACAAAAACCGTGACATCCTTCGGCGGTGCCTTGGCAGCATCCTCAGCCTCAAAGGCTTGGATGTCCTTTTCAAACCGTGCCGGGTCCGCCGGCTTGAGTGCGTGGGCCCAGGCGGAGGTCAGCAGCAGAAAAAGGACGGCGAAATGGCGATAATTCATGGCGGCATGGCAAACGTTGTGCGTTGTCTATCTCATGCAACCTTTGCTCACAAGCTTGAAACGCAAATTTTCCCGGAAGCCCGCGCCCTCCACCCCTGCTCGTGTGGCCGCCCAAGACTCCCCCGTCCCTGTTTCCTTTGAGCTCAGTGGTGAGCCGCTGACACCTGGCTGCACGCTGATGCGTGAAGGCACCCGGTTCGTGGTGCACTCCCGCCATGCCGTGGCGATGGACCTGTGCCTCTACGATCCCAAGGAGCCCACCCGCGAGACCGCACGCGTACGCATGCAGCGCACCGAGTGCGATCTGTGGCATGCAACCGTACGAGGGGTCAAAGCAGGCACACTCTATGGCTACCGGGCCCACGGGCCTTGGCTGCCCAAAAATGCGATGCGCTTCAATGCCAAAAAGCTCATGCTCGATCCCTACGCCCTTGCGATCCAAGGCAAGCCCAACGAGGCCGAGCACATGCGCACCCTGCCCGATCCACGGCACTCCAATGGCCGCATCGACAACGGGGCCGAGGCCCTGAAAAGCGTGGTGATCGACGAATCCTTCGACTGGACTGGCGATGCCAAACCCCGCGTGTCCTGGCAGGACACCGTGATCTGTGAGCTGCATGTGAAGGGCTTCACCCAAACGCATCCGGAGGTGCCGGCCAAACTGCGTGGCACCTATGCCGGCCTCGCACACCCCGCCGTCACTTCCTACCTGCGCGATCTCGGCATTACCAGCGTGCAGCTCCTTCCGGTGCATCAGCATCTGGATGACGGCTTTCTGCTGAGCCGGGATCTCACCAACTACTGGGGCTACAACACCATCGGCTTCTTCGCCCCACAGAATACCTATGCCGCAGCCAGCGATCCGCAGGAGCAGGTGCGCGAGTTCAAGGCCATGGTGAAAGCCATGCACGCCGCCGGCATCGAGGTCATTCTCGACGTCGTGTACAACCACACCGCCGAAGGCAATGAACACGGCCCCTCGCTGATGTTTCGTGGACTCGACGATCACAGCTACTACCGGCATCATTTTGGCGAGAACGGCGCGGACTACGTCAATGTCACCGGCTGCGGCAACTCGGTCGATTCTGCCAGCCTGCCGGCCCTGCGCCTGATTCTGGACAGCCTCCGCTACTGGGTCACGGAAATGCATGTGGATGGCTTCCGTTTTGATCTGGCCGTGACCGTGGCCCGCGATGAAAAGGATGGGTTCAACCGCCAGTCTCCGTTCCTCAGCGCCGTGGCGCAGGACCCCGTGCTCTCGCGGGTCAAACTCATCGCCGAGGCCTGGGACATCTCGCGCATGGACAGCTATCAGGTGGGAAATTTCCCCGAGCCCTGGCGTGAGCTGAACGGCAAGTATCGTGACACTGTGCGCAGCTGGTGGCGGGGTGATTCTGGATGCACCGCCGAGTTCGCCAAGCGCTTCTGCGGCAGCCAGGACGTCTTTGGCTGGAACCAGCGCCCGCCTCTGGCGAGCATCAATTTCCTCACCTCGCATGACGGCTTCACGCTGATGGATCTCGTGAGCTACGAGAACAAGCACAATGAAGCCAACAACGAGGACAATCGTGATGGCGACAGCAACAACCACAGCACCAACTGCGGTGTGGAAGGCCCCACCACCGATGCCGCCATTTTGCAAACTCGTGCACGGCTCCGCCGCGGCCTGATCGCCACGATGATGTGCTCCCTCGGCGTCCCCTTCCTCACCGCCGGGGATGAACGCGGCCGCACCCAGCGCGGCAACAACAACGCCTACTGCCAGGACAGCGACATCAGCTGGCTCGACTGGCACGACTGTGACGAAGAGATGCTCACCTTCACCCGCCAGATCACCGCTTTCCGCCGCACTCATGAAGTGTTTCGCCGCAGCAGCTATTTCGATGGCAAACTCAATCCCGCCACCGGCCTGCGCGACGTCCTCTGGATCGAAAGTGACGGCACCCTGTTGCACCATGAGGAATGGCACCAGGAGACCCGACGCTGCTTTGGTGCACTGATGGGCGCCATGAGTGATTCCTCCAGCCCGCTTCTGCTGCTTTTCAACAACAGCGCCGAGCCACAGCCTTTCATTCTCCCTGGAAACCGGGACATCCTCTGGTCCCTCGTTTTCGACACCGCTTTGAGTCCCTCTTTCCCGTCCAAGCCATCCCCTGGATTGGCCGGTGCCGAAAAGTACCCCCTGCTAGGCCAGGGAATTGTGTGCCTGACCTTGGCCGCAGGAGACCGCGAGGCGCTGGAGCCGAAGATCTGAGCCCGGTCTCAAATACCGACGGAGGGGGGATCATCCTGATCCCCCATCTGGAGCGCTTGAGATATGTAGCGTTTTCCAAAACGGATTGAGGTGCAACGCAATATTGGACCAGAGACGCTTAATTAGTTGAGGTTGATGTGCTGAGTTTCGAACTGGTTGGGTGTGAGGTAGCCGATGGCCGAGTGCTTGCGCTGGTTGTTGTAGTAGGC
>Ga0164296_1001693_pt1 | contig 22861 bp, 29 predicted proteins | sample GEODES057metaG_FD_113533 | JGI IMG/M metagenome (GOLD analysis project Ga0164296, IMG submission 113533) | Dystrophic lake water microbial communities from Trout Bog Lake, Wisconsin, USA - GEODES057 metaG | ecosystem: Environmental > Aquatic > Freshwater > Lake | place: USA: Trout Bog Lake...
GGATCGAGGCAGGCAAGAAGCTCATCATGGCCTTGACGAAAACGCCCATCACCTGTTCAATCGTCCAGAGGTGACTCACTTTTGAACCGCGACCCGCTGCACTATTGATCCGCGTTTTACAACGACAGACACAAACAGGGCGAACAATGTTTTCATGGTATTATTTTCGGTGTTAATCACAGTTCTTCCAGCGCTTCTTTCAAAAGGCGTTTGAGCTTTTCAATTTTTGCCAGCGCAGCATCCCGTTGCTCTCGCAGGTCTTCACGCTCTGATTGCATGAAAGTTTTGGTCTTGAGAGATTGCTCCGCACGGGCTCGATCCTCCTGTACAACGGCGGCATCCATATCGGCAGCATACTCCCTTAGAGGCTGGTTATATTTATCTGGGTACAGCAAGTAGTCGCCATTCAACCCGAAATACTCAGCTAACCGCGTGAGCGCTCCCCCAAGTGGCATCGAACCGTGCAGCCATTTGTAAACCGTTGCCTGACTGACATCTAAATCAGCCGCGAACTTTTTTTGTGTGATTCCTCGCCGCTCAAGGAGCAGTGATAAGTGTTCAGCGAAATTTACTGGAGTGGCTTTTTTCTCTTGCATGATTTACTCGGGTGGTTTACCGGAGTAAATGCTATCTCGAAAGCACCCACGCCACAAATCGAAAGAGCCACGTGCATGCGCACTATTCAGCCTTTCTGACCTTCAACCAGAAGTCATCACAGCCCGCGATACCCTGCGCAAGCGTGGTTGGTCCTACCGCAGCGCGGCCGCTCAGATCGGCGTGCATCATATGCACCTGACACATGTGCTCACCGGTAAGCGCCTTTCACGCTCTCTGTGCGCCAGAATCCAAGAACTACCAACCAGGGAGGCTGCGTGATGAAAGCTCAATGGCATTACGATTTCGGCTATCGCCTGAACAGCCACCTTACCAGGCGATTCACGAGCGCCGAATTGGCCGAAAAGATCGGCGTCAAACCAAAAAAGATCATCGCCTGGAGGAATGGGCGAATGATGCCAAGTCGAATAATGATCGAGCGCATAGCCAAGGTGCTTCGGTTGAATCCCGATTATTTGAGGCTTGGACCAAAAATTGAAACGCTGCGCTATACCAAGAGCGCCGTGAGAAAGCAGGCACATCCAGCAATGTCCAAGCTCAACAAGATCATGGGCTACCCACAAGGGAGGGCGGCTTGATGCACTCCTTTGCCGCCAACGCTGAGATTAATGCCAGCATCAAGCCAAACCTCACCCAGCGCACACGCCGCAAACGCCGCTGCACGCGCTTCCCCAACATCCACCAGGACGCTGAGACCCTGCACGTCAACCGCACTCAGCTCTGGCTCGTGCTCACCGGCCAGCGCCCCGGAGCTGACACCATCGCCAGCTACACAGCCCTACTCACTCAACAAGGCCGTCCCATCCCCGCCGACCTCGGCAAAGCCGCCTGAACCCCTTCACTCCGCCCAGACCATGAAACTCACGACATCCACCGCTCTCGAACCCTTTGCAGACGCCATCGGCAAAGCTGCGATGATCAATGCCATTAAAGCCGGTTGTGAAGGCAGTTATGCAGGCGCTCTCGGCGGCCTGGAGCATCTGATCTATTCCATCTGTCAGCAGCACCCCGAGGCCCTGGCCGTGGTCAATGACTACATCGCCCGCCACGCCCCGCAGCCGAACCCAGCCAGCAAAGTGGACTTCGAGAAAATGCACGAGCTGCTGGCCGCAGAGCCAGAGCATACCCTGGAAGGTTGGACCCCTACTTCAACCAAGGCGGCGGAATCCATGCGTCGTCAGCAAGCCCTAGAGCGCGAGCTTTTGCGGCCTCTCAGGGAGAAGCGGGAGGCACAAGCCAAGCAGCTGATGGGTGAATATTGGGATGCCCACCCGCAAGAGCTGCAAGCACTGCTGGAAGAACAGTCTTCACCCATTGGTCCCACGCTGGAAAAATCCGCCGATCTCTGGGGAGGTCCTTCGCTTCTGACACCGCCCATATCAGGAATCCCCGCAGATACCAGCCATGCCGCCACGCCTGTGGAGGCCACAGACCTTTCTTCACCCGCTCTTCCAGCAACGCCTGAATCGTCAGCTTCTGCTGTGCCGCCCGCAGGCATACACGGCCAAGCACTGCATGCTGAGGCCAGTTCACCGACCGCTCCCAAGACCACACACGCGGTGCATGCCCTCCCTGCGGACAGTCCCTCAGCATGCGGTGAAGCAGAGCCTTCGTCGTGTTCATCCGCCCATCCTGGCGAGGCCTGCGGCGACATCAACTGCGACGGCCACTGCCCCGTGCTCAAAGCCGCCTGATCAACCACCCGCTCTTTCACCCCCATGCAACCCAGCAATCATGCCATGCTCGAACGCATCGTGTTCAGTCCGCACGATCCGCTGACTTCTGAGGAAGCCGCTGATTGCCTGATCTGCGACCGCCGCACCATCAATGACGCCTGCAGGCTCGGCAAGATCGAGAGCACCAAGCAGAACCTCCGCAGGCATGGCAGCACACGCCGTTACAAGATCACCAAAGCCGCGCTGATCCGCTGGCTCTGGCAGAACGAAGGCGGGGACAAACAGACCCTCCGCGCCGCCATGCAGGAGCTGTGCCCCCGCATTTTGAAAACCCTCGAAGGCCGCGACCAGCTCAAGCCCAAGGCCAGCAACGTCATCCCCTTCGAGCACCCGGATTTGTTCCTTTCGCCGTCCATCAAACAGACGGCTTAAACCCAACGCCAACACAACAACCGCATCAGACCATGCAACCGACCCAACACAGCTCCATCCACCCGTGCCTCCCAGCAACAAGCACAAGCTCGCCAAGTTCTGGATCCAGGACTTCTGCCGCCGCGCCATGCGGAATGAATTCCTCAAGCTGCCCAAGCGCGAAAAGGAAGCGCTGCTGACCACGCTCGAAGAAGCCACCGGCACGCTCAAAGCCCACCTCAACCAGAAAGGGAAGAAGTAACCTGTATGGACCGCGACTCTCAACACGACACCCACAGCGCGACGCTGACCACGACAGACCGGCTCTTCACCCAGGCCATCAGGCCGCGTGATCTGCCTGCCTTCTACGCGCTGCAGGATCGCAATCAGGAGCGCATTAAGCTCTTGCTGCAGGCGTTTGAGAGCATCGCCAAAGCCCCCACCTTTACCCTTGGGTATGAGATGGCCGCAGCCCAGCTCGGCAAGTCACGCGGCTTCACCGCAGGCACCCTCCGCAGACTGCACAGCGCCTGGCGCAAAACCCACGATTGGCGCGAGCTGGTGGACGGCGCGCTAGAGCACTCTCCCGCCGCCAAAATCCCCGCCGACTTCATTGATCACCTCAACAGCGAGGTCGATCAAAATGGACGCAGCAAAGCCGCTGTCTTCAAGCGCATCAAAGCCGCCTGGACCCGTGGCGAGCACATTCCCGGCTATGGCACCTGGAAAGAAGTCTGGCAGCGCACCCACCCCGGACGCCCGCTGCCGCGCCTGGCTCCGCCCCATCCGACCGGATGGAGCAATCTTTACCGCAAGCTCGACACCAGCAAATTCCGCCGTGCCGCTGCCACGCTCGGACGCATCGGCGCGAAGAAGCACCGCCCCATGGTCCTTTCATCCCGCGTCGGCTGCTACGTCGCCAGCCACTACATGTGGGATGACGTGTGGCACGATCTCTTCGTCAACAGCCTCGCCGAGAAACAAGCTGGACGCCCGCTGGAACTCTTCAGCCACGACTACTTCAGCGCCCGCAAGGTCCAATGGGGTGTCAAAGTCCGCACAGAAGACGACAACGGCAAAAGCAGCGGCCTTACCTCCAAGATGATGCGCATGGTCATCGCTGCCACGTACTACCTCGACGGCTACTCCCCACGCGGCACCATTAATCTCGGAGAGCATGGCACCGCCAACTTCCTGGAGGAGGTCGCAGCCACTCTCCATGACGACAGCGGCGGTCTCATCACCATTGAAGAAAGCGGCATGCAGGGGCGCGCAGCGCACGCCGGTCAGTATGACGGGCGAGGCCTCGGCAATCCCAACTTTAAAGCCAGCCTCGAAAGCTCCAACAACCTCCTGCACAACATGGAGGCCCATCTTCCCGGCCAGACCGGACCCGACCGCCAGCGCAGGCCCGAGCAGCTCCATGGCATGCTGCAATACAACTCCCGACTACTCGCCGCCTATCAGCAGCTCCCCGCCGACAAGGCCGCGCTTTTGCAGTTCCCACTCTTAGAGATCACCCAATACATCGGCGTGCTCGGAGACATCTATAAATTCATCGAGCATGATCCCGACCACGACCTCGAAGGCTGGCTCGACTGCGGTCACATCATGCAAGTGGTGGAGCTGCTCGGCGAATGGCGCACGCAGGATGAGCTGCTCATGCTCCCCGACCACCAGCGCGACATGGCACTCGCCATGATCCAAAGCGGCATGGTTTCAAGTCGCCCGCGCAAGATGACCCGCGCCGAAGTCTGGCACCGGGGCGCACGCGACCTCGTACGCATCCACGGCGGCACCGTCTGCCGCATCCTCGGCGATGACTTTGCCGCCGAGCGCAAAGTGCAGGCTCAGCAGTTCGCCTTTGAAGACAAGGAAGTCGGACCTGGTCTGCATCGCTTCGAGGGCATCATCACCGATACCGAAGGCCGTCAATGCCACCTTAAGGATGGCGAAAAATACAAAGTCTTCGTCAACCCCTTCGCTGATAAACAGCTCTTCGTTCAGGATGCCAAAGGCCGCTTCCTCGGCACCGCCCTCCGCTGCGAGCGCCACAGCCGCATGGATGCCGAAGCCCTGCACCGCAGCATGGGCCGCGTCTCCCACATCGAAAGCGAGATGCTCAAGCCCCTCGAAGCACGCCAGGCCAAGCGCACCCGCGCCAAGCTCACCATGCACCGCCACAACAGCGCCGTGCTCAGCACCACCGCCCAAGCCCAAGCCGACTTCACCCGCCAAGCCACCGCCATTCTCAACGCTTCCACTTCAGACCATGCAACCACACCCACCACAGACCATGAAACCGACAACGAACCCGCCTGGTAAAGCCGCCGCCGCGAATGACGGCATCGCCGCCGCCAATGACGCTGCAGTCGCCCGCAACGATGACCTCGCCGAGCGCCTCTTCGCCTTCCAAAAACGCCAGCAGCTCAGTGACGAGAAGCTAGGCAAGAAACTCGGCTCCACGGCCACTTACGTCTCCCGTTACCGTAGCTACCACGAAGGCAAATGGACCGGTAACCTCCTCAACTTTGAGGAATCTATCTCTGCGCTCCTGCTCAAAGAGGAACTCATGAACGGTGATGACATCACCCTCAGTGAATCAGGCTTCTGCGTCGAATCCGTGTTCGAGTTTCTCGACTTCATTCACCAGAACCGGCACATCGGCGTCGGCTATGGACCAGCGGGACCAGGCAAGACCTGCGCAGGCAAACTCTACGCGGCCAAAAATCCCACCTGCGTGTATCTCCACATCTGGGACTGGACCACGGGCCGCGACAAACTCCTCGACGAACTCATCAAAGCCGCCCGCGTCCGTCTCGGCAAAAACGAAAGCAAAGCCGAGGCCCTAGTCCGCACCTTCCGCGACAGCGACCGCCTCATCATCATCGACAACGCACACATCCTCACCACTCGCAGCCGCAAGTTCCTCATGGACTTCTTTGACGCGACGCGCACCCCCATCGCCCTCATGGGCAACCAGGAGATCGTCAGAAAGTTTGAGAGCAATGACCAGCACGCATCCCGCCTGGGCCGCTGCTGCGATGTCACCGACGCCGGAGGCGACAAACGCGCCAGCGTGGACAAAGCCAGCGTGCTCACCCTACTGCAAACCTACCTCCCGCAAGCCGCCGACGACAAAGCCGTCCAGTCCCAGGTGCTCGACATCCTCCGCACCAAAGACGGCGGAGCCGCCCGCGCCGTCAAGATGACCCTCAAGCTCACCCAGCGCATCACCACCACTGCACCCAGTGTCAGCGTCAGAGACGCCATCAAACTTGCGCAGACTCAACTCATTCACCAGGAGGCCGCGTAAGATGAAATTCGCAGGAGTAAACATCACCGATGAAGATCACCTCAAGCTCACCGCATTGGCCGTTAAACGGGGTCTCACCCTCGAAGAGTTGATCCGCCAAATCTACCTCACCGCCATCGCAGAAGCTGAAAAGGAGGGATTAAAAGCCATGAAACTTCTAGCCCTACCAGCCCCCGCTAAAACCATCAAAGTCCGGCGCAACAAAGCCCGCCGGAACAAGTGCCACCTCAACACCCATGAGTGCAGCATCTCTCAGCGCCTGGCAGCGCCAACCCTGCTCACGATCCAAGCCTGTGAGGATGACAGCGAAGACTCCTTTGAGAAGCCCATGCTCGACGTGGAAATCCTCCACGGTTGCTCGCAAAAATACGAGGGCAGAATCTACCCCTCGCGCAACCTCTACATGGTCAAAACCGACCGTTACTGCACCCACCAGGAACTCGTCGAACTCGCCCAGGCACTCATGAAGGCCATGCCCTATCTACCGGAGGATGGCACACCCGCATGAACTCCACCGCCATCGAAGAAACCATCGCCCGCGCCTGCGACCCACGCGTCGGCGATCGCATCACCGGCCCTGGCTCATCTCATGTGACCGAAGTCACCGCCATCATTCCCCTGAATGATAAAATGCCCTCCATGCTCGACATCAAATTCAGCCTCACTGGCAGCGACGCCGAGTACTCCCTCACATTGCCCCGCTACCAATGGATGGCCCGCGTCGCCATCGAAAGCGGCGAAACCTTTCACGCCTTGGAGGATGACGAAGAGTGAGCACCCCATGCATCATCGTCAACATGTCCGAGCGCATGGACCCGGACTGCCACGGCAACGAAAACATCCTGCCAGCCGACAAGCGCCCGAAGTATGTCCATGAAGACCTGGAATCCGCTGAAAAAGAGGCGCTCCACTTGCACAAAAAACACGCTGCCCCCGAAGGCCGCTTTGTCATCTTCCAGGCCATCGCAGCCACCGAATGGCGAGGCCCATTTGATGCCAAGTACCGCAACGTCGCAGCACTCTCCCCTATTGAGATAGCCCCAGTCGCACTCCCCGAACGCGCCCCGAAAAAGAAACGGAGGAAACAGCCATGAGTCAACCCAACTCATCTCACTTTCATGCAGGTAAATCTGCCCGAGCAGCTCACAAACCCTGCATCATCTCAGATGGCCGTATGTCCCAAAACGACACCTTCTTCGCCGATCTGCGGGCGGAATTGAGAAAATGAAACTCATTAAAATCACGCCCCCAGATGAAGAATGGGTTGCCTGGGCCTTGGTGAGTTCATCCTTCCGTTATCTGTGCAGCATTGGTGTGTCGTTTGAACACTGGGAAGTCATGCACAGGCCCAAACTTCTTTATTTTGGATTGAGCAGCTCAGGCAGGCGCTGGATCGCCATCATTGGATGGTTTATTTTCGCGCTGCCTGCTGTTCCCATGGAACTCAAAGACAAATAGCACCCATGAACGCCAGCCAACGAAGCACTTACTTTGGCCGTCTCTGGCCCGAGGCCTGCGCAGCCCAGAAATGGAACCCCAGGGACGAAGAGCGCCGTCGCGATGTCACCTTCGCGGCCACCGGCAAAGAGAGCACAAGCAAGCTCACCGAGGACCAAATCACCCTCCTCTTCAACAAGCTCAAATGGCTGGCCGATCCCAACAACTTCGAGAAAGCCTATGCCGACGCCAATCCCGAGATCGCTCTAGCTGAAAACAAGCGTGGCCAAGTCATTCACCGCATCGAAAAGACAGCCACTGCCAAGAGCCTCAACAGCATCTATCTCGACAAGGCCGCAGAGCACAAGTGCCGCGTCCACCACGTCCGCACCTGGCGCGACCTGCCCATCCAGGAGCTGATCAACTTCAGCAAGACCATCAGCGCCCGCAAAGGCAGCAAAACGCCCGTGCAGGGTTCCTGCACGGGCGTCGTGGCAGACGATGACATCGTCTTCTAACCCTACGCGGCCAAAGGCAGCGCCTGGGCCGCGTGCGAGCGCTTCAATCGCCGCCGAATGATCAGCTCGCCAAACGTGGCCTCAGGCCGCGTACGCCGGTTCACCGCACCGGATTGAGTCACCACAGGCCGCACCTCATGGCCGCGAAATAAGGCCCGGTTTTCCGGCGCATCGTTCACGGTGACGATCCAGTCGCCCTGCAGGCCAAACAAGGCCTCCGCAAACGCCGCCATGCGCTCATGATCCCAGGCCGCGTACGTGTCCACCTCTCCGGCCGTGTAGGGCGGATCAAAGAACCACAGCGTGCCAGGGCTGTCGTAGTTCTTCATCAGCCGCTCATACGGCAGGTTTTCGACCGCGACCTTGTCCAGCCGCGCTGAGAACGCCTGGAGCTTCTCCAGCACCGCCGCCCGGCTCGGCTGGGCCTGTTTGCTCACCGCAAACGACGACCCGCCCCCGCCAAAGCTCAGCCGGTTGCGCAACAGATACCGCGCCGCCTGCTGCAGCCCCGTGAGACCAGGCTGCTCGATCAACACCTCCAGATCCGAGCGGCTGTTCAGCGTGAAGGCCACCTCCGCGACCAGGGCGTCGATGTGGAACTGGGCATGGCGGTAGAGGTTCACCAGCTCGCCATTGATGTCGTTGATCACCTCCACTTTGGACGGATCCTTGGCCAGCGTCAGAGCAGCTCCGCCCGCGAAGGCCTCCACGAAGATCGTGTGCGGTCGTATCAGGGGTAGCAGTTGGGCCAGGAGCCTGGTTTTGCCGCCAGGCCAGCGGAGGATGGGTTTGGTTGTCATACCCCACCACCGACACGCAGGGCTTGCCCCCGTTCAAACCCCGTGCAAAGTCCCTGCACCCCGCCCGCAAGGGCCTTGCCGGAAGCCCCCAAGATGCTCAAACCTCTGTCAATTCGCCCCGTTTCGGCCCAGATCTGCTCAAACCAGCCCTGGAACGACCGAACACGCTGGAGCCCTTGTATTTCGGCCCTTCCCGCCGTTTCCCGGCCTTTCCCGCTCTAGCTCAAACCCCCTGTCAGGTTGCGATCCCTGCGCAAATGCAGGTGCGAAAGCGCTGCCAAAGACTGTTTTTCGCAGCAGCATTTGTGCAAGACCGCGATGAAACTCCGGCTTCAAAACCAACCCGCGTCGGCCTGAAAAAGGGCATCGTCATCTGAGCATGATGGTTCGCAAAACGATGCGAAAGTGGATCCTTGCCGCCAAGCTGGACGACAGCCGCCAGTCATTGAAGCCGGCGGCCGCTATACTTTCGTCTGACTTTCCACCCACTGCACTGCGTAGCGCACGAGGGCGGAGCCGTCGGTCATGCTGAGTTTTTCTTTGATGTGGGCACGATGGGCTTCGACGGTTCTGGCGCTGATGCTGAGCTGTGCAGCGATGATTTTGGTGGCGACCCCTTTGCCGATGAGCGCGAGAATTTCGAGTTCGCGGTCCGTGAGGGCGTCCATGCCGGTGGCTTTGGAGCGTGAAGAACCGGTGACCTGCTCCAGCATGCGGGCGTTGAGGGATTCACTGACGTAGAGACCGCCGCTGATGACTTTGTGAATGGCGGTGACGAGGTTGTCAGCGGCCTCCTCCTTCATCACATAACCACGGGCGCCGGCACGCAGCGCCCGCTCGCCATAGAGCGTTTCATCGTGCATGGAGAGCACGAGGCAATGGGTGGCGGGATGAATGGAGCGGATGTCTTTGACGAGTTCGAGGCCGTTCTTGTCCGGCAGGGTGAGATCAATGACCGCGAGGTCGGGCTTGAGTCTGCCCACGACGTCGAGTCCTTCACGTGCACTGCCGGCCTCACCGACCACATCGAGTCCATCCTCGGCACGAATCAACTGAGCGAGGCCGTGGCGCATGATCGGGTGATCGTCGATGAGGACGAGGCGCTTCACAGATTTTTCGCTGGTGCGGGAACGCTGCATGTGACCTGGGTGCCGCCGCCGGAGCGTGGCTCAATTTTGAGTGTGCCCCCCATCATCTGAGCGCGATGGCGCATGGTCAAGAGGCCCATGCCAGTTCCTTTGGCCGGCAAATCGGGAATGCCAATGCCGTTGTCGCGAACGATGAGGACGATATTGCCGCTCTGGCGGGCCAGATGAATTTCCACCCGCTTTGCCTGGCCATGCTTCACCGCATTGGAGACGGCCTCCTGGGCGATGCGGAAGAGCTGCACGGAAACTTTGTTGACAGCCACCTGCACCGGATTGTCGTAACGAAAATCACAAACGATCTCAAAAGCGCGGGCGGTGCCTGCCGCCAGCTCCTCCAGAGCGGCCATGAGACCGCCGGAGTCGATCACCACTGGCATGAGTCCGCGTGACGTTTCACGCGCACGTGTATTGGCCCGGCTGACCAGGTGGACGATCTCCGCCAGACTTTGCGCTTCGGGGCTGCCAGCCTTGGTGAGGTTTTTTTGTGCGACCTTGGCGAGGCAGCCGATGGCGGCGAGCTGCTGGCACAAATCATCGTGAATGTCCTGACCGATGCGCGCCTGCTCCTCCTCGCTGATGTGGAGGATCTTGTCTTCAAGCTCCTTGCGCTCGGTGAGATCCCGGATGATGCCGGTGAAGATGCGACGCCCGCTGGGCAGCACGGCCTCGCCGACGGAGAGGTCGATGGGGAAAACGGAACCGTCTTTGCGCTGCCCCACAACTTCGCGCCCGATGCCGATGATGCGCTTCACACCGCTGTCCAGGTAGTTCTGCACATAGCCGTCGTGCCGGTCACGATAAGGCTGCGGCATGAGCATGCTGATGTTTCTGCCGATGAGCTCGGTGCGATTGTAGCCGAAGAGACGCTCGGTGGAGGTGTTGGCGGTTTCGATGATGCATCTCGCATCGATCGTAATGATGGCATTGACGGCGGTTTCGACGATGGCGCTGGAGATTTCCTCGCTGGCCTGCAGCGCCGCCTGCAACTGAGCAATGCTGGGATCGTCCGGCGCTGGTCGATGCATTGGCATAAGAGATCTCAATCAGCGGCGATGACGAAGCCGTCCGGTTTCACGGCGAGGATGGAGCACGGGGCGTGCTGGACGATTTTTTCCGCCGTGGTGCCGATGAGCATCTCGCGCAAGCCCGTTTTGCCACTGGTGCCGAGCACCACGAGGGTGGCATGCACTTCGTTGACGTGATCCAGAATGGCTTCACGGATGTTCACACGTTCCGTGACATGCTGGGCGACCGCCACACCTCCTGCATCACGAGTCAGGGGCGCAAGGAAAGCGGCGAGATCCTTGCGCCAGTTTGCCAGCGCCTCGGGATCGTAAGTGGCAGGCAGCGAAGGAGCGAAACCACCGTAATCGAGCGACATGGCAAGGGCGCTTTGATACACATGCAGGCAGTCGAGCGAGCCACTGTCCTGCTGTGCGACATGCAGCGCACACTGCACCGCCTTGGCGGAGTTTTCGGAAAAATCGACACAGGCGACAATCCGCTTGAACGGTCCCACGGCATCTTCACGCACCACGAGAACATCGACGGGGGCTTTGCGCACGCACTTGGCGGCGATGACCCCGATGCGGTGCGGCACATTGCGCGAGCCCTTGGCCCCCATGACGAGGAGATCAGCGCTGTGCGTGCGGCAGGCTTCGACAAGTTCAGTAAACGGGTTGCCGATGCGAACTTCAGCATTCGCGCCTTCACCCACTTCGGCGTCGGTCACAAATTTCTTCAGCCGTTCCAGCCATTCGGCACGAATCGTGGCTTGATCGGTGGAAAGGGCATTTTTGAGCTCATGCACCAGAAACTCGTCCATGACGTGCACGACTGTGATGGCGGCGCCGTCGAGAGAGGCGCGGTGCACCGCCTCCCGCAGAGCACTGCGGCAGGACTGGGTGAAGTCGATGGCGGCGATGACGTGGTGAAGCTTTTTCATGGTGTGGATGGTTTGAAGTTATTTCACCATAGCTGCCGGACAAAGGCAATGCCGCGCCGTGGTTGCGGCGTAATGGGCAGAGCTTGTGCTCAAAGCCCAGCCTCTTCCTGAGCCTGCTCGACGGCGGCTTCAAGGGTCCACAGGGTTTTATCAAAGCTCTTCTGTCGAGCGCGGAACTGGGCGTCGTCGGTAATGGCGGCGAGTGTTTCCTGCTCCTTGACGGCAAAGGCATGGTGCTGCTCCAGCGCGGAGACACGGGTTTTGAAGTAGTCACGGCCGCCCTGGTCCTTGAGCACGTCGATGTCGGCCTTCCAGCGGGTGAGCGCAGCTCCAGCCTGCTTGAGAAAATCCTCCCGACTGGCGGCCAGATGTTCCTTGGATTTTTTGTGCCATTCACCGCCTCTGCCGTCGTTTTGCTCCTTCATTTTAGAGAATTCGTTTTTGAATTTCTCGGCGGCACGGCGGAGCTGGTCATTGAGACTGTCTTCAGCATGGAGTGAGTGAGCGCCAAGGCTGAGGGCGAGGCAGATAAGAATGGCATTTTTCATGATCGTCGATGGATACGGCTGGATGCCGCCAACCATGCATGCTCTTTTCCTCCGCGAAAGAATTTCCCGTCAGCGCCGTCAACTTCACGCCTATGATCCGCACGCCAGCCCTCTCCACCCTCTCCCTTGCCCTGCTGTCCGTTCTTGCGAGCGCCCAGCCAGCCACGAAGCCTGTATTCTGGCCTGGCAAGGGCGGCCCAACGCAAGATGGCATTGTGCCAATGGCGGAGGTGGCGCGCCTGCCATTGGCGTGGGACAGCACTTCCGGCAAAAACATCGCCTGGCGTACACCGCTCGAAGGGCAGGGGCACTCATCCCCGGTGATCGGCGGTGACATGGTCTGGTTCACCGCCGCCACGACGGACGGCACCAAACAGTACGTCTATGGTATCGACCGTCACAGCGGGAAGATCGTGCACCACTTGCTGGCTTTTGAAAACACCGCGCCTGAGGAGCTAGGCAATCCCATCAATAACTACGCGGCCCCGTCGCCGGTGCTAGAAGATGATGCGCTGTATGTTCACTTTGGCACCTACGGGACAGCACGCATCAATCCCGCGACCGGCAAGAAAGTGTGGGAGCGTCGTGACATCAATGCACGTCATTATCGCGGGCCAGGCTCATCGCCAATCATTTACGGCAATCTGATCATCCTGACCTTCGATGGCATTGACCAGCAGTACGTGACCGCGCTGGACAAGAAGACGGGCAAGAGCGTGTGGAAAACCGCCCGCACTACCGATTACGGTGATCTCGACAAAGAAGGCAAGCCCACGCGGGATGGGGACATGCGCAAAGCCTACCACACGCCTGGCGTGTTTAAGATGGGTGGCAAAGAGGTGCTCGTTTCCGTCGGATCGCGCGCCGCCTTTGGTTACGAGGTCAACACCGGCAAGGAGCTCTGGACGATACGCCACGGTGGATTCAATGCCGCCATTCCACCGCTGCGATTTGGGGACATGCTTGTTCTGAACACGGGTTCAGAGCGCGCCCACACGATCTGCGTCCGCATTGACGACAAAATGACCGGCGACATCACCGAAAGTCATGTGCTGTGGGATCGGGAGAAACGCAATGCCAGCGAGGCCGCGCCGGTGCTGGTGAATGGCACGCTGTTTCAGATTACCCGTGGCGGCATTGTCAGTGCGGTGGATGTGAAGTCAGGCAAGGATCTCTGGGACGACCGTCTGGCGGGCAAGCACGTGCCCGCACCCCTGGTGCTGGGGGATAAGCTGCTGTTCTGCAATGACCGTGGAGAATGCTTTCTGGTCCGTGCCTCAGCGGAAAAATTTGAACTGATCGGCCAAAATCAACTCGGAGAGCAGATCACCGCATCTCCCGCTGTGGCCGATGGGGCACTGTACATTCGGAGCAGCGGTGCGCTTTACAAAATAGCCACCCAGTAGCTGGGGGACGGCCGTTTTGGCGCGCATCACCCCCCTAAGCCACTAAAATTCGGCCATGCCATGTACATACAAACGACAGAGGCCGACTCAGTAAAACGGGGCAACTGCCATTTTCTTTCATTGCTCATGCGGCGTAGGAGAAAAATCCTCACGTACTCACAAAACCGTCGCAAAGTAAGCCAAGTTGTGCTAGGTTGAGAGTCCATATGCCTACCACTACACCGACACGTAAGACACGCTTCTCCCGCCGAGTCCCTGATCATGTCACGGACGAGCTAGTCAATGTCCTCTCAAAGCCGGAGACTTATGAGTTTAACACATTGTTTGGGTTGGTGTATGACAATCTCAAGCTGAAAAACGCTGTGAGCGGCGGCGAAGAAATGCTGCGCCTGCGCTCCTATGAGAAGCTGCAGAACCTCGTGAGCCGCGGTCTCTGCGCCAAGGTTGGCAAGACCTATCGCGGTCTTGACGGCCTGCGTGCCGCACACAACGCCGCCATCGCTGCCCGCAGCGCGGCCGTCGTGGCCCGTACCACGGCTGCTGCAGCCGCCCGCGGCTGATTGCTCCGTCAATTTTGGGCCGCTCTGCCTTCGTGCAGGGCGGCCCTTTTTGTTTCCGGGTTTGACGCTGCCCCGGCTCTCGCTAACCATTCCCCATCATTCACCCCCATGTTTGAGAATTACATCCCAGTCCTCCTTCAGATTGTTATCGCCGGTGGTTTCGCCGTCGGGACTCTGATCTTCTCGGCGGTCGCCGGCAAGTCTGCCAAGCGCAACGCGATCAAAGACTCCGCCTACGAGTGCGGCATGCTGCCGGTGGGCGAGAGCCAGCCGCGCTTCAGCGTGAAGTTCTACATTGTGGCGATGCTCTTTGTGCTCTTCGACATAGAAGTCGTGTTCCTCTATCCCTGGGCCATCATTTACAAGGACTACCTCGCTGCGTTCGGCCCGTCGATCCTCGCGGTGGCCACCGGTTTCGTTTCCATCCTGCTCGTGGCTTTCGTTTATGCCTGGAAGAAGGGCGTCCTCGACTGGAAAACCTAGTCTGCCTGCATGATCGCCTATCTCAGCCTGTTTCAGCTCAAGCCTCAGGTCACGGAGGAAAAACTGGAGCAGATGATGTCTCAGACGCGTGTCATGCTGCTAAGGGTTCCGGAGGTGCTCACGGTCAAAACGGGCAAGCGCGTCAATCCTTCCGACCCCTACCCGTGGTTCGTTTATCTCGAAGTCGAGAGCATGGACAAGCTCGCCATCTGCCAGGACGACCCACACTACTTCAAGTTCCGTGAGGAAGTCCTGAAGCCGAACATCTCCGAGCAGGAATCGACCTCGTTCGAGATGGAGCCGCGCAAGGACGTGAAGTATTCGTAGGCTGCGCGTCGTGAGACACTCGACTTGGGGGCAGGAGTGCCCGCATCACTTCACGGCTTTCGGTGTCAGGTGGCCTGCCAGATCGCCTGCATATCCTGCCAGCTCCAGAAAAGCCCGGCCGGTGATCTGTCCGTGTGAATCGATGACATCGCAGGCACCTTCCCAGTAGGGCAGACGTGTGATGCCGCCGTCCTGCTCCTGATCTGCCGCCAGGGGCTTTAATTCCAGCGATTCGCCCTCAAAGCGGAGCCGGACACGGTTTGGATACTCTGCGCCACTGCGGGGGCTTTTCCACGTGCCCAGTACCTCCCATGTGAAGGCATTGCTTGTGAGATGGCGGACTTTTCTGTCACGATCGATTACCGCCAGAGTCGAGGCTGCATCCAGTGACCCATCCTTCCTGCGCATGCGATAGACCATGATCTCACGACCGTCCTTGAGCTGCACAGCGGCCCAATCCCAGCCCACCTGGCCTTCGTCCAACTGGCTGCTGCTGAACTCGTGATCCATCCAGGCTTCGCCGGTCACGGTGTGCTCCACTGCGCCCAGTTTGACGGTGCCGCTCGTTTTTAAGCGGGGCCATGTGAGGTAATGGCTGGCTGCTGTTTCTGAAGCGCCTTTGCGTGAGACGCCGTCTTTGCCGAAGATGACCAGAGGCTGCACGGGCTCCAGATCTAGCTGCAGCAGGGCTTCGTTTTTCACCGTCGCGGCTATGTGCAGGCGTTGGGTGGCTTCATCGAGTTTTAGCGACCAGTTGCCGTTGTGAACTGCGAGGGTTGTTTCGGATGATGAGGCGTCCCAGCCTGCGCGGTTCAGGCGCTCTTCGTGGAGGAAGCGCCCGGATTGAGCATCCAGCAGAGCGGCGTGGGCGAGATGGAGGTGCAGGGTTTTGCCGTCTTCGCGTCGGGCCTGACGGAAGAAGGTGACCTGAAAGCCGAAGCGGCGGCCGTCTTTAGCATCGAGGTGGCCGGTGACATACCACCACTCGGTGCGGAATTCGGGGTGGCTGCCATGATCGCGCGGGAAGACGAAGACTTTTCCGGGCTGAGGCAGTGCGAAGCCGTCGGCCGTGGTCTGTGCGCACAGAGATGGGAGCAGAAGGAGGAAGAGTAAATAGGTGTGCTTCATGTCATTCCTCCAGGTGTTCGGGTGGCAGCAGTGCGGCCCAGCGCCCGACCAAGGCGGCGACGAGCATGCCGGTGGCGATGACCGCAGCACCCAGGACGGCGAGATGCCACCAGATGGCGTGAAACTGCAGGGTCCAGCCGAAGCACTGTTTGTTGATGCGATAGACGAGCAGCCAGCCGAGCCACAGGCCTGCGGCGATGCCGGTGAACGCGCCGGCGCATGCCACGCCGAGGCCTTCCAGTGCTGCGGACTTTGAGATCTCTCTGCGCGTCATGCCCAGAGAATGCAAGGTGGTCAGGACGGATCGGCGTTCGAGCAAAAGGCTTGTGAGCGCCAAGCCCAGGCCCACCACGGCCACGATCACGCCAATGACCTCCAGGGCATGAGTCACGGAGAAGGTCTGGCGGAATATGCGCAGGGCTTCGCGACGGAGATGCGCATTGGTGAAGACACTGAGTCCTGGCTGACTGGCCTCGATGTGGCTGCGCACGGTTTCTGCATCCACGCCGGGTTTCAGCATGAGGGCCACGCGCCAGGCTTCGTCGGTGTCAAACCATGCGCGGAACATGGCGGAGGGCAGCGTGAGAGATCCGCGCTCGTTGCCGTATTCCGCGTTCATCGCAACGACGCGCACCTTGTGGCCTGCGAGGTCGATCACATCGCCGACATGGGTGGCGAAGCGTTCGCTCCAGCTTTCGCTCATGATCGCGGGCGTGATGTCATCTTCCGTCTTCCACCACTCTTGGTGCTGAGGGGCCTGCACCCATGCATAGAGTTCATGCTTGTGAGTAAAAACGGGATTGGTGCCGAGCACCAAGACTTCACCTCCGTGCCAGAGAAGCGTCCTGGCCTGAACGAAAGCGAGTTCTTCGACACCCGGCTCCTGCCCAAGCTCTGCCACTGTCTTTTGTGTGATGGCGTGGGTGGAGGAAGCGCTCTGCGCCCCTGCACTGCTGACGTAGATGTCTGCCTTCATGGTGCGATCGATCCAGCCGCGCATGGTGTGATCAAAACTCGCGACCATGACTGCCATGCCTGTGGTCATTGCCACGGCACTGGCCAAGGCGGCGACTGCGAAGCGATGCCGAACGGTGGGACGACGAAGATGGGAGAGCGCTATGCGCCAGACGGCGGACAGTGCTTTTTTTCGAGCAACGAAGCGCAAGATCGTGCTCGCTGCCAATCCGGCACCTACGAGCCAGAGCAATGCGGCGGTGTAGCCTGCCAGCGGGAGGCGTGTGCCGTTTTCAAAGCGGAGGACGGGGAGTTGCGCGAGCAAAACGGCTGCCAGCATCATCGTCCAGCCGATCCATTCGACGCGCCATACGGTGCCGCCTTCGAAGGGCGTTGCGTGATGTCCGAGCATGTGGGCCGGAGGGGTGCGTGCGGCCATGCGGGCGGGCCACCATGCGGCGATGAGACTTGCGAGGATGGAAATCGACAGGGCGAGTGATGCCTCAGACAAGCTCAGCGAGGCCTGCTGCTCGCTGGTAGCACCGTAGAGCGCGTTCATGGTCTTGGTGACACCGCCCACCGCAGCCTGTGCACCGAGCCAGCCGAGCAGCACACCCAGACTGCCTCCGCAGAGGCCGAGCAGTGCGGCTTCGAGGAGAAAGGCGATTTGGATAGCGCGATCTGTGACGCCGAGAGATTTCAAAATGCCGATCTCATTGCGCCGCCGCAGCACGACGCCATCGAGTGCCTGGAAGATGAGATAACCACCGACCAGCAGGGCGAGCAGCGAGAGGATGGTGAGGTTTAGACGGAAGGCCTGAGTCATGGTACCGGCAAGTTGACGGCGGTCCGATCCGCCACGCACCTGCCAGCGAGTTTTGAGCAGGGCTCCAGTTTCCTCGCGTAATTGGGGAAAGGTGGGGCTGTCTTGTGAGAGGACCTCGACGCGGTCGATGCGATCACTGCGCTGCAAGATTGTTTGCGCTTCAGGCAGATCCATCAGGAGCAGATGGGCGGGAAGGCTGGGGACTCCGGGCACCTCTGGCACTACCCCGGCGACCTTCAGAGTGATCACGCGATCATCGGCGATGAGGCGCAGTTCTTCGCCTGCTTTCGTGCCGAGCTTGGGACTGACGTAAACTCCCGCATGCATTGACTGCAAGTTTGATGCGCCGAGGCCTGCGGGGGCTTCGCCACGGAGATTGAGAAGGGCGATGAAATCCACACCGAGGAGACGCCAGGTGGCGCGGGAGCCGATCTCGCCGTTTCCTTTGTCCAAGGCAGGTGTCACTGTTTCCTCCACCACGGGGAGGAGGCTCACGGGACGTGGGCCTAGCAATTCACGCATGCTGCGCAGATCCGCTTCATGGAGCGAGCCTGCGAGTGCCTGCACTGTCCAGTCCGGCTGGCGGGTGACGCCATCGGTGAAGGTCTCGAAGCCTGAAAGGGCGGCATTGCTGGCGAGGCGCACAGAGAGGTAAACGCTGGAACCGAGCGCGAGGATGAGCATGAGGGCCAACTGCTGTTTGAAAGCCAGCCGCCAGTGGCGCAAGGCACAGCGCCGCAGGATGAGAAGCACCGTGCTCATGCGCCTTCGACGATCTGGCCGTCCTGCATGCGGAGCACGCGCTGGCAGTGTTTCACAGCCTCGGGGCTATGAGTGACGAGCAGAAGCGCGGCCTGCGTTTCTTGTACGATTTCCGCCAGAAGATCGAGCACCTGTGCCCCTGTGGCGGTGTCGAGACTGCCGGTGGGTTCATCGGCCAAAATCAGGGTGGGGCGATGCACGACTGCGCGTGCAATGGCCACACGCTGCATCTCGCCGCCGGACAACTGGCCCGGGAGTGCTGCGGCACGATGCGCGATGCCAACGCGCTGAAGCAACTGCCGCACGCGAGTTTCGCGTTCGCTGGTTGCCACACCGAGGAGTTGCAGAGGAAGCTCGATGTTTTCGGCTGCACTCAGTGTGGGCAGAAGGTGATAAAACTGAAACACGGTGCCGATGTGGGTGCGACGCAGTAGCGCGAGGCCATCTGCGCTTAGATCACTGAGAACACGGCCAGCAATGGTGACGCTGCCGTGGTCCGCACGATCCACGCCGCCGACACAGTTTAGCACAGTGGTTTTGCCGCTGCCTGAGGGACCGAGCAGCGCCACGCGCTCGCCTTGACTGAGATTGAAAGAGACGCCGCGCAGGATGGTGCGTTCGGCGTAGCTTTTGGTGAGAGATTGGACTTCGAGGACCGGCATCGGAATGGTAACGGCCTGCCTAGACTCGTGGATGCTCACTTCATGGCGCGCATGAGCTCACGCACGTATTTGCCGAGCATGTCGAACTCCACATTGAGACGGTCGCCGGTTTTTTTTGTGTGGAGATTGGTGAGCTGAAAGGTGTGGGGAATGATCCAGCACACGACGGTGTTTTCGGTGACCTCTGCGGCCGTCAGGGAAATGCCGTCGAGGCAGATGGAGCCTTTGGGGATGATGAGGCCACGGTGCTCAGGTGGAACCTCCACTTCCAGGCGGTGGTCCTGGCCGTGCGCGCACCAATCGAGGACCTTCACGGTGGCGTCCACGTGGCCTTGCACGAAGTGACCGCCAAAGCGTGCGCCGATGGCCATGGCGCGCTCGAGATTGACGAGGGAGCCGGTCTGCAGATCGCCGAGGCTGGTGACCTTCAAGGTTTGCATGAGGAGATCGAAGCACGCGGTTTGGGCGGTGGCGTCCTTGGTAGTGACGGTGAGGCAGCAGCCGTTGACGGCCACGCTTTCGCCGTCCGTCAGCTCGGATGCCATGGCACCGACGTTCAAGGTCAGCCGCGCGCTTTCGCCGCGAGGTTCCAAGGAGATGACTTTGCCGGTGGTTTCAACGAGGCCTGTGAACATGTGCCGAAATAAACGGGCAAAGCGCGGCTGTCGATGCGCTGTTGAATCAAATTAACGAACGCCGCGCAGGTCTTAGATATTTTTGAGTGCTTCCTTGGTTGATTTAGCCGCCCTCCCGCGAATCCTTGGGCGGCATGCGACTTAAGCTTACTCTTGCCGCCTTTCTCTTCTCCAGCCTGCTGACCAGCCATGGCCAGGAAGCTGCCAAATCCAGCGCGCGTGAAGAGGTCACTGTGGGTGGACGCACCCTTAAACTGCCTGCGCCGGTGGGTTTTGAACGCATTGATGGACTGAACCCAGAGGTGGACCGCATGGTGGAGGGGATGCTGCCCGCCACGAACCGCTATCTAGCACGCTTTAATCCACCCAAGAACACGACGTCCTCCGAGGACCGCAGTTTCAATGTGCAGGTGCTGCGTTCCGTTGAGAACCGGGAAATTGGCGACCGCACCTTCAGTGGAATGAAACAGGAGACCAAAGCGGAGCTCGACAAGGCGCAGGAAAGCATCCGGCAGGAGATCGCCAAACTCAGCGGCAAGGCGGAAAAAGCTTTTCAAGATGCGACCGACGCGGACGCAGCACTCAGCCTGAGCGATGTCGTGGTACTGGGCAGCTTTGACGACTCTCCCAACAGCCTGGGTTTTACGATGGCGCTGAACATCGCGGCCAAAGCCGGGGACAAGACGATCAAAAGCAAAGGGGTCGTTGCGAGCATGCTGGTGCCAGTGAACGGACGTCTGATCAACCTCTACGCCAATGCCGAATTCAATTCGGCAGCAGACCGCGCGTGGGCTGAACAGGCGGTGACTGCGTGGCGGGATGCCGTCGTGGCGGCCAATCCACGGGTGGAAGGTCCGGCGGCTGGCGGGTTCGATTTTACAAGGGTCGGCCGATCAGGATTGATTGGCGGCATCGTGGGCGGTGTGGTGGCCGTGATTGCGCTGCTGTTTAAGAAGAAGAAACAGGCGTGAGGTTGCATGGCAAGTCCGGCACAAGGGTTGTCGTGAATGACATTCTGTTTAAGAGCGTCAGTCGAGTGGTTGGAGGATTTGGGGATTGAAAACTGGGAACTGAAAACTGGGAATTTAAAATTGGCCGGAAAACCGCGGCAGGCGGCTTGTGCTGAGGGCGAAGTTGCCACGTTGCGGGTCGCAAACAGTATGGATCGTGGATGTTGCGATGCTGATGGGTTATGGAAAACCCAGTGCGTGAGCGGAGTGCTGCGGACTGGAAGTCCGCGCTCCTGGGCTCTTTCTGTTCTGAGCGCGCAAATTCATGACGCATGTTTTTTACTGAGTGCCATTCATGCGTCAATCCGACCGAAGTTGGGAGGCTTGTGCGTCATGGACGTTGCCATACGCTCACGGACGGGCGGGCTGTCGCCACACCCATCCCACGACCGAACATGCTCCGCCAGATGTGGAACTCCTTTATTCGGGAACAATACTACTTTTTCAAGTAAGCGATCAAGTCTGCCATCTGCTGGGGTGTGATGGCGGCTTCGAGGCCTTCGGGCATGAGGGAGATGCCGGGGCTGGTGAGGGATTTGATTTCGTTGCGCAGCACGGTGTCGGTGCCGCCGTCGGCGCGTTTGAGGGTGAGGTTGCCAGCGGTCTCGCTGGTGATGAGGCCGGAGAGGGTGCGGCCGTCGTTGGTTTCGACGATGTAGAGCGCGAAGTTGGGCGAGACTTCGCGGTTGGGATCGAGGACGTTGGTGAGAATTTGTTCTGCGGTCCAGGCTTTGATGGTGCCGAGGTTGGGGCCGACATCGTTGCCGCGATCGAGATGGCGATGGCAGACCATGCAGAGGGTTTCGTAGATTTTGGCACCGCGGGTGGTGTCTCCGGTCATGGAGAGCACGGGCTCGTACTTGGTGATGACTTCTTTGCGATTTGAGGAACCGCCGTCACCGATGAGTTTCGTGATGCGCTCGGCGAGGGCGGGAGTTTTTTGGCGGCTGAGCGTGGCCTTTGTGGCGGCGCTGAGTTGTGCGGGAAGAATTTTTTTTGCTTCGATGGCATCGAGGAGTTTGGCGATGCGGTCGGTGCGGGAGAGGAGGAGGGTGGCGGCCTTGTCGCGCAGGGCTGGGGTGAGCTTGGGCAATGAGTCGATGAGGATGTCGGCGACGGCTGGATCGTGATAACGCCCAAGTGTCTCCAAAACAGCGACTTGAAGTTCCGAAGCCACGCCGGCCTGCATGAGAGCAACACAGGTATTCAGAGTGTTTTCCAAACGATCCAAAGAAAGCAGGCGAACAGCTCTCAAACGATGATCGAGTGGCAGATTGGTGTTCATTGCGTTTTGGTTGGCAACAATCGACACAGATTGAATCCATTTCTTCGATTCTTCGCTATGTGCCATTTCACTAGTGGTTACTCCATGGGAAGCCAACCCTTGCGTCAATCCATCCAAACCCGCCAAGGCTGCCATGGGTTTTGCTTGAACACGTCTTGCCAACTTATCGAGAAACTGCTTGCAATCCGACTCCTCGCCTTGGTTGCCCACCATAATGCCGACGCTGCGTAAAAAGTCGGCCATGCCTGTAGAATCAGGCTGGTCGGTTAACATATGGCTGGATCCAATTATTGAGGCTTGCATAATAGCCTGACAGATGTTGAAGTTTGCTGTATGATGCTTGGATGAGCAAGGCAAGAGACCACCAAGAAATGGAAAGACGGCGATTGAAGGCCGCGAGGCACTTTGA
>Ga0164296_1001694_pt1 | contig 22860 bp, 21 predicted proteins | sample GEODES057metaG_FD_113533 | JGI IMG/M metagenome (GOLD analysis project Ga0164296, IMG submission 113533) | Dystrophic lake water microbial communities from Trout Bog Lake, Wisconsin, USA - GEODES057 metaG | ecosystem: Environmental > Aquatic > Freshwater > Lake | place: USA: Trout Bog Lake...
GTTCTAGATACGTATCCACATCAATAGTAGATGAACCGGCAACCCATTTACTTTTGCCATGAATATTACGTAATACTTTGCCATTAGGACTAGCTGAGGCAAGAACCACTTCACCATCCACCTTCGTTGTCAGCTTATGAATCGTATCACTCGTAACATAGCCAGCAGCAGGTGATGGGGCAGTCAGACGAACTTGGAAGGGATCTTCAATGTCATTTGCTGTGGAGTCATTTAAGTCAATCACAGTACGTCGTCGACCATTTGCATAGATTGCGAAGGTATTATGGAGTTGTTGATTTAAATAGCTAATTACGGCAGATTTTTGCAAAGCCTCTTGTACTAGGTCATTAATTTGCGTACTTGGCGCTGGACTTTGGATCGATACATTAATATTTGGCGGCTCTGAGTGCCCATGGCCAGTTCCTGAAACAAAAGAGCCAGTTAACCAGTAATGATTAATGACACTCAGTTCGATGGAGCTGATTTCAATCGCTTTATCTTTAGCTAGTTGCAAAATCCACTGCATGATATCACCGTGCATCCCAGCATTAAAGTAGCCAAGTGGGAAAGGGGCTAAGTCACTACCTTTAAGATGACCACCTTCATCAGATGTAAAGCGCCATTCATCACCGGTGTTTGAACACGCAACGACAGCTTCTTTTTGGTGATGATGCAGTTGTCGTGCCTCAACATGAAAACTGTATAGTGAATCATTTGCAGAATGATTACCTTGCTTTGATAAAAAAGCTAAAGGAAAATTGATATCTTCTAAGCGATCTGACATGGTGTCTCCAGATTTATATTTATAAGTCGATTCTACACAATATAAAAATCAATGCCATCCATTCAAAAAATGGTTACTATTAGATTAGATGATAAAAATTGATTTTGCACCTCATCCACAATATTTAAGAAATAGGAGAATATCGCTATGGTAAGACTTGCTGATTTATCAGAAGCAGAACGTAAAATGCACTTAGACCGGGTGGCAACACTCCCCGAATTTGCAGACCCAATCCTGAATCGTTGTAAACCTTTGAATCAAATGCGTATTGCCATAATTACTACGGCTGGTATCCACACGCAACAAGACCTGCCTTTTGATACGATGGGATCGGGGATGGATTACCGCGTAATTCCAAACGATGTAACTGAAAAAAATCTCGTCATGAGCCATGCCTCAGTAAACTTTGATCGTACCGGTTTTCAGTCGGATGTGAATGTCGTGTTTCCCTTGCAACGGATGCAAGAATTAGTTTCAGAGAAAGTGATTGGTTCATTAGCCAAATTTCATTACTCCTTTATGGGTGCCATTGCTCCAGTTACTAGATACAAAGATAAGGTGCAGGAATTAGTTGGCTTACTGAAACAAGATAAGGTTGACGCTGTTGTTCTAACTCCAGTTTGACCACTCTGCACTTGCGCCGTGAGCGCAATAGGCTGGTATTTAGAAGCACAAGGAATCGCCACAGTTTCCATTAGTTTGATTCGTGAACACTCGGTCGCCTTAAAAGCGCCAAGAGCTTTATGGGTCCCGTTTATCCTAGGTCGCCCCTTAGGTGCACCCAACGAGCCAGCATTTCAACATCGTGTTTTAAAAGAGGCTTTAGATTTATTACAAGAAACAAATTGGCCTGTATTAAAAGATTTTAATGAAGAAGCGCCTGCAGATGAACTGGGCTTTTATTCTGAAAATCTAGTCTGCCCAGTAAGCTTTCCGACTAAAACGGTGGAAGGTGATTTGCAAGCTCGCCTTTTAAATGAAATCGCACAGTTACAGGCTTGGTACTCTCTAGCGAAACAAGTCAAAGGGGGCACGACTACGGGAATCACAGGTTGCACACCAGAGGAACTAGGATCTTTCATTGCATCCTGGTTGACTGATTCACCGAATCAGAGCCTAAAAAGTCTTTCTTACCTACCAGCAGCCATCTTGAAGCTAGCGACCGATGAGTTAAAAGCTTTTTATTACGAAGCAAAATCGGTTCAGCCAGGTAAGCATACTTTTATGAGTATTCAAGATTGGTTTTGGTTTGAAACGAGTGCGGGTGAAATTTTCCTACAATTAAAGGAGAAAGTATCTAATCTAGAGGATCCTACCTTTAAAGGCTTAGCAACTACTAGTTTAGTACCAAGGGTGATTCAACAGCGCATCGCTGCCTCAAAGTAAACTTTGTACCAGTGACAGCTAATCTATGATGAAATCCCAAAGGCTTAGTGAAGATCTAAGCTTTTGGGGAAAGTCCTAGGTAGTATTTGTATTTATTTTGTTTATATTGATAAGTTACTCATAAAAAAAGATTCGTATAAATGAATCATTTAAAAATCAGGAGACCAAATGACTGCCCCTTCAGTGACTAAAGCTGATATTTTGCAAGCTTGTAAAGAGATGTTATGTAAAGAACTCTACGTTGTCTTTACAACGCCAACTAATGGTATGGGCCCAGTCATGGAAAACTTGGAAAAGCATTTAGAGTTCCAAATTGCCCTAGAAAAATCAGGCGTGATGTTTGGCGCAGGACCATTTTTCGCTGAGAATGAATCGGATTGGAATGGTGAAGGCATGGTGATTATTCGGGCGAATTCTTTAGCCCATGCGCAGGAAATTGCTGCTAAAGATCCGATGCATCAATGTGGCGCAAGGTCTTTTAAAGTCCGTCCTTGGTTACTTAATGAAGGATCGATTACGATTCAACTAAATTATTCTGACCGTTCACAAAAATTACTTTAATTAATAAGGAATTTGATATGGCATTGCAATCAATAAAGTCCTCTTTCCAGAAAATTAAAATTTGGCAATCCCTTACCTTTGCGCTTTGTGCATTGATGAGCAGTTCGGCATTCGCACAAAGTGATTTTCCTAAACAAAAACCGATTACTTTTATTGTGGCAACTGGTCCTGGTAGTTCGACCGACTCCATTGCCCGCTTAGTTGCCGCGAAGTTGACTGAAACTTTAGGTTGGAATGTCGTAGTAGAAAACAAGTTAGGAGCCAGTGGCAACATTGCTTGCGTCTATGTAAAAAGATCCAATCCGGATGGCTATTCGATTTTGGTTCATAGTGTGTCATTTGCGATCAATCCAAGTATTTATAAAAATGCTGGCTATGACGCGATTAATGATTTTGAACCTGTTGCCTTAGGCGCAAGTTCACCGAATGTGATTGGTATCAATACTTCTTTACCCGTGAATAATCTAAAAGAGTTAGTGAATTACGGCAAAAAAGAAAAATTGAGTTACTCATCCTCTGGGATTGGTACAACCACTCATTTGACGATTGAGCGTTTTAAAAATATGACGAATTCTGACTTTGTGCATGCCCCTTATCAACCTGCGCAAGCAGTAGGTGCAACGGTTGCAGGTCACACACAAATCTCGAGTACCTCGATGCCACCAACCATTCCGTTCATTAAAGCGGGTAAATTAAAAGCCTTAGCGGTTACGAGTGCGCAGCGTTCAGCAGCACTTCCTGATGTGCCGACAATGGCAGAACAAGGGTTTCCGGAATTTGATGACACGACTTGGTTTGGTTTCTTTTCAGCTAGCAAAACACCACCTGATGTTTTGGCGAAGTTAAATGCTGAAATCAACCGCGCAATTGAGTCGAAAGATGTCAAAGAAAAACTCACTGGCTTAGGACTTGATACCAAATCTTTATCACCAAGTGAATTTAAACAATACGTTAAAGCAGAGGTCCCTAAATGGGCAAGAGCCGTCAAAGAGTCCGGTGCTACCGCTGAATGAAAATTAGTTGAGGATTATTTTTTAGGCCTTAAGTAAGCCAGATGTGGATATTTTTCGGTAAGTAAAGAGCCAGGATAATAGGTTTTTTGAAACACTGGATGTGCTTGAATATTTTCTAACCAAGCACTGATCAGTGGTTTATCAGCCCAAGACTCACTGAGGTTAATATCTTCCATCCGCACAATCACTGGCATGACGGCGATATCTACGAGACTCAGCTTATCTCCCATGATCCAAGGGCCTTTGTTTTGCGTAATCCATTCGTTCATTCTGATGACTGTCCGGTTCAATTTATCTAAGGCTTGATCCATTTCAGCTTTGGGAAAGCCGGTTCTGCCCATCGTGAGCAAAAACTCTTTACGTAGTGGTTTGGAATTCGCTAAGGCCAGAAAAGCTTCTTCTGTCATTTGCTGAAAATGAGGCAGGAATGCAAGGTTATAAGAGGGAAATCGAATCGCAGGTGCTGGAATTTCGTCGACATAACGCATCATCCAGCGCATGAGTGCTTTTTTTTTCTGGTTCTGGTGGAGTAAAACAAATTACATCATTCGCAACTTCATCGAGATATTCGATGATGACTGAAGAATCTAAGATTGTATGCCCATCATGAATTAATGCGGGAACGACTGCATTGGGATTGATTGCCAAATATTCTGGCTTTAATTGATCACCAGAAAAGAGGTCTAATTTATGTTCTGTGAAAGATAAATTCTTAGCATTGAGAACAAAGCGAACGCGTTGACTACAAGTCGATTGCGGGGCATTGTATAGAGTAAATTCAGCCATATGTCTCCGGTGATTATTTTTTATGATATTTTAATAATTCTAGCTTAATAAATAATGATTTTAGTAGTCTTTCAATATTGGTAGATAAGATGATTATTCTGCAAGCTTCCTTTTTCCATTTATTCTTATGAGGAGTGCATTTGAAAGCAGCTGTCATTGTTGATAAAGAACTAGCGCCCATTTACGCAGACTTTAAAGATCCCGAGATTGCATTGGGACATCATCTTATTCGAGTGCAGGCTTCCTCAATCAGTCAAATTACGAAGGCCAGAGCCTCTGCATCACACTATAGTTCAGATAATGAGGTGCCGTTTGTTCCGGGATTTGATGGGGTAGGCACCTTAGAAGATGGTTCTAGTGTTTATTTTTTAGTGCCTCGTAATCCCTTTGGTGCGATGGCAGAATATTGTTCTGTAGCACAAGAAAACTGCATCGTCATACCAGGTACATTGAGTTCTGAGGTTGCGGCAGCAATGGCAATTACTGGCATGTCCTCGTGGGCTGCTTTGGTTGAACAAGCACAAATGCGCGTGGGAGATACCGTATTGGTTAATGGTGCGAATGGGATATCAGGACGACTGGCAATTCAAATTGCAAAATATTTAGGTGCGGGAAAAATCATCGCGACAGCTAGACGTGCCAGCACCTTTGATGATTTGTATCAGCTCGGCGCAGATCAATGTATTGTGTTGTCTGAAAATATGAAAGAAACCGAAGCTGCTTTTTACGCCGAATTCAAACAAGGGATTGATATTGTTCTAGATTATTTATGGGGCCCCAGCGCACTTTGCTTAATTAATCTGGCAGCAAAAAATAGTCCTGCAAACAAAGCTCTTCAATTTGTTCAGATTGGTTCAATTGGTGGCGCAACGATTCCATTCCCAGCCTCGGCACTGCGTTCTAGTGGCTTAAAATTAATGGGAAGTGGTCTTGGTAGTCTTTCTATTGCCCAGATGTTAAATTCAGTACTTCAAGTATTAACCCATGCACCCAATGCAGGTTTTAATGTAAAGGTAAATTCAATCCCTCTCGCTGAAGTTGCTCATGCTTGGAATACGACCTCTTCTGAGACTAGATCGGTAGTTATCATTTAAAAGGATGGATTGCTGACTATTATGAATAGGGTTAGCTCTACTTGAGGAATGTTTTATTAACTGCTTTAATTTTGCAAATTTCTATTGTTGAAAGATCTATAAACCATGTTTGATATATTACAAAAAGAGAGAACAATCGCTGGTAAAGGTTTTAATCGTTGGTTAGTTCCTCCTGCCGCACTCGCAATTCATCTATGTATTGGCATGGCTTATGGATTCTCGGTTTTTTGGTTGCCATTGTCTAAAGCGATTGGTATTACGGAGTCTGTTAAATGTGGTCCTGAGATTGGTTTTTTTCAAGAACTATTCGTCACCAATTGTGACTGGAAAGTCTCCACCTTGGGTTGGATGTATACCCTGTTTTTCGTATTTCTAGGCTCTGCCGCAGCGATCTGTGGTGGTTGGTTGGAGCGTTCTGGTCCACGCAAAGCCGGTGTGGTTTCTGCTTTTTGCTGGTGCGGCGGTATGTTGTTCTCCGCCCTTGGTATTTATACCCACCAGTTTTGGATGATGCTCCTGGGTTCCGGTGTGATTGGTGGTATTGGTCTTGGTCTTGGCTACATCTCACCCGTTTCTACCTTAATTAAATGGTTCCCTGATCGTCGTGGTATGGCAACGGGTATGGCGATTATGGGCTTTGGTGGTGGTGCCATGATTGGCTCACCTTTAGCAGCACTTTTAATGAAAAATTTCGCAACGCCAACAGATGTGGGTGTTGCCGCCACTTTTGTAGTCATGGGTCTTGGTTATTTTGTATTTATGATGTCCGGTGCTTTTGGTTATCGCCTGCCTGCTACTGGTTGGAAACCTGAGGGGTGGACGATGCCTGCGGTGGTGGAATCCAACGCCATGATTACCAAGAAACATGTGCACGTCAAGAATGCTTTCAAAATCCCGCAGTTTTGGTTGGTTTGGATTGTCTTATGTATGAACGTTTCTGCTGGGATCGGCGTAATTGGGATGGCTTCACCGATGCTCCAAGAAATTTTTGGCGGATCTTTAATTGGTGTGACAGGGACATTAACTACTGAGAATAAAACGGCGATTGCAGGCATTGCCGCAGGTTTTGCAGCGCTGCTAAGTTTATTTAATATTGGTGGACGCTTCTTCTGGGCCAGTATCTCTGATAAGTTAGGGCGCCGATTAACCTATTCGATCTTTTTCATCTTAGGCGGAATCTGTTATTTTAGTATTCCTTCGAGCGCACTAAGCCACAGTTTGTTTTTCTTCGTCGCAGCAGTCTGTATTATTTTAAGTATGTATGGTGGTGGCTTTGCGACTGTCCCCGCTTATCTCGCAGACTTATTTGGTACGCAAATGGTCGGGGCAATTCATGGTCGACTTTTGACTGCTTGGGCAACCGCTGGAATTCTAGGTCCGGTCGTTGTGAACTATATGCGTGATTATCAATTGAGTATCGGAATTCCAAAAGATCAGGTTTATAACCAAACCATGTACATTTTAGTTGGCATGCTCGCAATTGGTTTGATTGCGAACCTGTTCATTAAACCCGTTGCGGATAAATGGTTCATGAGTGATGCCGAACTAGCTGAAGAAAAGCGTTTGGCTCATGAAAAGTCTGAAAAATCTGTCCTTGAAAGTAATTCGACACATACATCGCAAAGTTCTTCGCTAGTGGTGGTTTTAGCATGGACTGGGGTGGGTATACCTTTAGCTTGGGGTACTTATAAAACCATTGTTACAGTTGGCAAATTTTTTAATTAAGTATTCAAACAATTGAATTTAAAGACTGTTGGAGATCTTTAAATCGTTTCTGGATAATAGTTTTTTTAGGGTTTTCATGACTGATGAATAAAGTCTTGACTGATACTTCAGAAGAACTATACAAATAACGATGTAAAAAATTTAAATAAAAAGTCGTAAAGTAGGCGACCTTTCCTTACGAGAAGTTGAAAACTCAATCGGACAGAGTTTCCGTCACAGTGATCGTTTAATTCATTCTAGTAATGCAAGTTAAACATTCAGTCGAATTAAAGCTAATTATTTGACTTTATTAAAGGTATTTAGCATCTATAAAGCAAATACGAAATGGTATTCGAGAGCTTTCTAAAAAATCCTTAAGCTTTGTAATGGAATTAAATTTTCAAAAAAATGTACCAAGATAGAATAAAAACATGAAAGATGGATACAAGAAACCTTGGTTAAATTATGAAGAGCAATTAGGCATTCTAATTAAAAGGGGATTGATTGTAGATGATAAATCTGTAGCTTTAAATTATCTGAAGCGAATAGGATATTATCGTTTAAGTGGGTATTGGTTTCCTTTTAGAAAGCGTTTAACTAAATTAGATTTAAAAGAGAAAGCTTTAAAAAAATCAGCTATTACAAAATCTAATAATTTTGCTTCAGATGAATTTATAGAATCCTCAACTTTTAAAAATGCTGTAGATTTATATGTTTTTGATAAGCGTCTTAGGATGCTTGCGATGGATGCTCTTGAGAGAATTGAAATTAGCATCAGAGTTGATATTTCTTATACACTTGGAAAGCTTAGCAAATTTGCATATTTAGAGAGTGCATTTTTACATCAAGAATTTACTCAAATTATTGATCCCAAAACTGGTCTTACAAAACATCATAAATGGCTTTCTAAAAATTCTTTATTAATCATGAGATCAAAAGAAGAATTTGTTAGACATAATCGTGAAAAATATGGTCTGCCTCTACCCATTTGGGTTGCTTGTGAAGTTTGGGATTTTGGAACACTTTCTACATTGTTTTCAGGAATTAGATCAGAGGAGCAGGATCAAATATCCATAAAGTATGGAATAAACAATGGAAGAGTTTTTGCAAGTTGGCTTCGTAGCTTAAATTACTTAAGAAATGTTTGCGCCCATCATGGTAGATTGTGGAATAGAAATATTGTCGAGCAACCAAAATTACCTTTTGAAAATGACACCGATTGGGCTTTATTCTTTAAGAGAAATCCACAATCTCAAGTTCGAAGTTATTTATTGTTTGTTATTATGCGACAGCTATTACTTTACATAAACCCCAAATCAAGTTGGCCATCTCAAGTGGATGAACTTTTTAATAAATTCCCAGACTTATCCCACTTGGGCTTGAACTTGAAGGGAGTGGGAATGATTGAGGAAGTAAATTGGAATTCTCTTTCTATGCCAAATAAAATAACCCCCAAGCAATCTCTCCATTAAAAATGGTTTAATTGAAGGGGGCCGTGTTGGTTCTATATTAACATTATTTTTTCTAGATACAACTTTTACACTTAGAAAATTTATGGATTTTACTATCTCAAGATATACACTAGTCATCTCGGAAAGTTAAATTAAAGCAATATAAGAAAGACATTAGATCTAGTAAAAACAAAGAAGTCTTCATTTAATATTATTTGGTAAAAACGAATATGTTGTGGACAAGTTCTGTCTATTAAACCCGTTGCGGATAAATGGTTTATGAGTGATGCCGAACTTGCTGAAGAAAAGCATTTGGCTCATGACAAGTCTGAAAAATCTGTCCTTGAAAGTAATTCGACAGATACATCGCAAAGTTCTTCGCTAGTGGTGGTTTTAGCATGGACTGCGGTGGGTATTCCTTTAGCTTGGGGTACTTATAAAACCATTGTTACAGTAGGCAAATTTTTTAATTAATGGGAAAACCATTAATCTTGAACTCTATAAGGGGTTTTTATTCTAAACTTAAAAATTAGTTGATTATTTGTTGTAATTTAGCAATAATATAGTTTATTTTTTAATAGAGATGAAAATGCTGGTTGAATTCAGGGTAACGAACTTCAGGTCTTTCCGTGATGAGCAATGCCTTAGTTTTTGTGCTTCTGCTCATGACAAAGGGGAGGATGAAATTCACTGCATCGCTACGCAACACAGTGCAGCTCCAAAATTGGTGCGTTCAGCTGTGATTTATGGTGCTAATGCGAGTGGAAAGAGTAATCTCATCTTTGCGTTGATGACAATGCAGCAAATGGTACTCAATTCCACACGCTTGCTAGAGCCCCAATACCGGGAGCTTTACACTCCATTTCTGCTTGATCAAGAGTCACGTAAACAGCCAACGGCGTTCGAAGTCACGATCTTAATTGATGGTGTTCGCTATCAATATGGATTTCAGTACGACGGCGAAAGAATTGTCGCCGAGTGGCTGCTTGTGTTCAAGACAAGTAAGGCGCAACGATGGTTTGAGTATCACTATAACCATGAAACGGGAAAAAATGACTGGGAACCTTTTTCGGTTCATTTTAAGGGAGAAAAGAAAGGGCAGGGTGAACTTTGGAAAGCAAGTACTGCTGTCCGTTCACTGTTCTTGACACAAGCTGCTCAATCTAATAGTCAACTTTTACAACCACTATTTAATTGGTTCGCAAACGATTTACTTGTGTTGCCCGCCCGCGCCGAATTCAATCTTCTTCCGTCGCTACATCGACTTGAGGATCCCCAATATAAAAAATGGGTACTTGAACTAATGAACGCGGCTGACATTCACATTAGTGATATTAAGGTAGAAAATCGAAATAGCCAACAAGTTGAATTTAAACTTGAGTCTGGCAAACCGCCAGAGCTTCGCTCCTTTGAAGGTGAATTACCGGATGTGGCATTCTGTCATACTACCTCTGATGGCATAGAGCAGTGGTTTGATCGCCGTTTTGAATCATTTGGTACTCTAAGATTACTTAGTTATGCAGCGCCGTTATTGGATGCAATTGAAAATGGAAAACTACTCGTAGTAGATGAGTTCGATACTAGTCTGCATCCTCTGCTCACGCGATATATTTTGCATATGCTGCATAAGCCACACCTCTCAAAAAACGGGGCTCAACTTTGGATGACCACGCACGATACTTCATTACTTGATCCTGAATTGCTGCGACGCGATCAAATTTGGTTTGTCGAAAAAAAGAAAGATCAAACCTCTGAGCTATATTCATTACTCGAATTCAGTCCTCGCAAGAATGATGCTATTGAGCGCGGTTATTTGCAGGGTCGTTATGGGGCTGTGCCTTTCATCAGTGAGTTTTTATTTTGAGGATTTGATGTCAGGCAACCAGGATAAAAATCAAAAACTAGTCAAAGCACGAATCAGTACTGAACGCAAGAACGTGTGCCGTCGCGAAAGAGGCTCGGCACTTTTGGTGTGCGAGGGAAAGTGTACCGAGCCATGTTATTTGCAGGGTCTACTTAGGTATCTAGAAATCTCGGCAGCAAGTGTTGAAATCATTGAGGGGCAGACCAATAGCAATGCAGTAGCCGTTGTCAAGCGAGCTCGTCAACGGTTTGAGCAAGTCCCAAGAGACCGTGTTTTTGCCCTAATCGATGCAGAACAGGCTGATTTAACCAAAGCGCTTAAACAATGCGAAAAACCACTCCAACATGAAAATAAGAAAAAGGAAATTCCTGAAATTCGGATTGAACCTATATTAAGTTCGCCATGTTTTGAGGTTTGGCTGCTCTTGCATTTCCGCTTTTCTGACCAACCGTTTCATAACTTTGCTAGCTTGCTGCCAGAGCTAGAGGTTAATCTACCCAATTATCAAAAAAACGATCCTGCAATATTTTTAAAAGTGGGAGGAGGCGAAGGTTTGAAACGTGCGCTCGTAAATACAGCCCGACTCAGAAATGCCCTATGTGAAACAGGTGCAATCAATCCATCTACAGATATGGATAAACTCGTTGAAGCAATGGTTGCTATACAAACATAGTCATATTCAAAAAATAAATAATTTTCTTTACCAAGTAATTCTTTATTACTGCCTGAATCGCTGGCCATCGGAGCTGTTGATTTACTCGTTAAGGATTTAATCTTCATGCCCCAAATTAGTCATTTAGGGTTGATTTGGTGCATGAAGTTGATTTTTCAAAAAGTTATTGTTCTATATTCAAATCAAGGGGTATAAGCGTTCAGCTTGATCAACATCCTTGTTGATCAGTAGGAAATTGCCACCGACAGTAGCTGCCTTTATGGGACGGCTAGGTTGGTGTTTACATATCAATCTTAGGTCTTGTAATGGCTTTCTCAGATAAATTTACTTTCAGGGAGTCATATGCCGTTTACCTTCATTCGCAATAACAAATTTTTATTGCAATTATTTCTTTCGATCGGTTTAACGTGTTCAGCAATTGCACATGCCGATGATAAAGTCGTCTTTTTAACCAGTTGGTTTGCTCAGGCTGAACATGGTGGTTTTTACCAAGCATTAGCTACAGGCTTGTATAAAAAAGCTGGGCTAGATGTCACGATTAAGATGGGTGGACCACAGATTAATGGTTTGCAATTACTCACAGGTGGGCAAGCCGATATGATTATGGGTTATGACTTTCAGGTGATGAGTGCAGTTGAAAAAGGTTTACCAGTAACTACGGTCGCTGCTTCTTTTCAGACTGATTTACAAGGCATGCTAACCCATGATGATGTAAAGTCACTCGCTGATTTAAAAGGTAAAACGATTCTAGTCGCCAGTTCAGGACGTGCTAGTTGGTGGCCATGGTTAAGAGAAAAGTATGGTTATACGGATGAACAGACCAAACCCTACACTTTTAATCTACAACCATTTTTTGCGGATATGAATACGGTGCAACAGGCCTATCCATCTTCTGAGCCTTTCCAAGCGATTCAAAAAAATATGCCAGCAAAATTCTTTTTATTTGCGGATGATGGCTACCCACCATATGGCACAACCATCGTGTCAACCAATGATTTTGTTAAAAATAAACCAGACGTTGTGAAACGTTTTGTGAAAGCAACGATGGAAGGGTGGGTTAGTTACCTGAAGAATCCTGGACCGGCAAATGAGCTGATCAAAAAAGATAATCCAGAAATGACAGAAGAACAAATTGCTTTTGCGATTAAACAAATGAAACAGTTAAAAGTAGTCGGGGGTGGGGATGCGGCTAAATTAGGCGTAGGTGTGATGACTGAGGCAAGATGGAAGAAGACCTATGACTATCTCGTGAAGGAAAAAATTATCCAGGCTCAAACCCCTTGGAAAAATGCCTTCACACTGGATTTTGTCAAAGACCTCAAAGTAATGCCGTAATTGATTCTATATAGGAATTGATATGAAAACCCCTGTTATCGAAATCTTATCAGCCCATAAGACCTATGCGAATGGCACTCAGGCTTTAGCGCCGGTTGATTTAGATTTCTATGCTGGGGAGTTCATTTCCTTAATTGGACCATCTGGTTGCGGAAAAAGTACTCTACTCAAAATGGTCGCAGGATTGATTAAACCCAGTGATGGTCGAATCAAATGGTGGCACTCTGAACTTGCCACTGTAAATAAAGCGGGTAAAAAATTAGCTTTTGTCTTTCAAGAAGCAACACTCATGCCTTGGACGAGTGTCTTGGCCAATGTGCGCTTACCTTTCGATTTACAAGGGATGCCACGTAAAACATCGAATCCTTTAGTATTGCAAGCATTAGAACGTGTTGGTCTAGGCTCTAATGCGCAGCAATATCCACGAGAACTTTCAGGTGGGATGCAGATGCGCGTATCAATCGCCCGTGCACTCGTCACTGAACCTGACTTGATTTTAATGGACGAACCTTTTGGTGCGCTAGATGAAATTACACGTAATTATCTAGATGAAGAAATACGTAATCTCTCACGAGAGAAAAACTTAACGGTTATTTTTGTGACGCACTCTGTGTATGAGGCAGCATTTTTATCAGATCGGGTGATTGTGATGGCATCCAATCCTGGTAGAGTTTATGCTGACTACTCGGTGACAGGTGATGCATCGCGCAACGCAGCCTATCGGTATTCTGAAGAATTTGCAAAGGATTGTGCCAAGCTCTCAGAACTGTTACACCGTGCATCACTCGGTAGACAAAAGATGGTGGGGCTGTAATGAAGAAGCCATTGATCGAATCAAAACGTTTTATCGAGATTTTTGTGCCTTTATGTGTCGGGATTCTCTTTTTAGTGATGTGGGAATATCTCTGTTTGCATTTTAAGACGCCGGAATATATTGTGCCGCGGCCATCGGTGATTGCTAAGATACTCCAAAAGGATTATCAATTACTGTTTAAATCTTTATTGATTACGATGAAAATCACTTTTTCAGCATTTTTGCTGTCAACATTGATTGGTACTTTTGTCGCCTTTCTCTTTGTCCAAAGTCGCTGGATTGAAATTAGTTTCTTTCCTTATGCGGTCCTATTACAAGTAACCCCGATTGCGGCCATCGCACCCCTGATTATTATTTGGGTGAAAGATACCAACCTAGCACTTATTGTTTGCGCTACCATCATTGCGATTTTCCCTATTATTGCTAATACAACTTTAGGTTTGCGTAGTGTGAACAGCGGCTTACTTGCCTTATTTAAGATGCAAAATGCTAGTCGCATGCAAAAGTTATATCGATTACAAATTCCTTCAGCCTTGCCTTATTGGTTTGCCGGCTTAAGAATCTCTAGTGGCTTATCTTTAATCGGTGCAGTGGTTGCTGAGTTTGTGGCTGGAACTGGCGGACAAAATTCAGGCCTTGCCTACCAGATATTACAAGCCGGTTTTCAAATTAATATTCCCAGGCTGTTTGCAGCTTTATTTTTAATTTCCCTCGCCGGTATTTTGTTATTTGTTCTGATGCTAGTTGCCTCTAAGTGGGCGATTGGTCATTGGCATGATAGTGAATCTCAACTCGAAAGCTAAGTATGGCAATGATTCTTATTCAGCAAGCTAGTGCAGTTTTAACCGGCAATGATGCCACTTCAGGAGCTCTGAATGATATTGATATTCTGATTCAGGATGACAAAATTAAGGCGATGGGGCAAATTGAAAGAACGCCTGATATGACTGTGATTGATGGGCGCGGGAGTGTGGTTTATCCCGGATTCGTGAATACCCACCATCACCTGTTTCAGTCGATGTTAAAAGGGGTACCAGAGGGTTTAAATGTGCCGCTCTTTGAGTGGTTGCAAGCAGTACCCTATCGTTATGGGCCGTATTTTGATGAGGAAACTATCGAGGTTTCAGCAACCATTGGGATGGTTGAACTCTTACTTTCTGGGTGCACGACGGTTGCGGATCACCATTATTTATATGGGCAAGGGGTGAACTTTGATCCCAGCGAAATTCTTTTTAACGTTGCTGAGAAACTTGGCATGCGCTTTGTCTTACTCCGGGGTGGTGCTACTGTGTCGAGAACTTTTGCGACCGCAGAGCGTTTGCCTATGCCGACAGAGTCGATTGATGAATTTTTAAGTTCGATCACCCAAACGACCAAAAAATATCATGATCCAAGTCCGGAAGCATTTCGTAAAGTAGTACTCGCACCATCCACCCCTTTTTATTCCTGTACTCCTTCTGAACTGAAGTTAATGGCTCAAGAGGCAAGACATCTTGGCATTCGCCTACATAGCCATCTTTCAGAAACAGTGAATTATGTGGACTATGCAAGAGATGTTTTAAAGGATTATCCCGTGCACTGGTGTGCGAAGCATGATTGGATTGGCCCAGATGTTAGCTTTGCCCATATGGTGCATTTGAATGACGCTGAAATTGATTTATGTGGTCAGACCAAAACTGCCATTGCACATTGTCCACAAAGTAATGGTCGCTTAGGTAGTGGTATTGCTCCACTGTTAAAGCTGATGCAAGTTGGGGCGACAGTTGGTATTGGCGTCGACGGCGCTGCTTCGAATGAAGCGGCGGATATGGTGAGTGAGTTGCATGCGGCTTGGTTAATCCATCGTAGTATCCATGGTGCCGGAGCCCTCTCTGCAGAGACTTTAGTCAATTGCGCTAGTGCAAATGGTGCGAAGATTCTTGGTTTAGATCATGTTGGTATTTTAAAACCAGGAATGCAAGCCGATCTTGTGATGTATCAGTTAGATCATCCTAGGTATTTAGGTAACCATGATTCTGCTACTGCCATTATTACAGCTGGTGGTGTTCCCCACATTCAACACGCCTTTGTGGCAGGGCGTGAAGTGGTCCGCGATGGTGTGATTCCAGGACTTGATCTGGAACGTTTGATCGCACAGTCGAATGCCATCCTCAACAAAATGAAAAAAAACTATTAAATGCTAAACCCAGTAATGAGGACATACCTATGAAAGTATTAGTGATTTTTTGTCATCCAGTAGAAACTAGTTTTCATGCCACATTGCATCAAGATATCCTCAGCTCCTTGAAAGCTGCTGGCCACGAGGTCGATGATTTTGATTTGTATGCGGAGAACTTCAACCCTGTCTTGTCCCGAGAAGAGCGTCTTGGTTACCACGAGGTACCAAGTAATCGCATTCCAGTAGAACCTTATTTACAAAGAATATTGGCTGCTGAAGCGCTGGTCTTTTGTTTCCCGACCTGGTGCTTTGGTTTGCCCGCGATGTTAAAAGGCTTCTTTGATCGCTTACTAATGCCAGGTATTGCTTTTGATATTTCTGACCCTAAAAATGTCAGACCTGCACTCACGCATATTCGAAAGATCTCGGCGGTGGTGACTTATGGTCGACCCCGTTGGATGGCACTATATATGGGTGATCCACCCCGCAAAGTAATTACACGATATTTGAAAGTATTGACTGGGGCAGGCACTAAAGTCTCCTATCACGCGCAGTATCACATGAATGTGGTCACACCAGAAAAGCTCAGTCAATTTCGCGGTAAAGTTAAAAAAGCCATGTTGCAATTTTAGTCAGGGAGTCAACGATGTTAGTCAGTCAACAAGCAATCTTCAGAAAATTTTGGCATGCCGTGATGCCCTTATCAGAATTAAAAGAGGGACCTCGTCCCTTTAAGTTACTAGGCATTGAGATGGTGCTTTTTTTAGATGAGACAGGTGCGCCAGCAGCTCTGCGTGACCGTTGTTGTCATCGCACAGCTAAATTATCGAAAGGCTGGTGTATCAATGAGCAAGGCCAAGCCTGCGCTCAAGGAAAAATTCGCTGTGGCTATCACGGTTGGGTCTATGATCGGACCGGTCAGGTCAAAATCATACCGCAACTCGATCCTAGTCGCACTATTGCTCCTGAATATAAAACCCCGGCCTATTTTTGCCAAGCAAAGTATGGCTATGCGTGGGTAGCTCTCGAGGAACCGATTGCTGAGATTCCACACATACCGGAGTTTACAGCCGAAGGGTGGCGGACCATCTATCAGTTCTATGAAACCTGGGCAACCAGTCCTCTACGTGCCTTAGAAAATAGTTTTGATAACTCGCACTTTAGTTTTGTGCACCGCGCGACCTTCGGCGTTGCGGCTTCACCAAAGCCAAGTAAATATGAGTTAGTAGAAAACGAACAGGGGTTTTATGCAGAGACAATTATTGACGCAGTTAATCCAGAAGCTTTCAGAAAAATTAGTGGAGTGGCTGATCCGATCACTACGCGTCATATGCGGAACGAATATTTTCAACCTTTTTCTAGGCGACTAGATATTGAGTATCCCTCAGGGATTCGGCATGTGATTATAAATTGCTTTACACCGATTGATGATGAGCATATTCAGCTTTGCCAATGGTTGTTTAGAAATGATTCGGAGGAAGATTGTCCTGAAGCAATGCTGGTACATTTTGATCAAGTCATTACTCGAGAAGATAAAGATATTTTGGAATCAACGAATCCCGATGCCTTTGTCGATGTCCGTCGACGGGGTGTGGAGTATTCCATGGAGTCAGATAAACCCGGCATCCTTATTCGTAAGTACATAATGAAATTGCTCATGGAGAATGGTGAGCAAGAAATTTATCGCGGCTTGCCGGATCAGATGGGCTAAGGTGGTAATTGCACCAAGATGAGTATTCTTCATGGTGCATGAGGTTCTAATGTGGTAGTTGATGGTGCAATCCTTTCGAACACTGTTTAAAACTTGTTCAAAATGAATTATCAGTTTTATTTGACCAATTCATTGCTTTAGGAAAAAGAACGATGACTATCCACCGTCCATTTGATCCAGATCAAGCGCTATTTAGCACTTCATGTAGTTGTGGCAAGCATGCCAGCGCACTAGAGCATGATTTAGCTTCGCAAAAAATGGCATCGGAAGATATTGGTAACAACTTTATTGAAGCAAGTTTAGTCAAAGCCCTGTTCCCTAGCGAAGTAAAAAGAAGAGCCTTCCTCAAAGCAGTCGGTTCTGGCAGTGCTTTAAGTGTTCTTAGTGGTTTCTTACCGATTGATGCAATTCAAGCAATGGCTCAGGAAAAAGGCCCCCTAGAAAAGAAAGATTTGAATATTGGCTTTATTCCAATTACCTGTGCCACCCCTTTAATTATGGCGGAGCCATTAGGCTTTTACAGAAAACAAGGCCTTAACGTTTCTTTGATGAAGACCGCTGGTTGGGCTTTGATCAGGGATAAGATGATCAACAAGGAACTGGACGCTTCCCATTTTCTATCCCCTATGCCGCTTTCTATCTCCATGGGTTTAGGCTCTAATCCTTCGCCAATGAAGGTGGCAACAATCCAGAATATCAATGGCCAAGCTATTACCTTAGCAAATAAACATAAAGAAAATCGTGACCCAACTAAATGGCGTGGGATGAAGTTTGCGATTCCGTTTGAGTATTCGATGCATAACTTTTTGCTCAGATACTATTTAGCGCAACATGGTTTAAATCCAGATAAAGATGTGCAACTGCGGGTGACCCCTCCTGCAGAGATGGTGGCTAATTTAAGAGCCGGCAATATTGATGGTTTCTTAGGGCCAGACCCTTTTAATCAACGTGCAGTGTATGACGAGGTAGGTTTTATTCATATTCTTTCTAAAGATATTTGGAACGGCCATCCGTGTTGTGCTTTTGGTACTTCTGAGGAATTTATTAAACAAAATCCTAATACCTTTGCGGCGCTTTACAGGGCTGTGCTCAATGCTTCCACTATGGCAAGAGATCCGGTTAATCGTCCATTGATTGCGAAAGTGATTTCTCCACAAAACTATATTAATCAACCAGAAGCCATTTTGATGCAAGTCTTGACAGGGAAATTTGCGGATGGTTTAGGCAATGTACAAAACGTTCCAGACCGAGTCGACTTTAATCCGATCCCTTGGTACACCATGGCGACTTGGATTCTGACGCAAATGCAACGCTGGGGTTATATAAAAGGCGATGTGAATTACAAAGACATCGCAGAAAAAATCTTCCTATTGACTGATGCTAAAAAATATATGGGTGAAACCGGTATTACGATTCCACCTCAGGCGAAAACAGGCTATCAAAAAGTGAGCATTATGGGTAAAGAGTTTGATCCAATGCAACCGGCTGCTTACCTTAAATCATTTCCAACTATTTAATTTATTTACATTTTTCAGAGAGAACTTATGACAACAGAAACTCAAGTTAATTATTTACGTCCAATTGACCGCGAAGGTTTATTGAAATTCGCGGAAGCTGGTCGTGCCAATCCAGAACGTCGTGGAACTAATAAAGTTAAAACTGTGATGCAGGGTGTCTTTCGCTCATGGAGTTTTGTCGGTGTACATAATCCAGTCGTAGTAGATGAGCCACCACACCTCATGGGTGAGAATTCTGCACCTGCACCTGGTGAGATCGTTCTTTCAGCTCTAGGCGGGTGCCTAGGCGTTGGTATTACTGCCGTTGCCACCCTGCGTGAAGTCAAGCTATCGAAGTTAGAGATTCATCTAGAAGGTGATATTGGTAACTCTGCTGCCTGGGGAGCGGATGGTGCCGAGCGCACTCCAGAACAAATGGGCTTTCAGGCGATTCGTGTGAAGGTTGATATCGAGGGAGATGCGACGAAAGAGGAATTAGATGACATCGTTACGCATGCGAATTATTTCTCACCCGTTGCGAACTCGATGCGTAATCCGATTGCTTTTGAAATTAGTACGATCTAAAACACAGAAGGAAGTCGACTCATGGAATTGATCCTAGAACAACCTGCAGAGCAGTTATCAGGTAATGCCAAAAGAATTGAAATACTTGAAAAAGTAAAATCGATTGCACAAAAAGACTTAGCTTTAGTAGTAGATGCTTGCGACCAGGAAGGTTTTTATCCAGAGGCGGTTTTGAAAGCCTTAGGCACAGCGGGCGCCTTTGGTGCGCATCTGGGGCTTGATCAAGAAGAGATGGATTTTGGCTTGGCAATTTCATGTATGGAAGAAGTATCACGTGTGTGCGGAGCCACGGGTTTTGTGGTGTGGTGTCACGATGTTTGCGGTGTATACATGCAGGCTTCTAAAAACCCTGCACTCACAGGCGAAGTACTACAAAAGCATGCCAAGGGGATTACACTTGGCGGCACCGGTATGTCCAACCCGATGAAAACCTTTTCTGGCATTGAAACGATGATGCTAAAAGCGAAAAAAGTAGAAGGTGGATATTTAGTGAGTGGCACCTTGCCTTGGGTTAGTCATATTGGGCTCAAGCATTACTTTGGCACTGTGTGTGCGGTACTCAATGAACAAACAGGTGAGGTCGATCCTGATCATCAAATCATGTTTATTCTGCCTTGTGATAGAGAGGGCGTTACCCTAAAAGATTGTCCTTCTTTCTCTGCGATGGAAGGTACTTCCACCTACGGTTTACATCTAAAAGATGTCTTGATCACCACAGATGATCTCGTGGCAGATCCAGCAAAACCTTTCATTAAAAATATTAAGGCTTCCTTTATTTTGTTACAAACTGGCATGGGACTAGGCGTTGCTCAAGGTGCGATTGATTCCATGTGGGAAGTTGAATCCCAACTCGGTAAAGTGAATCAGTTTTTGGAAGATCGTCCAGTTGCCTTGCAACACGAACTCGACGACCTCAGGAACCGAATCATGGTGCTGGCAAAAACACCTTATGAATCTTCTGACGAATATGTTTTGAAAGTATTGGATGTGCGTGCGCATGCTTCTGAAATCGCGCTACGCGCTGCGCAGTCTGCACTCTTACATCAAGGAGCGCGTGGTTATTTACTGAGTTCAGCAGTGCAACGTCGGGTGCGTGAGTCCCACTTTGTTGCCATCGTGACACCTGCTCTTAAACATCTGCGTTATGAAATGGCGAAGTTAAAAGGCCAACATTTTTTAAACTAAAGGCTAAAGCATAAACATGAACTCCGCTGTAACCGCAAGCAAGACTGACTGGCTAACTTATATCTGTAAAGCCTGCGGACTCCTTTACAAGGAAGAGGACGGCGATCCTGATAGTGGTCTTGCGCCAGGAACTCGTTTTGAAGATATTCCGGAAGATTGGTTCTGTCCTTTATGTGGTGTGACCAAAGCTGACTTTGTGTTGCATGTAGTATTGGATAAAAAACAATTTACTAAGAATCAAAGTGCAGATCAGACTAACTTTTCAAGAAGTAACTATAGTGATGTCTTGATCATTGGTGCTGGCAAAGCGGGATGGGAAGTTGCAAAGGCAATCAGAGCGCAGAGTGATGATTTATCTATTTCGATAGTGACCGGTTGTAATGGAGAACTTTACGAAAAGCCTCAACTTTCGAACGCGCTGTTAAAAAAGATTCAGATGGATCGGATGGTGTTACAGACTGGTGAGCAAGCAGCGAAGCAACTTGGTGTGAAACTGTTTGCCTCTACTCATGCAGTTCATATCTCACATCACAATCAACAATTAAGAACGACCAAAGGGGTTTTTAAATATAAGTATTTAGTCATCGCTCATGGTGCTAAACCAATTCGTCATCCCCTTTTATCCGCCCAAGATTGTTGGCATGTAAATCACTTAAGTACCTATCGTGAGTTACGTAAAACCCTCGACGGTAAAAAGTCCCAAATCGCTATCATTGGCGCAGGTCTCATTGGTTGTGAGTTAGCGAATGATTTGGCTTTAGCAGGGCATCAGATTGCTTTACTTGATGCAGCCCAAAGACCCCTGGCACACTTGATCCCAGAAGCCGCATCAGAAGCACTGATGAAGTCTTGGCAAGCATTAAATATTCAATTTTACGGTGAGCAGCAAATTGAACAGATGTCTCACCAAGATGGTAAGAAAGTCTTATCGATGCAATCAGGCCTATCTCTAAAAGTGGATGAAATCGTGCTATGCATGGGTTTACAGCCCGATAGTTCACTGGCTAAGTCAGCGGGTATTGAATGGAATCAGGGTATCTCGGTAGACCCACAAACTTTAAAAACGAATGTTGAGAATATCTTTGCCCTCGGAGATTGCATTAGCGTTGACGGTAAAGTGAGTCGGTATATCGAACCGATTCTACGACAAGCACAAGTGATTGCAAATCAGATTGCAGGTGATCAATCCATTGTGTTTACTACAAATACTTTACCGATCCGTATTAAAACTAGTTCCCTGCCAATGCGTCTTGAGGGCGTGATTGAGAGACAAGGTGAGTGGCGTATTTCAAAAGCAAAAGCGGAGCAGTTCAACTCCAAATGGCAAATGGCTCAATGGTCAAAAAACCAAGTGAGTGCTTTATTAGATTTAGGTTAGTTTATTTTTTTTTAATTTCAATAAGGGAAATCGTATGGCAAACATGATGGCATTACCAATTTTAGTTTCTCCAGCAGATTTATCAACACAAATGACTGAAGTCCCAATGGTCATTATTGACACGAGAGATGCGGATACTTATGCAGCTGAGCATATTCCAGGGGCCGTAAATCTGCGTGAAATCTTTACCTTTCTCGCAACTTCAACGACCGAAGGCTTACAAGATTTAAAAGAATCTTTCTCCAGTCAATTAGGTGCGATCGGTCTATCTGGCGAAGAAACCGCCGTATTTTATGAAGACTCCATGAACAGTGGCTATGGCCAATCTTGCCGTGGCTACTTTTTATTGACATGGTTAGGTTATCCGAAGATTCAGGTACTCAATGGTGGCTTATCAGCATGGAAAGCTGCTGGTCTTGCTACTACTACTGAAGTGCCAACACCAACTCCAGCAGTATTTCCAATCAGTACTGCAGGCAGTGATGTGATGGTGACACTCGAAGATGTGAAACAAAAACTTGGCAGCCAAGCTGTTCTCATGGATGTAAGAGATGTAGATGAGTGGATCGGTGATAGTTCCTCCCCTTATGGCAAAGATTTTGCGCCAAGAAAAGGTCGCTTACCAGGTGCTAAATGGTTGGAGTGGTATCGTTTTATGAAGCCTTCAGGAACAGGTCCAGTATTTAAGAGCCCTGATGAAGTCAAAGCAGAATGTCAAACAGCTGGTATCAAATCTAGCGATGAAATCATTCTTTATTGCTTTAAAGGTGCAAGAGCTTCTAACACCTACTTAGCCCTTAAACAAGCAGGTTTTGCGAACGTCAAGATGTATTTTGGTTCATGGAATGAGTGGTCAAGAGATCCAGCGTTACCGATTGAAAC
>Ga0164296_1001698_pt1 | contig 22834 bp, 21 predicted proteins | sample GEODES057metaG_FD_113533 | JGI IMG/M metagenome (GOLD analysis project Ga0164296, IMG submission 113533) | Dystrophic lake water microbial communities from Trout Bog Lake, Wisconsin, USA - GEODES057 metaG | ecosystem: Environmental > Aquatic > Freshwater > Lake | place: USA: Trout Bog Lake...
GATGCCGCGACGGAGATAGGCGTGATGCGGCGCTTTGTAAATCGCGGACAAATCCGCCTTGTTAAGATGCAGCATTTGCGCGGCGAACGGCACGTCCAAAAAACTGCTGATGTCCCGACAGGTTTTTTCTGTGTGATCCACGATGCCCGCGTAATCTACCCGCAAAATGCGCGCGCCTCTTTTTTCCAGCCGGTTCGTCTGGCGAATCAATTGTTCCTGCTGGTAAATCAACCGGCTTAACATTCCCGGCTTGCCAAAAAAACGCGAAGTCTGTCCCGCCTTCACCACGCTGCGGTAAATTTCTTCCGGCGGTCGCCACACAATAATGAAATACGCGTTCGGATACCGCTTATGCAATTGCTCCAGCCGATCGCAATAGAACGGCGATTTTTCACCGCTCACCGCCGCGCCTTTGCGCTCGCCAAACGTGCGATACAAATCCAGCGGCGTGCGGATTTGGTCCAACCCGCGACAATCATGCGCCTCCACCATCCGATGCCGCGAGAGCGCCTGATTGTAAAATTCGATGCGCTCCGCCCAATTGTGCCGGAAGCGCAGCGGCAGCAGCGGACGCGGAAAATTCCAGACATCGCACTCATACATCAGCGCGATCGGCTGATTCTGGTTCAGCAGCGAACACAGCAACGACGTGCCGGAACGAAATACGCCGACGACAAAAACTGGATTCTGATTAGGCATCGAGAGAAAGTCTGGGGCAAAAGGTTAAGACTAACGCCGCTCAAAGCAACCATCAAAATGTCACCGTGTGCGAAATTTCTGCGCCACCGGAATCCGCCGGCCCATCCCGAACGCGCGCGGCGAAACCTTCAAACCCGGCGCCGCCTGCCGCCGTTTGTATTCGCTGAAATTGATTTTATTCACCACGTCGTTTACCACCGCCGCGTCAAAACCGCGCGCCACAATTTCCGCTTTGCTCAAATTATTGACGACATACAAATCCAAAATCGCATCCAGTATTTCATACGGCGGCAACGAGTCTTGATCTTTCTGCCCCGGCCGCAATTCCGCGCTCGGCGGCTTGGAAATTGAATCTGCCGGAATAATCTCACGCTCGCGGTTCACCCACTTGGAAATTTTATAAACATCCGTCTTCAGCACATCGGCAATCGGCGCGAGCGCGCCATTCATGTCGCCATAAAGCGTGCAATAGCCCACGGCCATTTCCGATTTATTGCCCGTTGTCAGCACCAGCGCGCCGAATTTATTCGATAGCGCCATCAGCGTCACCCCGCGCAACCGCGACTGAATATTTTCCTCCGCTTCGTTCGGTTTCGTGCCCGCAAAAATTGTTTCCAATTGTTTTTCCACCGCCAGAAACACCGGCTCAATCGGCAAAACTTCGTAACGGATTTTTAAATTTCGCGCGAGTTTTTCTGCGTCCGTCAAACTGCCTTCGCTCGAATAACGCGCGGGCATCACCACGCCGAGAACATTGTCCGCGCCGAGCGCGTCCGCCGCGATGACCGCGATGAGCGCCGAATCAATCCCGCCGGACAAACCCAGAATGACCGACTTAAATCCGCACTTGTGAACATAATCGCGAATCCCCAATGACAGCGCGGAAAATAACAGCTCCTCGCGCGGCGGAAATTCCATTCGGACTGCTGGCTTCGGACTGCTGGCTTCTGGCTTCAAATCCACGACCAAAACTTGTTCCGCAAAACCTTGGCCAAGCGCGATAACTTCTCCGCTCGCATTCAGCACGACGCTGTGGCCGTCAAAAATTAATTCATCATTCGCGCCGACGGCGTTGACCTGCGCGAGCGGAATTTTTTCATCGCGCGCCACGCGCCGCAGCATTTCCAAACGCGTTTTTTCTTTGCCGTCATGCCACGGCGACGCCGACAAATTTAAAATTATTTCCGCGCCTTGTGCCACGAGTTCGCGCACTGGATCGCGGCGATACAACCGCGCCGACCAGAAATCTTCGTCGTTCCAAATGTCCTCGCAAATCGTAATACCGATTTTTTTGCCGTTGAAAATAAATGGCTCCACGGTTTTCGCCGGCTCGAAATAACGGTCTTCGTCAAACACGTCATACGTCGGCAACAAACTTTTGGTCGTGCGCCAGACGATTTTTCCGTGCTGCAAAACGGCGGCGGCATTTTTTAAGGCGCGTCCGGGACGGTCAGAATTTTTTTCGACGTAGCCGACGCACAACGGAATTTCGCCAATGTTCGCAGCGGTTTCCTGCAACGCGGCGAGGTTGGCGGCAATAAAATCTTCGCGCAGGAGTAAATCGCGCGGCGGATAACCGCACAAAAATAATTCCGGCGCGATGACAAATTCTGCGCCGCGCGCGACGGCCTCCGCGTAGGCGCGCACAAGTTTTTCGCGGTTGGCCGCGAACGCGCCGATAGTCGGATTAAGCTGGAGCAGGCCGATTTTCATTTAGGATTTACGATATACGATTGACGCGCCGTGGGCGAGTTGACGACGAATCGTAAATCGTAAATCGCCAATCGTAAATTCATTCTTCCACGCTGTGCAACGCGGCGGCCAGACTCGCGAGGTGACGCTCGATGGTAAAATTGGCGACAAAATGTTCACACAAACGCTCGCCACTTTTTATCGCCAATACTTTTAGCAGCGCGACGGCGATTTCATCCGCATCCTGATTATTGACGAGACCGGGATAATCCGGCGGCAGCATTTCAGGCAATGAACGCCAGCGCGTCGTGACGATGGGCAAGCCGTGCGCCATGGCTTCGATGAGATTGACCGGTTGGTTCTCGCCAAGGTAACGCGTGGGAAACAGAAATAAATCCGCCTCGCGCAACAAAGCGCTCTTGCGTTCGCCGGAAACGAACCCAGCGAGCTGAACCGTGGCAGCGACTTCGGGATTTTTCTGCCGCTGGGTGAATTCCGCCTGTTCGTCGTAGGTGACAAAATTGCCGGCGACGGTGAGTTGCAAGCGCAGCGGTAATTTGCGCGCGGCCAGTTCGCGGTTGGCCGCAAGCACGCCGTCCAACGCGGCGAACAAACCTTTTTCCCGCGTGCAGTGTGCAAGAAACAGGACGTTGACCGTGACGGGTGAGCCGGAAAAATTGCCGGCGAAAATTTGTTGGCGCTGCGCGAATCGCGCGCGGCGGTGTGGGCGGAGTGCGGTTTCAAAATCTGGGCACGGATCGGGAATGCCGTTGTGCACGATGGCAACGCGGTGCGACAGCAGTTTTTCCGCATCGGCAAAATTGTAGCGCGATAGCACCAAACTCAAATCCACCGGCTGGAATAACCGATACGTCGCGGCGCGATAAGTGACGATGGTTTCCGTTTCCAACCATTTCGCGAGTCCGGCGGCGTGCCAATGCAAAATCATGTTTTTGAAAAACGGCCGGCACAAAAACATCACCAGCCAATCACGATACAGCGCCACACGTTTGCCGGGCGCGGGCACGTAATAAAAATTTTTCACGCCGTAACGAAACCGAAGGAAGATTGCCTGCAAACAAAACCAAAGAATCAGCAAAATTTTCCCGCCCTGAAATTCGCCAATGTCCGATAAACCGCGTGAGAAACGCGCGTTGACGTGATAACACTCGATGCCATGCGGATTCGCCGCGCCGGATTTTTTTTTGCGCGCGTCGCCGCCAAAACCTTCGAGCATCAGCTGCACCATGTAGCTCTGGCCGTGGTGCGGCGGCGGCGTGTGGGCAAAGACGAGCAATTTCATTTCTGATTTGCGATTTACGATATACGATTTACGCGCCGCATGAATTTTGGAATCGTAAATCCTAAATCCTGAATCGTAAATGACGAAGCGCATCAATGTTCTTGGCGTCGGTATCAGCGTGCTCAATCTGGAAAGCGCGCTGACTGCCATCGGCGACGCCGTGCGCGAACGGCGCAAAGGCTACGTCTGCGTCACCGGCGTTCACGGCGTGATGGAAGCGCAGGACGATGCCGGTTTCAAAAAAATTCTCAACGAATCTTTTCTTTGCACGCCCGACGGTATGCCGATGGTTTGGGCGGGGAAATTAAACGGCCAGCGCGAAATGCGTCGCGTTTACGGGCCGGATTTACTATTGGACGTTTGCGCGTGGAGCGAAACGAGCGGCGCAAAACATTTTTTTACGGCGGTGCCGACGGCGTCGCGGAACTGCTGGCGCAAAAATTAAAACTCAAATTTCCGAAACTGAAAATCGTCGGCACGTTCACGCCGCCGTTCCGCGCACTCAATGCGGAGGAAGAATTAAAATTGCGGGAACAGGTCGCAACCGCGCAGCCGGACATTTTGTGGGTCGGCTTGAGCACGCCCAAACAGGAAAAATTTATGGCGGAATTTTTACCAAAGCTCGACGCGACGTTGATGATTGGCGTGGGTGCGGCGTTTGATTTTCACAGCGGCCGCGTCAAACAAGCGCCGCGCTGGATGCAACGCAGCGGACTAGAATGGCTTTACCGTTTATGTAGCGAGCCGCGTCGCCTGGCAAAACGCTATTTTAAAAACAACCCGTTGTTCGTGCTAAAATATTTTTGCCAGTTGACCGGCTTAAAAAAATTTCCGTTGGAATAATTTCGCCGCCCGAATTTGTTTGAGCAAATCCAGCCAGATTGTAGTCTGAAGTCTGCCCTTGCACACGCATGAACGAAACTGAACCCAAAGCAACGCCATTAGATTGGCGGACGGACTTGGCGGACTGCTGGCGGCGGCTGCCCAATAAATTTTTTTTCTTCAGCCTGCTGGCGGCTTGGCTCGCTCTGTTTCAATTTCTCGGCAATTCTATTCTGGGCTACGTCCATTCACCGTCGCTCTTCGCCTGGCTGCACAATAGTTACGCTTTATCGAGTCCGGAAACCGACGATGGCTACGGTAATCTAATTCCATTTATTGTGCTCGGCCTGTTTTGGTGGAAACGTAAAACCTTGCTGGCCTTGCCGCTGCAAGTGTGGTGGCCAGGAATTCTCTTTTTGCTCGCAGGCGGCGCGCTACACCTGCTGGGCTACAGCGTGCAACAACCGCGCCTGTCGGTGCTGGCGATGTTTGTCGGCATTTTTGGATTGATGGGTCTGGCGTGGGGACGCGCGTGGCTGAAAGAAAGTTTTTTTCCGTTCTGGCTGTTTATTTTTTCCGTGCCGGTGGCGGCGCTGCTGACGGTGTTCACCTTGCCACTACGCCTGCTGGTTACGTGGCTGGTCGCGCTGTGCTCAAATCTGCTGACGATTGAGGTGGTGCGACAGGGCACGATTTTGTCCGCACCGGACGGCAGCTACCAATATGACGTAGTCGCGGCGTGCAGCGGAATGCACAGCTTGGTGGCTATTTTTTTACTCGCCACCGTTTATGGCTTCGTCACATTTCGCTCGACGGGCAAACGGCTGTTTTTGATGTCGTTGGCCTTACCGCTTTCAGTGCTGGGCAATTTCACGCGGCTGATGCTAGTTATCTTTGCGGCGGAAATCGGCGGCCAATCCACCGGCAATTACGTGCATGAAAATAGTTTCTTCAGTTTGATTCCGTATATTCCCGCCATCGGTGGATTGTTGCTCGCGGGTCGCTGGCTCGCAAAAAAACCGGAGGCGAAAATTAAATGAACGCTTCGCGCCAAAAGGTTTTTTTGTTCGCCGTCGCACTGGCATTAATCGCCAGCACGGCCGGTGCGGTAATGTTTTTGAAAGCGCATCAGCGGCTCGGCGCGCCGGGCATTCGCGCTGTGCCCATCGCAGGCAGCGTGAATTTGCAAATCAGCTTGCCGGAACGCGTGCTGGATTTCACTTCCACGAATGTGCCGGAAGCACAGGTCGTGCTGGATTATCTGCCCAAAGACACTAGCTTTGCCCAGCGGTATTACTCCGCGCCCGACGGTGCGTGGGCGATTGGTAATGTCGTTTTGATGGGCGCGGATCGGACGAGCATTCACCGGCCAAATTATTGTTTACCCGGTCAAGGTTGGCTGGTTCACGACCAGACCGAAGTGAAATTGCCCATTGCTGGGGCGACGCCGTATGAACTGCCGGTGATGAAGTGGATTGTCAGCCGCAGTTATTCCGCGCCCGACGGCAGCCAGCAAAGCGTCAGCGGCATTTACGTTTTCTGGTTCGTCACAGAACACCAGACCACTGACAGTTTTCCGGCCATGCTCAAATCCATGTTGTTTCATCAACTCGCGCACGGCGTGTTGCAACGCTGGGCATACGTATCTTATTTCACCGCCTGCCGACCGGGCGAAGAAGCCGCCACGTTTGCGCGGATGAAATCGCTCGTCACCGCGTCCGTGCCGGAATTTCAACTGCCGCCAGCACCTGCAAAATGAATTGAATTCGTTTCGCTCCCCGCTATGTTGAGTTAACCCTAGAGCCTGTTTGTCATGCTGCAACGCGACCGACTCATCCGCACCCAAGTGCAACAACTCGCCGATGCGAGTCTGTTCGCCATGAGTTTTTGGCTCGCCTTTTGCGTGCGCGGAACCGCCTTTTTTCCGAAACGTTCGGTCTTGATTCTATCTCGCCCGAAGCTTTCAACGAAGTTGTGTGGCTTTACTTCGCGCTCGTGCCAGCCGCGCCGCTGGTGCTGGAGTCGCAAGGTTTTTACAATCGCCCAGCCATCGGTCAACACCCCTCCATTTTCTGGCCGCTGCTGAAAGCCTGTTGCATGGTGACCATTGGCATGGTGCTCCTCCTGTTCTTGTTCCGAAAATCCGATACCGCCCCGCGCGGCGTCTTGGTTTTGTTTGGCGTCATCAGCTTCGTGCTTGTCTGGCTGAAAGAAGAAGTCGTGGCGGTTGCGCTGCGCAGCCGTCTTGCCAAATCGCAATATCACCGCCGCATTATTCTCGCCGGCATCCCAGCCGAGACCGCTAAACTTCGCCGTGAAATTAACGCCCACTCCGGTGAAGGCGTCGAAGTCGTGGGCGAATTTAATTTGTCCGGCGCGCCCGTGCAGGAGCTGATTGACCTGCTCCACGAACATTCCGTCAGCGGCGTTTTCGTCACTGCGCACCACGCGCAACTCGACCGCGTCGAAAGCGTTCTCCAGCTTTGTGAAGTCGAAGGCGTCGAGGCGTGGCTTGTCGCCGATTTTTTCGCAACGCAAATCGCTCGCGCCAGTTTCGACGAAATGTTCGGCAAACCACTTTTAGTTTTCCGCACCACACCGGAAACTTCCTGGCAGGTCATCACCAAACTGCTGCTCGATTTTTTTGGCGCCCTAGCTTTGATTATTGCGACTTCACCACTGATGCTCGCCATCGCTGTGCTGGTAAAATTCACTTCGCCCGGCCCCATTTTATTTCGCCAGCAACGCTCCGGCCTTAACGGCGCGCCATTTGAAATTCTGAAGTTCCGCACCATGTCCACCAACGCCGAGCAGTTGAAGCACGAGCTTGCCGCGATGAACGAAATGTCCGGTCCTGTTTTCAAAGTTACCAACGACCCGCGCATCACGCGCTTCGGCAAATGGCTTCGCAAATACAGCCTCGATGAGCTGCCGCAGCTCTTCAACGTCGTGCGCGGCGAGATGAGTCTCGTTGGCCCGCGCCCGCTGCCCGTGGATGAAGTCCGCCGCTTCAGCGACCTCGCGCATCGCCGCCGTCTGAGCGTCAAGCCCGGCCTCACCTGCCTCTGGCAAGTCAAAGGCCGCAATAAAATTTCTGACTTCAAAGAATGGGTTCGTCTCGATCTCGAATACATTGACAACTGGTCCATCTGGCTCGACTTAAAAATTCTGCTACTCACACTACCTGCCGTCCTACGCGGCACGGGCGCAAAGTGAAAACCTTTAACTCTCTCGCTAATGAAAAAAACTCAACCCACCTCCGTCGTAACTGGCGCCGCCGGATTTCTAGGTTCGCACCTGACCGATTTGCTCCTGTCACGCGGCCACAAAGTCATCGGCCTCGACAATTTCGTCACCGGCAGCGCGGACAACATCGCGCACCTCGGCGGCAATAAAAATTTCAAATTCATCCAACAGGATGTCACCGAATTTATTTTTCTCGAAGGTCCAGTGGATTACGTCTGGCACTTTGCTTCGCCCGCCAGCCCAATTGATTATTTGCAGATTCCGATTCAGACGATGGAAGTCGGCTCGCTCGGCACGCACAAGGCGCTCGGCCTCGCCAAAAATAAAGGCGCGCGCTTTCTTGTCGCCTCCACTTCCGAAATTTACGGCGATCCGCACGTGCATCCGCAGACCGAGGAATACTGGGGCAACGTTAGCACCATCGGCCCGCGCGGCTGCTACGACGAAGCCAAACGCTTTGCCGAAGCGCTCACGATGGCTTATCACCGCGAGCACAAAGTGGAAACACGCATCGTCCGCATTTTTAATACCTACGGACCGCGCATGCGCATCAATGACGGTCGCGTCGTTCCCGCGTTTGTCAGTCAGGCCATCACCAACAAACCCATCACTATTTTCGGCAAAGGCACCCAAACGCGCAGTTTTTGTTACTACGCTGATTTGATCGAAGGCATCTATCGCCTGATGATGAGCGATTACGATTTGCCCGTGAACATCGGCAATCCGACCGAGATGACCATGCTCGAATTCGCCGAGCAAATCATCAAGGCCACCAAATCCAAAAGCAAAATCGTCTTCAAACCGCTGCCGCAGGACGACCCGAAACAGCGCAAGCCCGACATCACGAAGGCGAAAAAACTTTTGAAGTGGGAACCGAAGGTGAAACTCGCCGATGGACTGAAAGACACGATTAAGTATTTCCGCACGAAGGTTTGATTCAATTTACGATTCACGATTTGCGATTTACGTGCGAATTGTGGCTCGTAAATCGTAAATCAAATATCGTAAATTCAGCGCGTGCTTTTCCGCGCGCGCCAATTTGAATTCGTTTTCCCGCGTCCCGCGCTCGTCATGGGCGTCGTCAACGTCACGCCGGATTCGTTTTCCGATGGCGGAAAATTTTTTGACGCCGAAGCCGCCGTGGCGCACGCGCTGAAACTCGTCGCCGACGGCGCAGAAATTTTGGACATCGGCGGCGAATCCACACGGCCGGGCGCGACGCCGGTAAGCGAGGCAGAGGAATTGCGCCGCGTGATTCCGGTCATTGAAAAAATTTCCGCGCAGGTCAAGGTTCCCATCTCGATTGATACGACCAAACCCAACGTCGCGCGCGCCGCGCTGGATGCGGGCGCGAGTATCGTCAACGATGTCGGCGCGGCCACGCACACAGAAGATTTTACGATGTGGAAAATTGTGGCGGAAAATCAGGCCGGCTACATCTTGATGCACGCGCAGGGACAACCGCAGACGATGCAGGAAAAGCCGGCGTATCGCGATGTGGTGCGCGAGGTCAGCGGATTTTTTTCTGAGCGGCTCGGTCTGATGATGAATGAAGTCGGCTTGCCGATGGAGCAGTTGATTCTGGATCCCGGCATCGGTTTCGGCAAAACGCCGGAACATAATTTATCGCTGCTCACCGGTTTGAAAACGTTCGCGCGGTGGCGGCGACCGCTGCTCATCGGTGTTTCGCGTAAATCATTTCTCGGAAAATTATTGGGCGTGGAAACAGAAAATCGGTTGCCCGCGTCGCTCGCGTGCGCAATTCTGACGGTCGGCGACGGCGCGCAGATCATTCGCACGCACGACGTCGCGGAAACCGTGCAGGCGATCCGGATGGCCGAAATTATTTTTGCCCGTAAAAAAAATGTGGAATGACCTCGAAAAAGGCTGGCAGCCCGCCGTGGAGATTTTAATCCTCGCGGTGCTGATTTATTTTGCCTTCAAGTTCGTGCGCGGCACGCGCGGCTGGCCGGTGGTCATCGGTTTCGTCGTGGTGCTGCTGGCGTTGAAAGCGGTCACGACGATTTTGGATTTGAAGGTGTTGAGCTGGTTGCTCGATAGCGCGTCGCTGTTCATCGCGGCGGGTGCGATTGTCATTTTCCAACCGGAATTGCGCCGCATGCTCGCGGAGCTGGGCAACCTGCCGCTCTTCGCCAGCACCAGCGAACAGCGCGAAAGCATCGAGGTCATCATCCAAACTGTCGAGCGTCTGGCCGACGTGAAAATCGGCGCGCTCATCGCCATCGAACAATCCATCCAGTTGCAGGAAGCCGTCGAGTCGGGCATCAAAATCGATTGCGACGCGACGCCGGAAATGTTGGAGACGATTTTCTTTCCGAACAACGCCGTCCACGATGGCGGCGTCATCATCAAAGGCGACCGCATCGCTTACGCGGCGTGTATTTTTCCGCTGACCCAGCGCGGCGATTTGAATAAATCGCTCGGCACACGCCATCGCGCAGCCATCGGTTTGAGCGAGGAGACAGACGCGGTCATCGTCGTCGTGTCCGAAGAGACCGGCATGATTTCGCACGCTTACAAAGGCCAGCTCGTGCGCGGCGTGACGCTCGAAGAACTGCGCGCGTTTCTCGTCTCCATCGTCCTGCGGCCGGCGCGCACGAACAATATCATCCGCTGGTTGCGCGCCTGGCTCATCGAAAAAAATAAACCCACCGGCCCGGCGGTCATCACCCGCCACGAACCCCGTCCGGCGCCCAAACCCAACGCCAAATGAAATTTCTTACCACCTTGCGCGTCTGGCTGGTCGATGACATCGGCTGGAAAATTTTTTCCGTGCTGCTTGCCGTTGCCATCTGGCTGACGGTTCATAAAATTTTGATCGCCTCGGCGTTGCCGGTGGAAAATTCCGGCGTCAGCACGCTCACTTACGGCAGTTTGCCGGTGGTCGTGGTCGCCGCCGCCGCCGACGTGCGCGACTTCCGGTTGTTGCAAACCACCGTCGCCATCACCGTCAGCGGCCAGCCCGAAGTTATCGGCAAATTGCAAGCCAACCAGATTCGCGCCACAGTGGATTTGACCGGTGCGAGTAATCTCAACACGCAGAAACAGCGCGTGGCCGTTTCTGTGCCGGCGGGCGTGACGGTGGTCAGCATCAAGCCCGACGCCATCGGCGTGATTCCGCCGCCGCCGAAACAATGAGCCAATTATTTTCATGAGCGCGCACAAAAAAATCTTCGGCACGGACGGTGTTCGCGGCACGGCGAATGTCGAGCCCGTCACAGCGGAAACGGCGTTGAAACTCGGGCGCGCAGCGGCGCACGTTTTCAAAAATCTGGAAACGCAATCGCGCGGTCGCGGCAAACATAAAATTGTCATCGGCAAAGATACGCGGCTTTCCGGCTACATGTTGGAGAACGCGATTTCGTCCGGCATTCTTTCGATGGGCGTGGACGTTTTATTTATCGGGCCGCTGCCGACGCCCGGCGTGGCTTACGCGACGCGCAGCCTGCGCGCGGACGCCGGCATCGTCATCACCGCCTCGCACAATCCTTACACGGACAACGGCATTAAATTTTTCCGCGCGGACGGCTACAAGCTCGACGACAAAATTGAAGGCGAAATTGAAAATTTAGTTTTTTCTGGTGCGATTGAAAATATCCGGCCGAGTTCCGAGCAAATTGGCAAAGCCGTGCGCATTGACGACGCGCTGGGCCGCTACATCGAATTTGCCAAATCCAGCTTTCCAAAAGGCCTGACGCTCGAAGGCGTGAAGATCGTTTTGGACTGCGGCCACGGCGCGGCCTACAAATCGTCGCCCTGCGTTTTGCGCGAACTTGGCGCGGAAGTTTTCGTTTTCAACAATCAACCGGACGGCAAAAACATCAATGAAAATTGCGGCTCCATGCATCCCGAAGCGATGTGCCGAAAAGTCATTGAATGCGGCGCGCACATCGGCATTGCGCACGACGGCGACGCTGACCGCGTTTTGTTGTGCGACGAAAAAGGCAATTTGATCGACGGCGACGACATCATGGCGATCGCGTCGCTGGAGATGCTTGCGGAAAAAACTTTGGCGAAGAAAACTCTCGTCTCGACCGTGATGAGCAATGCCGGCTTGGAAGCAGCCATCAAAAAAGCCGGCGGCAAAATGTTGCGCACCGCCGTCGGTGACAAAAATGTAATCGATGAGATGTTGAAGCACGACTACAACTTCGGCGGCGAGCAGAGCGGACATCTCATCTTCCGCGATTTCAGCACAACCGGCGATGGTCTTGTCGCCGCGCTGCAAATTTTGCGGATTCTCAAAACGAAGCAAGCGCCGCTCTCCAAACTGGCGCAATGCTGGACGCGTTTTCCGCAGCTCGTGACGAACGTGAAAGTGCGCGAGAAAAAACCGTTTGAGCAATTGGACGGCGTGAACCAACTGGTGGCAGCGGCAGAAAAAGAATTGGCCGCGCAAGGTGGACGTCTACTGTTGCGTTACTCCGGCACGGAACCAAAAGTGCGTTTGCTCGTGGAAGGCCGCAACCAAAAAACTCTGGCCGCTTGGTCCAAAAAAATCTGCGGCGCGATTCAGAAGCAGATTGGTTCCTAAAATCTCACGCAAAGACGCGAAGGCGCGAAGGGGGATTTTTACTTGGCGGCTTTGCGCCTTTGCGCGAGGCTTTTTTCCTACTGCACCGTCAAAATTTCCGGGCGCAACTGGCCGATGAGTTGATTCGGCAAGCGCGAATCAAACAAGCCGGCGACAGGTTTTTCCAAATCCACATGGCCGTCGGCAAACGTCACGTTCGCCATTTGCGAGTGGCGGAAATGACCGTTGGGCTGCGGCGTGTTGTTGTCCACATAATACCATTCCTGAAACATCGGATTGCTGCCGGAAAACGGATCCACTTGCGCGGCGTCAGCAAACAAGGCGGTGGCGGAGGGATGTAAAATATTTTTTTCATCCGTCACGGTGTGTCCCGGGCCGCCATAGACAAAACCATTGCAGCCGTAGCTGAAAATGACGTTTGTGCCTTTGAGTTTGAATTGCGGCGAATTCCACGCGGGCGACGGACACAGCCGCACTTCCGCGCCGTTGAAATACGGATACAGCGCGCCGAGGCTCAGATCGAATTTGCGCGTGCCGTCGGTGCCGTTCGCAATCCAACCGAACCAGTAGAGCTGACCGTTGTTGACGTTGCCGGTGTGGGCGTAGTTGAAGGAATGGCCGGTGTTGTCACCCCAATACATCTGCGCGCCGAGGCCGAGCTGACGCACGTTGCTGACGCAGTCGGCACGTTGCGCAGCGGCCTTGGCGCGGGTGAGCGCAGGCAGCAGCATGGCGGACAAAATCGCGATGATGGCGATGACAACGAGCAATTCAATCAGCGTGAACCCGCCTTCGCGCTGCTCCGGTGCGCGCCGTGTGGCGTGCGGCGCGGTGGGCGCAGAAAAGCTTTTTTCAATTTGAAAATTTTCTACGCAACTGCGACAGATGCAGGCGCGGTTGCGGAAATTTTCCGGCACGCGCGCGAGTAGGGCGTCAGGCATTTCCACTTGCACACACCAACACGGACCTTTGCGCACGGCGGGTGAACAGAGCTGGCAGTCGTTCGCCGCACTACACAGCGGGCACGCGCTGGGGTTGAAAAATTTTGACGTATTCATGGCCGGTCGGCGCGCACGCGATAGAACGCTTTGTCGGTTGGCGGCGTAAGGTCGGAGATATTCAGGCTGACACCGTTGCCCGGAATACCGTTGGTCACCGTGATCCAAGTTAGCAAATCTGTGGAACGTTCGAGCGTGTAATTCCAATTGGTGCAACTGATGAATTGAGCCTGCCACTGGCCGGACTGCCAGCCGCCCGCCAAATTTTTAACTAACGCAGTGACTCGAGGGTCAGGCGATGCCGGCGCACGTTTATTAAAAAGATACGGCATATAGGCGGTGTAATCGGTGTAGTCGTCGTAACCAGCGGCCACCGAAAAGCCCACCCAGGATCCGTTGGTGAGTGTCAGAGCATCCAAACCGAACTGGGCCAGCTCCCATTGACCATGAACGCCAGAATATGGATTTTCCAAGTCGTCAGGCATCCAGTAAGCATTGGTGCCACGGTTGGGGCAGTTCAAAAAACCACCTGCACCGCCAAGCTCTGTCCAGACTTCCCAGTTCGGGCCGTTATAACCCCCCCAATACAAATTGTTGGTGTTTAATAAAGCGGCCGCGTCTATGTCCACCGTGTAATCCGTCAGCAGATTATTTGTAAAAAAATTGGTGGTGACACCATCAGCAATGCCAGGTGTGCCGCCACCCGCAAAAATATCATAACCAATACCCACGATGAACGTGCTGCCCCATCCGGTGAAGTCCACCACGTGTAACCGCGGGTCAGTGGCTGCGATTGCTTGTAGCATTTGCGCAGCGGTGGTTGTGCCGTTGAAGCGATAGCCCCAGACAAGCGATTTATCTGCGACGGGCGCGGGCACGGTTGATGAACCGAAGGACTGCGGTGAACTCCATTCGACGACGAGCGCAGCGCGATTAGTGCCGGAGCCGGTCCAGAACTGGATTTCGTCTAGCGACACCGCCGCTGATTTGGAGACGAGCAACAGGCTGGCGAGCGCCAGCGACAAACCGATTTTTTGCATTTAACTGATCTTTCAATTTTGTTCGCGGAAAAATAATTTTTTTGCAAACGGTTTTAGTTGAGAGACCAGCGCGAGGCCGGAAGATTTTTAAAAATAAAAAACCTCCAGACTTCGCAAACGAGGAATGGAGGAAATTCGACGAGCCGCCCAGAAACGGTCCGGGCGGACTGGCCTCATCCTTCACTTTGCGGAGAAGTGCTCCTTACGCGGAGCCGACGAGTGCAATCAAACCGGTATCCTGACTTCGGCATCGAACCTCATTCCGCCTTCCCGATTTTCGTCGGTGGCATTGGAAATTGTAGCCGTTACAGTGGCGCAACCGTCCCGGATTTACACCGGGTTCCCAGACATTTGACTGCGATTGGGCGGAAAACTTTTCCCGCCGGTTTCAAAGAACGATTCTTTTTTACGCCAAAAAAATTTAAACCAAGACAATTTTTGTCCATGCGGAAAACTTGCGCCGAATCGCCAATAAATTCATACTGTCCCAACAAAATTATTTATGAGCAAACCTCCCATTCGTGTCGCTGTCACCGGCGCTGCCGGCCAAATCGGATATTCACTCCTGTTCCGCATCGCCTCCGGCGCGGCGTTCGGGCCGGACCAGCCGGTCATCCTGCACCTCATCGAAGTGCCGGACGAAAAAGCCATGGCCGCGCTGCACGGCGTCTGCATGGAACTCGACGACTGCGCGTTCCCCTTGCTCAAGGGCCTCGTGCCGACCTCGAATCTCGACGAAGGTTTTAAAGGCGTGAACTGGGCGCTGCTCGTCGGCGCCGTGCCACGCAAAGCCGGCATGGAACGCAAAGACCTTCTCGGCATCAACGGCAAGATTTTCACCGGTCAGGGTAATGCTATCGCCAAGAACGCCGCCAGCGACATCCGCGTGCTCGTCGTCGGCAATCCGTGCAATACGAACTCGCTCATCGCTGCGAACAACGCGCCTGGCGTGCCGAAGGAACGCTTCTTCGCCATGACTGCGCTCGACGAAAACCGCGCCAAATCACAGCTCGCGCAGAAGGCCAGCGTGGATGTCACCGCCGTCACCAATCTCGCCATCTGGGGCAACCACAGCGCCACGATGTATCCCGATTTCTACAACACCAAGATCAACGGCCGCCCGGTGCCGGAAGTTATCAGCCATCGCGAATGGCTGGAAAAAGATTTCATCGCCACCGTGCAGCAGCGCGGCGCGGCCATCATCAAGGCGCGCGGCCTCTCCAGCGCCGCCAGCGCCGCCAACGCCGCGTGCAACACCGTTTACAAGCTCACGCATCCAACGCCGGCCGGCGACTGGTTCAGCGTCGGCGTCCATTCCGACGGCAGCTACGGCATCGAAAAGGGGCTGATCTTCAGCTATCCGATCCGCCGCAACGGCAAGGATTTTGAAATCGTCCAAGGCGTGTCGCTCAACGATTTCAGCAAGGCGAAAATCGCCGCGACCGAGAATGAATTGAAGGAAGAGAAGTCGCTCGTCGCGGACTTGCTGCCTAAATAAATTGCCGTTTATCATTTGCCACAGAGACTCAGAGAACACAGAGTGAAAATCTTCTCTGCGAGCTCTGTGCCTCTGTGGCAATTTTTTTGAATGAAATCGCGCCCCAGAATCGGCGAAGTCGGCGAGCTGGCCATTCCCACGGACATGAGCCACGCCGTGGAATTTCACGGCGATGGCATGCCCGCTGTCGTGTCCACGCCGAACATCATCCAGTTTCTCGAACGCACCGCGCGGCATCTGCTCACGCCGCATCTCGAAGCCGACGAGCGTTCCGTGGGTCTCGAAATTGACATCCGTCACCTCGCGCCGACGCCCGTCGGCCAGACGATTTATTGCCGCGCGCAAGTCATCTCGGTGGATGGCAGCAAGATTCAATTACAGATTGAAGCCCGCGATGCGCATGAAGTCATCGTGCGCGGCCTGCACAAACGCGCCGTCATCCGCACGGAAAGTTTTAGCCGCAAGGTGAAAGCCAAAGGCGGTTAGTTTTTGCCACAGAGGCACAGAGCCCACAGAGAAATCTTTACCCGAAGAATTTGGCCGCGACGCAAGCCGCCTCTGTGTTCTCTGTGTCTCTGTGGCAATTTCATTTTCTTCTTTCCCGCTTTTGCTAATCTCGCCCGCGTATGGCTTTTGATTCCTTCCGCGATTTCGTCAACGCCCTCGACCAGGCGGGCGAACTCAAACGCATTTCCCAGCCCGTCGCCACCGAACTCGAGATCACCGAGATCGCCGACCGCGAAATGAAATTGCCCGGCGGTGGCAAGGCGCTGCTGTTCGAGAAGCCCACTATCAACGGCGTCGTCTCGCCCTTTCCCGTGGCCATCAACACGCTCGGTTCGCACAAACGCATGGCCATGAGCATGGGTGCGGAATCCGTGGACGAAGTCGCGAACGAACTCGGCGCGCTCATGAAAGCCAAGCCGCCGACGAGTTTCAAGGAAGCCATCAAGCTGCTCTCGCTCGCGTTGGATCTGCGCCACGCCAAACCCAAGACGGTGAAGAGCGGCTCTTGCAAAGATGTCATACAAAAATTTGATGAGCCGCCCTCGCGCAAAGAACCGTGGCCGGCTGCGCCGGACATTTTGCGGAGCGCGCCCGCCCCGGGCGCAGCCGACGACGCCTCGTCGTCGGCAGAACGCGCGCCAACGCGCGTTGATACCTCGCGCGTTGACGCGCCCGGCACGGTTGACGAGGCGTCAACCGTCGCACGCGAGACGCGTGTGCTCCCCACGCTTTTGAATCTTCCCATCCTCCGCTGCTGGCCGCTCGACGGCGGCCGCTTCATCACATTGCCCTGCGTCGTCACGCGCGACCCGGACACGGGCGAGCGCAATCTCGGCATGTATCGCATCCAGATTTACGACGACAAAACCACTGGCATGCACTGGCAGTTGCAGAAAGTTGCCGCGCGGCATGGCCGTCGGTATTACGAAAGGGGCGAGCGGATGCCCGTCGCCATTTTTATCGGTGGCGACCCGATGTTTCCCTTCGCTGCGACCGCGCCGATGCCGGACGGCTTGGACGAATTTCTCCTCGCTGGTTATCTCCGCAAAAAATCCGTCGAGCTGATCAAGTGCGAGACAAACGATCTGGAAGTTCCCGCCAACGCCGACTTCGTCATCGAAGGTTACATTGACCCCACCGAGCCGTTGCGCGAGGAAGGGCCGTTCGGCGATCACACCGGCTATTACACGTTGCCGGAACCGTATCCGGTGTTTCACGTCACCGCCATCACGCATCGCAGAGACGCGGTGTATCCGGCGACGATTGTCGGCATTCCGCCGATGGAAGATTTTTACATCGGCGGCGCGAGCGTGAAATTGTTTCTGCCGATTTTCAAAATGAATTTCCCCGAGATCGTGGATATCGCGCTGCCGGCGGAAGGCGTGTTCCACAACCTCGTGTTCGTCAGCATCAAGAAGACCTACCCCATGCAGGCTTACAAGATCATGCATGGCCTCTGGGGCATGGGGCAGATGATGTTTACGAAATTCATCGTGGTCGTGGACGCCGGCGTGAATGTTCACAATACCAGCGAAGTGCTGTTCCATCTCACGGCCAACACCGACCCGCAGCGCGACAGCATCTTCACCAAAGGCCCGTCCGACGTGCTGGACCACGCGACGAGCGAAATCGCCATCGGTAGTAAAATGGGCATTGACGCGACGAAGAAAATTCCCGGCGAAGGTTTCAAACGCGCTTGGCCACCACTCATCAAAATGGATGAAAGCGTGAAGAATAAAATCAATTCCCTGTTTGGAAATGCCGGTGACAAGCCTGGACAAAAAGCTTAAACTCCCATTGCTCGAATGAAATACCGCGTTCAACCAATTGATGCCGCCAAAGCCCAGCGGTGGGCACGTCGGTTGACAATGCGTGTTGGCAAAGTTCTGGCCGCACATCCGCAAGCCAATCCCGACAATGTCCGCCACACTTTGATTTTGCTGGAGCAACCGCCGCTCGAACGGCTGCAAAGGAGCTTAATCCGTGGCCGCGCCACTGCCATTTTCAGAAAGTGAACTCCGCCTGCTGCAGGTTCTGCTGAAGCGCAAGGTGCGATTCATGGTTGTTGGACTTTCTGCCGCCACACTGCAAGGCGCACCGGTCGTCACGCAGGATGTTGACCTTTGGTTTGAGAATCTTGGCGAACCGAAAATTTCCCAAGCCTTGCAGGAAGTCGGCGCGGCTTATGTTCCACCGAGCAACTACAATCCGCCGATGCTCGCGGGCGCGGGCGCAGAATTATTTGACCTCGTGCTTCGCATGGACGGTTTGGGCACATTTGCCGATGAAATTAAAAACTGCGTGGATGTTCCGCTGGGCCGGCAAAAGCTCAAGGTGCTGTCGCTGGAACGGATTCTTGCCAGTAAAATCGCCGCAAACCGCGCCAAGGACAAGCTAACCATCCCCGTCCTGCGCGATGCGCTGGCCGCAACGCAATCTGTGAAACGCCGCGTGAAGAAAAAACAAAAATGAACGCGACGAAGAAAATTCCCGGCGAAGGTTTCAAACGCGCCTGGCCGCCGCTGATCAAGATGGATGAAGCGGTGAAGGCGAAGGTGGAGAAACTGCTAACGCATTAAGCAACAATGACCGATGATAAAAATGTTGTATTACATTTTGTCGTAACGCATATTTGGTGTGCAAATTTCAACGCTTGTAATTTATGAAGACTCTCAACAAAAAAGATAATCAAGCTGATTTCGAGCGGGAAATTAAAGAGTCATTTGAGTTGTTCAAATTAAAAGAGCGGGAAATACCGCCTTACACTGGCCCGGAACGGTTCGCCCGCGACAATTTTAAGCGCTGCGATAAAATGGAATATGCTCACACTCGTTATTCCGTGACAACTTCAGCAATCGAGTAAATTTATTTTTCTTCTATGCCTAGCTGGAATCAAGTTTTGGCGGAAATCCAGCACTCAAATCGCCGTGACGCGCTCGATTTTGTTCGGCGGAAATATATCAAGCGATTGGCCAAACTTACGGGGCGCAATGTTATCGCATATTATTCTGGCTGGCTTCAAAATCCGGGACTTGGCAACACCGCAATTGGCGATGATGACAAAAATGGTCTCATGGCCGCTGTTCATAAATTAGATCGGTCAAAAGGGCTTGATTTGCTGTTGCACACTCCCGGAGGCGACCTTGCTGCTACTGAATCCATTGTGGATTATTTGCACCGGATGTTTGGAAAAGACATTCGTGCGATTGTTCCACAACTTGCGATGTCGGCTGGCACGATGATTTCCTGCGCCTGCAAAGAAGTCGTTATGGGAAAGCAATCCAACCTTGGCCCAATAGATCCCCAGTTTGGTGGCATTCCAGCTCACGGAGTAATCAAAGAGTTTGAAGAGGCGATTGAAGCAATTAAAAAAGACCCAGCTAGTCTTCCCATCTGGCGCGAGGTGGTGAAAAAATATCATCCGACGTTCATCGGCGAATGCCGTTACGCAGTTCAATTTGCAAATGGCATGGCAACAGAGTGGCTCAAAACAGGAATGTTCAGCGGCGACCCTCAAGCTGCGGAAAAGGCGACAAACATAGTCAGCTACCTTGGCGATCACGACGGAACAAAAACGCACGCTCGCCACATCAACATTGATGAAGCTATTTCAATTGGCATGAAAATCGTCCGTATGGAAGAGAACCAGCCAATCCAAGATACCGTGCTAACTGTGCATCATGCTTTCATGCACACTTTCGGTAATACCAAGGCGATCAAGATTATCGAAAATCAACTTGATAATGCTGTTGTAATGTTACGCGGTTAGCTCACGCGCCGGGCGGCAACAGGAATTACCGCCCGAATTTTTTCCAATCGCCTTCACGGCAGCAGTGATTCAATGCCCCAACGGGTGCGCGTCTTTTTCCTCGACGAAGCGCAGTTGCGGGATGCGGCGTTTGCCGATGAGCAGAATCGCCAGACCGATCCACGAGGTCGCCGCCAGCGCCAACGTCACAGGCATCAAGGTGTGGGAATTGAAAACGCCGATGCTCGCCGAGGCCACGCCGGAAACGCCGATCTGCAAAAAGCCCAGCATCGCGGCGGCGCTACCGATGTTGTGGTCGAACGGCACGAGCGCGAGGGCAGCGGCATTCGGAAAACCCAGCCCCAGCGCGGACAACGCGATGAAGAGCAGCACCAACGTCGCCGGCAGACCGAACCAGCCGTTGATGGTTCCTACCAAAAACAGTAGCGCCACCGGACATTCCACGAACAGCGTCGCGCGAAAAATCTGTTCGCTAGTGAATTTACGGAGTAGCAGGACGTTGATCTGATTGCTGCCGATGAAGCCGACGGATAGGCCGGCAAAGATCGCGCCGAATTGTTGCTGGCTGACGTGGAAGACTTCCATGAAAACAATCGGCGAACTCGCCACGTAAACCAGCAACCCTGAAAAGGCGAACGCGCCGGATAGCGCATAGGTGAGGAACTGCGGTTCTCGCAACACGCTGATGTAATTGCGCAGGATGGGACCGGGTCGCAGCGAAATGCTGCGGTCGGGTTCATGGCCTTCCGGCAACACCCACGCGGAAACTGCCAGCATCAAGAGCACGAAAGCCGAGAGCACGATGAACACCCATTGCCAGCCGAGATGCGCGGCGACAAACACGCCCGCGCTCGGCGCGAGCAACGGCGACGCGCTGATGACCAGGATGAGTAGTGAAATGATTTTGGCCGTTTCCTTCGCCGGGAAAAAATCGCGCACCATCGCCATCGCTGCCACCCCCGCTGCGCAGCCGCCGAGCGCTTGCACAAACCGCAACGCGATGAGCGATTCCACATTGCGCGCAAACAGGCAGAGCACTGACGCCGCTATGAACAGTATCAATCCAGCATACAGAGGCAACTTGCGCCCGAACCGGTCCAGCAGCGGCCCGTAAAAAAGTTGCGCCGCCGCCATGCCCGCGAAGTAGCTGGACAATGACAGCGAAACTTTGGCCGTGGACGTGCCGAGCGCCGCGGCGATGGCCGGAAACGCGGGCAGATACATATCAATCGCGAACGGGCTGATGGTCGAGAGCGCGCCGAGGATGACGATGATCAAAACTCGGTTGTGTGTTGGCTTGGACATAAAAAATTGCGCGGTAAGCATTGCAGTCGGTGTGACAGGGCCTCCGTGGCGGGGCGCACGATACCATTTCTGCGGTGGGATTCAAATAAAAAGGCGCTCTGCCGATAGGACAATCCGCAGAATGGAGCCGAAGTTGTCCGGTTACCCACCTTGAGTAGCCGGGCACAGCCTTTCTGCTCCGCGTAGACCACCCGCGTGCAAAATTATTTCACCGCGTTTTACAAATCGCGGTCCAGCGCCGCGATGGCAGCAAGGAAGGAAATCGGTGGCTTCATTTTGTGCCATTGAGTTTATCTCTTTGTTTAGTTCGGCAACAAGACTACGGTTCGGTCAAAATTCACGCTCACATGAATTTTACAAATCTCTCACGCGGAGCTGCCCGCGACGACTCAATTTCCGTAGTTGAACGGGTCAGACAGTTTTGCGTCGGTCACAAGGTTTGTGTCTGTGAGTGTGTTCAAGAATGCGGATGGACAGCCGTGTCCAAACCAAGGTTTGCAGTTGAGCTTAAATCGCGCTTGCCGCATTATTTGCGCAGGGGTTTATTTGCAACCAGTAAAATAAAAAAACTAATCCCCTTTCCAAAATCGGACAGCATCAAAAATATTTTATGAGCAAAAATGTAAAGAAGGTTGGCATTCTAACGGCGGGCGGTCTGGCTCCGTGCTTGAGCGCTTCCATCGGCTATTTGATTGAAGCTTACACGCGCGTCGCGCCCAAGATCGAAATCATCTGCTATGTGAACGGCTACATGGGCCTGCTCCAAGGCAAGAGCATGAAGGTCACGGCGCAAGCTCGGAAAAATTGGAAAGCGCTCGTCGAACACGGTGGCAGCCCCATCGGCAACAGCCGCGTGAAACTCACGAACGTGAAGGATTGCGTGAAGCGCGGACTGGTGAAGGAAGGCCAGGACCCGCAGAAGGTCGCGGCGGATCAACTCATCAAGGACGGCGTGGACGTGCTACACACCATCGGCGGTGACGACACGAACACGGCGGCGGCGGATCTCGCGAAATTTCTCAAGACGAACAATTACAGCCTCACGGTCGTCGGCATGCCCAAGACGATTGATAACGACGTGATTCCGATTCACCAGAGTCTCGGCGCGTGGACGGCGGCGGAAGAAGGCGCGCATTATTTCGCCAACGTCGTGGCCGAGCACAACGCGAACCCGCGCATGCTCATCATTCACGAAGTCATGGGCCGCAACTGCGGTTGGCTCACGGCGGCGACGGCGGAGGAGTATCGCAAATTCATGGGCACGATGAATTTTCTGTCCGACCTCGGCTTGAGCGAGGAACGCCGCGATGTTCACGGCATCTACATTCCCGAGATGGCGCTCGACATCAAGGCCGAGGCCGCGCGTCTGCGCAAGATCATGGACAAACATGATTGCGTGA
>Ga0164296_1001699_pt1 | contig 22828 bp, 6 predicted proteins | sample GEODES057metaG_FD_113533 | JGI IMG/M metagenome (GOLD analysis project Ga0164296, IMG submission 113533) | Dystrophic lake water microbial communities from Trout Bog Lake, Wisconsin, USA - GEODES057 metaG | ecosystem: Environmental > Aquatic > Freshwater > Lake | place: USA: Trout Bog Lake...
AACGAACACGCTGTTGTCGCTGCCATTTGATGTCACGCCTGTGCTGACCCAGATGCATGGCGCTCCATCGAGCATTGTCTTCACAATCTGCACGTCTTGCTGCCGCGCGTGCGTCGCCAAGGCTGCATACAGCTTCGGCATGGACGCGTCAAGGGCTGCGTTGAGGGTAGCAAGTGCGGTCAGCGCAGGAACAGCTGGCGCGAAACGAGGGCCATCAGCAGCAGCATCCTCCTCGGGCTGCAATGCAAGGGTCTCAGCAGCAGCCTCAGCCTCTGCAGCGGCATGTCTCTTCGACAGTTCCAGCACTTGTGCAGCAAGCACGGATGCCGCGGGTGCGGCAGACCAACCAAGGCGCGCGCTCAGCTCGGAGCTCACGGACAGATCTGCGTCGAGAAGCCGGCATTGAGCTGAGACGAGCCACGCGTCTGCTGATGACCGGGTCACGCGTGGAGGCGCCAGTCGTGACAACGTTGTAGCGCCTGAAGGCCAAGGCAAGGCTGCATCAGGCGCCTCCGTCTGGACAGGACACCAGGCCGCCGCACGCAGGGACTGCCAGAAGGCGTCCGCGTCCGGTGCACCCGCCGCAGCGTCATCTACATCTGCTAGACTGCCGAGATACTTCAGCAAAGCTGCTCCACGCGCAGCGCCAGCTTCAGAACCTTGCTGGGTGGACACCAGGTGTGCTCCTGCTGCAGCATCGAGAACACCTTGCGCACCCAACGTGCGTCGCAGGCCGAGACGCAGGAGCGCGTCCAGCATGTCAGGCGTGTCAAAAGGAGCGGCAGGGAATGCAGGGGTGCCTTGCAGCATGGTGGCGATCGTCACAACACGGGGATCATACAAGCGGCCGGGTTTGGCAACGCCGCCTGCAGCGCCGCCGGCAACGGGGACGAATGCCGTGTCCGCCAGCATATCTACAAAGCCGCTGTCCTCCGCTTGCAGGTCCGCTAATCTGGTGATCAGCGCGGAGAATGTGTGGTTGCGGACTGCAGGCGAAATGGTGGCAGTCGCGTTGAGAACGTGCGACCGAAGGAAGACCGCCCTGGGTGCCGGCATGAGTCCACATGATGTTGCTAACACGGCGGCTTCTCTGGCGCTGCCAGCCTTGATGATGGTGTCGTCGAACAGGGATGCATCCAGGTCCAGGTCAAGTGGAGGCAAAGCGCGCTGCACTCCGTCTGCGAGAGCCACAAATCGTGTTGAGAGGCTACTGTCCTGCTGCGCGAATGTCTCGAAAATCGGCAGCGCCGATAAGATGGCCAAGTGCGCGTCTGACAGCAGGGGCTTTTGGATAGAATGCCACTTGCTCTGAAGCAAGAAGCCCCGCAGCTCAGTGCGCTCAGCGTCACACACCGCTGTTCCGAAGCGCTGCTGCATGACGGCGCACAGATTGGATGGCGCCTGCCGTGCATGAGGCCAGCCAGTGCTGTGTAGCAACGCAGTGAGGACCCCTGCAGGTGTTGCGTCGTGAATGCAATGCGCCCGCACATACGGGTGCGCCTCCACCTCAGAAAAGCCAACTGTCAGCATGCGGGCGCCTGCAGCGTATGCACCAGCCTGTAGAGTGTCAGACCAGCCAGCTTGAGCAACAACACAACTCGAAGGTTGCGGCGGTACAAGGACGGTGGGAGTGGCATCACCAGCACCGGGCGTGCTTGTTGGCAGGAGCGGCCATGCGGCGAACTGCTCCAGTGTCTCGCAGTGCTGCGCAAGGCATCGCCAGAGCAGTCGGAACGTATCGTCGCTCGGTCCGTCCTCACCAGGCGTCCAAGCAATGTGGCCAGCTCCGCGCCAGGCTGACGGCAAGATTTTAGGCATCAAGGCTGCTAGCGCAGGAGGCGTCACAAGAGCGACGTTGAGCACGCCGGTGCCTGCTAATGCTTGGAAGCGAGCGAGAAGCGGGGGGGACGCCACACGAACCACCACACGATCGGGGGCGATGGAAGTCAGCAGCCGCGCCGTGTGCTCATCCGTAGGCACGTAGACCACGACACTCCGCTGCATTGACAAGTGCGCGAAGCGCTGCCAGTCACCGTTTGCGAGCGGGATGAGAGGCACGCCAATGAGACTCTTCACGCTGTCTGCTTCATCGTCCAGGATGTCAGAGAGGCAATATTCCAGAGCTGCTAGCGCAGCGTCGCGCAATTTCAAGCACGGATGTGGCACCTTATCTGCACGTAAGACATCGCGCACGAGGCTGGGCGTGAGCACGCGCAAGCCTGCTGCTCCAGAGCCGGAGAATGCGTTGCAGATGCGCGCAGGCACAACGATGGAAGCGAGTGGCAAGCCTTCAGCCGCTAATGCGGTTTGAAGATCTGGATTCAAGCCAGCTGGCGTGTGGTCTTGAAGGATGGCTTTGTTGGGGCACAGCCATTGTCCGGGAGCGGAAGCGGATGGCAGAACCGGAAGTGTGGCCAGGCAGTAGTACACCCGTTGCACTAGCGCTGTGCGCCACGGCTCCGCGATAGCATCGCTGTCCGGTGGGAAGAGTGAGAAAAAGGCGCGAGTTGCTCCCAGAAGCGACGCTGCCTCAGCTAATAAACGGGCATAGGCAGGCGCAACGACGTCAGTCAGGAGCACCGTGTTCCACTCGCTGCGCAGTGCACCACCGCCAGCCATGTCATCGCCGTGCCAGATGTCGCGGCGGTTACTAGACAGCTCGAAATACGCGTTGATGTGCACCGGCAGACCTGTGTGAACAGGTAGTGGCAGGAAGCAGAACGCGCGACCCCGGAGAGCCGCGTCTACTGCGCTGGCTTCATCTGGCAACAGCGCTGCCACACCTGCCCACGGAACTAGGCCTCGGCCTGACACATCGCCCGTGGCCATGGTACGCGCGCGCCCACCTCCGATGGTGCTACACAATAGCCACGACTCTGTTCGCGCAAGCTCCGGCGTGCTTTCTTCACCATCGCCGAGAAGCAAGGACACGCGCACACGGCCGATGCCAACAGGCAGCTGCGCCTCCGGCGTGCGCGCCAGGACGGTGTTGAACTGCTTTTTGCCGCCACCGGCCTTGGCGAAAGACACAGCCGGCTGCCTGGGGTCTCCATCAGGCGTGTCCAGAGATGCCTCGTACCACAGCCGGGGCTCCTGGTCTCCATCAGAGCGGAGGTACACGCTGATGCGGCGCACATGCTTGAGGAATAGAAGCGTGCGACACACGCCCTCTTGGAACGCTTGCAGCAGATCGCGCAGAGCTGATGGCGGGTACGGCTCGCTCTTGATGTCAGACCGGGCCGCAGTGTCTTGTGTACGCAGCGGGAAGCGGAAGAGAGTGCCGTTGAGGGATGTCGCCATCGTGTTGCCGAACTGGAGCAGCGGCGCAAACTGGTCCGGGAACTGGCGCAGAAGTCGTCCACCAGTCGATGCAAAGTTGATCTTCATGCCCGGATGCGCAGCGCTAGTTCCAGGCAGAATGTTGGCGTGAGGGTCGAAGTAGACCAGGTACTCGCCGCTCACAAACGAGGGGATGTCCGTCCAGTGGTACACCGCATTGAACCCCAGGCCGAAGCGCCCAGCTGCCGCAGGCTTGTCAACCTTGGAGTCCTGACCGATGCGGCTGATGGCTGCAAAATCGGAAGGCGCAAACAACTTGTCGTTGTAACACAGAAGCGCCGGTCCTTGCCAATCAGCCATCTTGCCGCCGAGCAGGCTCTGTGTTCCGTAGTGGCCTTCATCAAGTAGGAAAGCCACGTGCCCAGCGCCGGCATCATCAGCGTTCTGAACAAGCTCCATGAAGATGCCAGGGCCGTCAGCGTAACTGTCGATGATGTGCCTCAATCGGGTCGTCAGCGCCTCTGATTGGCCAAACGCCTCAGCCGACGCGCCAGCCAGGCCGAGCTCCACAGCAGCGGCGCTTTCAGCCAGCAAGATGCGGCGCATGCTGCACACGCCCGCGGCTTCAGCGACGCTGTGGCTTAGCAGCGGATGCGCCAACACGACGTCCGCGTCCGGCGTTCCAAGCCACGGCGCATCGTTGAATGCAACACTCGAAGCGAGGCGAAGCACGCCGGCGGTATCAGGCACGTACATGCTCTCTGCAGCCGCGGGCGTGGAAGCGGCACCTGCCTCAGCGAGGCGCTGCAGGATCCAGACAGCCATGGTGAGCTGGGAAGCGTCCAGTGGTGAGACGCCCACATCAGCCGCGAGTCGACGCAGAACAGTCCGGAAATCATCAGGTCCGAAAGCATCGCGCACGCCAAGCACAGACAGAAGGCTGCGAAAGCACGCCAAGTCGGCGGGGAGGACGTGAAGGTAAGGCGCCAGCGTGACCAGCCCCGTGAATGCAACATCTGTAGGTGGTGCAAACCCGGCGCCTGTCCAGATGCATCGCGTCGTGCGCAGAGTGCGTGCAGTGTCATGGAAATCAGCAGCGGCGGAGTGGCTGCTCAAGGCGGTGTACACCCTAGGCAGTGCGCCAGCCAGCGACTGGCCAATGGCAGTGTCCGTGACGCTCACATGTTGCGTGCCTAGTGCAATCAGCTGCGCGGCGAGCATGCGAGCCGATGGGGCGTCGCACCAGCCCATATATTGCGCCAGACCACCCGGACTGATATTTGGTTGGACAGCCAGAAGACGCGCGCTTGCCGACACCAGCCACGCATCTCCCCGAGGCCGCACATCCGCCGGTGCAGCTGTGCACGATGCTTCAGATGTCCAAGGCATGCCAGCTTCTGGCGGCTCAGTGAGCACAGGGCACCATGCAATAGCGCTCAAGTCAGCCAGAAAGGCAGTCCTCGCGGCATCACGCTCCATGCGTTTCTCCCGTACATCCGCGTTGACAAGTCCGCCCAGAGATTTGAGCATGCCAGCTAGCGGCTTGCCCATGTCAGGATCGAGCAGTCGTCCGAGCTCGACGTCGAGGTACCTGAGCAGAGCAGAACCTCTTGTTGTAGCAGCTTCCGCGTCCACTTTCTCCGCCATTGCAGCCACACCGCGTGCTGCGTCCAGAACAGCAGCTAGTGTGACACTGCGGCGCAGGCCTAAAGCTACAAGCGGTGCAACCAATTCAGGGGCGTCGAATGGCGATGCCGGGAAGCACGTCAAGGGGTCAAGCAGCGACGCCAAGTCCGGAACACGAGGATCATAGAGCTGATTTGGGCGTCGGAACTCGCCTGAGGGAGTGGCTACGAATGCAACCTCCGACATCGCGGCTGCAAAGAAGGAGTCCTCTGCGCAAAGTGCTGGCAAGTCCCGAAGCACCGCCAGCGCCACTCGCTGGCGCAGTGTCTCCGACAGCGATGCCCACCGTTGAGGCTGTGTTGCGTCTTCACGGAAAAACGCAGCGCGCGATCGGCGTGCGATGCCGAAATGTGCTGCCAGAGCTTGAGAAGCGTCAGCGTTTGGCGGCCTCAAATACGAATTACTGAGCAGCTCTACATCCACTCCAGCCGGGGCCAGATACTGCACATCTGCAGTTGCAAGAGTTGTGAAACAATCCTCGTCTGCGTGCGTCTCGAAGATGGGCAGTGCCTGGATAGCTGAGACTTGTCTTCTGAACGTCTCTGCGTTGGCTTTGGTGAGAGCGCCCCAGTACGAGGGTTGAAGTAAATACGCAGCTAGAGCTCTGCGACAGCTGGCTGTTGCGCTGAATGCTGAGGCGGCGGGGATTTGCGCCGCAGTTAGAGCTTCGACCACGCCGCCAGTAGACGAGTCGAATACATAGCCAGCTAGCGATGGCATGCGTACGTCGGGACGCAGCGTGTGGACACCTGCAGCTAGAAGTGCCTCCGTGATGGCGTCATCTAGTCCGGAGACTACGAGGGGAGCACCCCGGATGGGAGGCAGCAACACTCCGCTGTGCGTTGGCAACAGAGGCCATGCAGCGAATGTTGCGTCTAACGTGTCGATGCACATGCCCAGCCGCATCCAGAGAGTGATCAATACTTCCTTTGTGACAGAAGTGCGGCCCGACTCGTCAGATGGCGTCCAGGGAACAGAAGCTTTGCCGCGCCATGACGCAGGTAAGATGTGCACCATCAGCTCGTTGAGCGCAGGTGCATGCACTAAGCGCACATTCGTGTGACCAGCAGTAGCGATAACTTGCAGTTGCCTCAGCAGCGCGTCTCCGATGCTTCGGTCGAGGCACAGCTGTGGCACCCGTTGACCAAACAATGTGTGCTCCAGCTCCGTCATTAGAAACACGCGTGATGCCGCAGCGTCGAACGCAGTCATGCTGCCATCAGTCCGCATGAGAAGTGGCACGCCAGTCAAGGCGGATGCGGCTGCCGGCGAGGACAATTCCAAGTCTGATAAGCAATACTGCAAGCAAGCGAGCGCCGCGTCCCGCGTCTGTGTCGACGGATGCGGTCTTTGCTCACAAAGAGCACTGCGCAGACGGTCAGGTGTCACCAGCTTCGGCGCATCCTCGCCAGTGTAGGACGCTAACATCTCTGACAGGTGAGACGGCAAAGCCGCAACCAGTGCGAGATTCTCAGCGGTGCATGCGTCTTGTAGCAGCACCGATGCTAGAACATTATGATCCGGAAGCAGCGCCTCTCGCGGCCTGATCCACTGGCCGCCAGCACGGCGTGTGTGTACGACGCAAAACGGCGGCATGGCTGCGAAGGTGGCGCGAACACATGCGCCCCAGGGCTCTCTAGGCACTGAAGGAGGCCATAACGCGTATGTTGCATCAGGTGTCCCCGTCCTCCGAGGAGCCTCAGCTAATAAGCGGGCATAGGCAGGCGCAACGACGTCAGTCAGGAGCACCGTGTTCCACTCGCTGCGCAGTGCACCACCGCCAGCCATGTCATCGCCGTGCCAGATGTCACGGCGGTTACTAGACAGCTCGAAATACGCGTTGATGTGCACCGGCAGACCTGTGTGAACAGGTAGCGGCAGGAAGCAGAAGGCTTTGCCATCCTCTAGAGGGTCGCCCCTAACTCGAGCCGCAACGGACGCCCAAGGCAGAAGTCGCATGCCGTAGCGCTGCTCGCCCGTCTGCGCTACCGCATAGGAGCGCCCACCTCCCAGAGCTTGACTGAACAGGTATGTCACCGACACTGGTGCAATGTCGCTCACATGCGGCTCAGTCTTGAAATCAGCTGCATAGACGCTCGTTGCCGTTCCACCCGATGCAGCCGATGCAGATACGCGTCCAAATGCGTTGCGCTCGATCTGAGCCTCTGGGGTGCAGCTCACCGTCGTGACGAATAGCAGAGCGGGACAAATTTCGAGCGAAGCCCATTCGTAGACCTCGACTCGCTTAACAGCTTTGAGGAACAGCAGGCACTCCACCGCCTCGCGTGCAAAGTCGCGCAACATTGACCGCACATCATCCACGCCGTGCGCCTGCTTGCTAAGCCTGCTCGCAGCTGCTTGCTCGGCGGTGCGCAGCGCGAATCGGAACAGGGTGCCATCAAACGGCACCCGCATATCGCATCCGAACGCCGCGAACGGATTGAACTGGTCATAATGAGATGCCACAACGTTGTTCTTTGTGAAATCGATCCGTAAGCCAGGACTGGCAGCATTGGCATTCGGAAGGAAGTTGCAGTGTGGATCAAACATAGCTAAGAATGGGCCGCTGACAAAGCTCGGCAAGTCCGTCAGGTGGTAAACGCTATTGAAGCCGATGCCGAACCTGCCCGTCTTGCCTACTTGTTCGCGCTTCACGCTGTCTCCTATACGGCTGATACTTGCGAAGTCAGCTTCGCTGAACTTGGCGTCGTTGAACGCCAGCAGCGCGGGGCCCTGGAAGCCAGCTGTGTTGGGGAACGCCAGCGACTGTGTTCCGTGGTGGCGGCAGTCCAGACACAGTTTGACGACAGTTGCGCCCGCGTCATCCTGCGGGCAGTCATGCACGAGTGAGAGTGCGACTCTGTAGACTGGGTCGGGCACGACACAGAGGTCATCCTCTTCCTATAGACTACACTCCGCTTCCCCACCGCCACTGCGCACAGCCACGCACCGCGTTCTGGATCAGCTCGCGCAGGATGCTTGTGCCCTCAGGATAGGAGCCCAATATCTCGCGCAGGCGACCGCACAGGTCCACTCGCTGCCCGAAGCTCTCGGCAAAGTCCATGACGCTGTGGCTCAGACGACTCGCACGCAGCCGCCGCGTGCAGCCATGATTGATACGGCGCTTTGCGCGGGGTCAAGTCTCCTTGCGCAGGGCGCCACGTCACGCATAGTTGATTGCCTTCTGTGCGCATGTTGTGAGGCTTCGTCCGCACCAGTGTGCAGCGCAAAATGCATGTAGGCGCGGTGCCGCGCTTACTGTCGCTGGCATTGTTAGCGTGCGGTCTCGCACACTCGACGACGGTGCAGACAGCGCCGGTGTCTGTCGAGGTCACTGTCAACGACCAGCAGTCTGTGCAGGAGCTGGACGAGTACTACCAGGGCTACAACATCGATAGCGGGTCACTGTATCACAACATCCAGCTGGACAACGCGGTGTTGCAGCAGCTTGTGCGCAACCTGGCCCCCGCACAGCTCCGTATTGGAGGCTCCGCCAGCGATAGCCTTTGGTACGTTCCTGACGGCCAGCCGGGACCGGGGCCGAGTCCAGACCCGCTCGCCCCGAACTTCGCGTCCACGCTGTCGCAGCCTTGGTTCAACGCCAGTCTCGGCTATGTGCCGGAGGTCTCCATCCTCACAGACTCCTCCTGGCGTTCCATCACCGGCTTCGCCAAGGCGACGGGCACGCAGCTGCTGTGGGACGTCAACGCTGTGGACTTCAGGACGCCCAACGGAGCGTGGAGTCCTGCGAACGTGAGCTCGCTGTTCGCGTACACGGCCGCAAACGACCTGCAAGTTGCAGCGTGGGAACTGGGGAACGAGCCTGACCTCTGGGTCAAGCATTTCAACCTGTCTGTCAGCGAATCGCAGCAGGTGTCAGACCTGCGAACACTGCAGGCGGTGCTGAGCGCATTCAAACTGTCCACCGCGGTCTTCGGCCCTTCATTGGCGACCTTCAACGCAACGACTGTGCAGCAGTACATCCAGGCCTGGATGGCCACGGGTGGCGGACAGCTGGGCTTCACTGCGCATGCATATCCTTTGGGCCCGCCCATCTACCCCAATGGTAGCCAGTACACGCCTTGGAGCATTGGCGGCAATCCGAGTTGCAGCGTGAACAACTACTTCAACCGCACACGCGTCAACAATCTAGCTTGGTATCTGGGCAACTTCTCAGCTGTCATTGCACAATACGGTGACCCCGCGTCCACAAGGATGGTGCTCGAGGAGACAGCAAGCAACTCGTTGGGTGGCTGTGTGGGGTATAGCGATCGCTTTATCAGCGGTTTCTACTTTATGAACGTCCTGGGCATCGTTGCCGAGTCCGGATGGCAGCAGATTAACAGACAGGATCTGTGCGGCATGAGTTTCACCAGCGGCGGGAGTCAGTACACGCTGTTTGGGCCGCCTGGCTGGACCAATGGTACCGGGCTGGTGCCGCCTCATCCGGACTATTTCACTGCCATCCTGTGGCGTAAGTTGATGGGCCGCACAGTGATGAACAACACCCTCTCCGGCGACACACAAGCGCTGTTCACGTCCCACGTGTGGTGCAGTGCCGAAACAGCGCCTGGAGTCGGCCGAGGCATGGTGACTCTGGCCTACACGAATGCATACAACACCTCCGTCGCAGTGACTGTGTCAAGCACAACCTCTGGGGCGCCGTATACAGCAACTCCGCGCAGCGAGTTCTTCATGACAGGCCAGTCACTGACTGGATACCCGGTATATCTGAACAATCGCATGATGCGCGTCGACAGAGATGGGAAGCTGCCGCCGGAGTTGATGGCTCCGCGGGGAAGGTTGGTGACTGACGCCAAGCAGCCATTGGTTGTGCCTGCTCAGTCCTACGGCTTCGTTGTGTTCCACGCAGCTGATGTGGGCGTGTGCATCGCCTCCGTGGACGGTGCCTCTTCAAACACACACGCGGGTTTCACGGAAACAATCGACATCACGGTCATCGGCGTCAGCTTGTTCGTGTTTGCCACATTTGCGCTCATGGCTCGCATGTCAGCCGCTCGGCGACACGGGGACGACGAGACGCGAGTTGAGCTGTCACGTTCGTTAAAGAGTGGTGCCGCGGGCGGAGCTCCTTCGTATGGCGCGGTGCAATAGCTGTCAGCGGAAGATCGTCTCCTGTTTCACTGCTCGTCTACATCCCAAAGATCAGACATGGTCCTGTACGGCCCGTTGGGACTGAGGAAAAGACCGCCGTGCACCATACGCGTCTGTGGCGTCAACGTGTTGAGCACAACCATGTCCGCGGCGCTCAGCTGCCAGTCCACGACATCGGCGTTGCCGCGCAGCCGCGCCTCTGCCACCGACTTGGGAAGTACGCTGCCGTCAGGTCGACGCTGCAAGGCCCATCGGAGGAGCACTTGGCCGATGTTTTTGCCGCAGCGCTTTGCAACCTGCTGCACCTCCGGCATGTCCATCAATGCCGGCGTGGTTCGCTTGAAGATGTCCGCGCTGTCTGGCGAGCCAAGCGGCGAGTAGGCGGTGAAATGAATGTCGTTGGCAGCGCAGAACGCGACGAGGTCGTCATTCCTATGCCGTGGGTGGCACTCGCACTGGCACACGGAAATGGGCACGCGCGCGTAGCCCATGATGTCCTGCAACTTGCGCACGCTGAAGTTGCTGACGCCGAGATGCTTTACCAGGCCAGCGTCGACCAGCTTCTCCATAGCGCGCCACGTCTCCTGGATGGGCGGCTCCACGCTATCGCCCTTGTTGCCAGTGATTGGCCAGTGGATCATGTACAGATCCAGGTACTGGAGCTTCAACAGCTTCAGGCTCTTCCGCAAGGCTGGCTCAACTCGCGCCGCTGCATGGTCGCTATTCCACAGCTTGGAAGTCACGAAAATGTCATCGCGCGTGAGGGCCCAGCCGCTGAACGCCTTCTCCAGCGCGGTGCCGATCTCCGCCTCGTTCTCGTAGATGCTCGCAGCGTCGATGTGGCGGTAGCCTGCAGCCGTGACTGCGTACAGCACCGCGTTGTGCACCTCGCCGGGCTTCGACTTCCACGTGCCCAGACCGAGCTGTGGGATGACTGCTCCAGTGCGCAGGCGCGCCATGAGCGGCACTGCTGGCGCTGGCATAAGCTTCGCCACCGGCTGCGGCTTCAACGCCTCTACTTTGTGCGCGTGCTCCTCACTCTCAGCCTGGCGCTTGGCAGCGCGAACCACAGCACCGCCGGTGAAGTCCAACGCAATGATGTGACCGCTTGCCCCCGACGGAGCTGTCCACACGCGGCTTGGCGCCCACTTCTCCCAGTTCTGAGACCATCCGCGCGCGGCTTGCTCTTGCGTTGGCGGATAACCTCCGGCGTTGAGCAGCTGGTCGTGCGCCTTCCAGAACCGCGACCAATCCTGGCTCCATCCCCTTTCCGCCTGTTCCGGGAGTGGTGGAACAAAGGAGCCCTTCAGCTCCGGCGGCAGCTCGTTTGCCATACTGCTGAGGTGTGGCGGAGGCAGCGCAGAGTAGCGACTGCGATGTGACTGGCCCCTGTCACTTCTGCCTCCTTGCCTCGATTTCCATCTATGCACCGACACCACTGCACACTGCTTCGTGCATTCCATGGCGCCAAGCGTGATTATAAGTGCCGCGTACGGCACACTGGGAGACGTTGCGCCCATGCTGGCTCTTGCACAGGCGTTGCTTGTAGCTGGTTCTGAAGTCACGCTCATCACAGATGCATACTTCCTGTCGCGCTGCGCAGCACTCTCCGCTAGCGGCGCCCGCATTGAGACCATGGGCACTGCTGCCGAGTACGAGCAGCTTCTGTTTGATGTGGGGCAGCGCAGCAAGCCTCAGGACACTGTGCAGGTCTGGCTGTCTCGTCTGGACACGCATTATGCCTTGCTGGAGAAACTATTGGACGAAGCGTTGTTGCGCGGAGAGAAGCCGACTTTCGTGGCGCACACGCTTGATCTAGCGGTGCGCGTTCTAGAAGAGCAACGAGGCGTGAGAGCCTGCACGGTGCTCTTACAGCCCTGGATGCTGCGCAGTACTGGGTCGCAGCCTACGCAATTCGATGAGCTCGGCATTCCAGCGTGGTGGCCGACTGGCGTCAAGGCGCTCGCGTATCGTCTCGCTGACTGGGCAATCGACTCCGCTTTTGCGCCGAAGCTCAATGCGTTCCGGCTCAAGCTGGGGCTGAAAAACCGGGTGACTCGCGTCTACAACACGTGGTATCAATGCGCTGGTCCGTTGATCGGTCTATGGCCAGAGTGGCTGGCAACGGACGTGCCGGCAGGCGATTGGCCAAATCGCCTGCGATTGTGCGGCTTCCCGCTGGCCACTGCCGAGCCGACGCCACTGCCGGATTCGCTTTGGGACTTCATCTGCGCTGCTCGTGACGCGAAGGAGCCGGTGGTTGTTGTCACGCTCGGCACTTCGCCGCCGCCTTTTGCACAGCGCTTCTTCGCAATTGCTGTTGCAGCGTGCGCGTGCATTGGAGCCAAAGCGGTGCTTATCTGCGGCGTTGATGCGCTCCTGCCGCCAGCTCCGCGTCCAGCACATGTCTTTTGCTGCTCGTTTGTGCCGTTCGACTCCATGCTGCGCTACGCAAACGTCTTCTTGAGCAGCGGCGGTTTTGGAGGCGTGAGTCAAGCCATGCGCGCAGGCGTGCCGCAGGTGGTCATTCCAGGTAAGTTCGATCGCACGCATAATGCGCACCTGGTAGCGCGCTTGAGTGTGGGCGTGCGCTTGCCCACACATGCAGTGTCCCAGCGCCGCCTGGCCGCAGCACTCAAGCGCGCTATGTCCCCAGCAGTTGGTGACGCGTGCATGATGTACGCTGAGAAGCTTACCAGCGGGGGCGCAGATGGCGCGCATGTCGGGGCAGCGCTCATTGTGTCATTTGCGCTGGGGGATGGAATGGCGCCTCAGCAGTGATTCTTTTGATTGCTATCGCATCTGTCTATTCGTGTCGTCATTGCTGTTTGCATGCGTCTATGCGTTTATGCGCTTTTCGCGATTCAAGTTCGTGTGCTCATTCTTCGAGCTCTTGTTTGCGCTTCAGCCCCTTGGACGCCACGATCGGAATGCCCAGAGTCGTGCGTGCCGTCTCCGCAGCCGCAGCTGCCGCTTCAATGGCCCGTGTGACCTCGGGCGTGTTGCCTGCCAGCGAGGCGGCGAGTGTTTCCAGACGGCGATGGTTGAAGCTGGCCGCAGCGTGCGCTTGCAGCAGCGGCACATCCGTGTTGCGGAGCGGCTTGCACAGAAACAGGTTCATGCCAGCCTCTGCGCACATCGCCGCATGCTCGTCCAGCACGTTGGCGGTCAGCGCCGCGATTGGCAGCGCGAGCGTTGCCGGCCGGTGCTCCTGCTCCCAGCCACGGAATGCGGCAGTTGCCTGCGGACCGCTCATCTTCGGCATTTCCATGTCGAGGATTGCCAGGTCAAAGCGGTCACCCAAGGTCCCGTTGTAGCTAGCGATGAGCGCATCGAGCGCCTGTTGGCCATCGCAGACGCTGGTCACGGCGAAGCCGTTTAGCTGCAGAAGCCGCGTCATGAGCCGCAGGTTGAGCGCGTGATCATCTGCCAGCAGGACGCGGAAGCGCGGTGAAGAAGCGACCGGAGATGTAGCCACCAATGGCGGTGAGGCCACTGCTGCGCCAGCTGCTATCGCAGATGGAGTGGACACGTAGCCGTGGGCAGCACGCCCTGCATCCGCGGAGCCGGTCGCTTGAGGTTCACTCCGCAAACTCAAGGCCTCAATCATCTTGACAGGCACGTCCAAGCGGAAGGTGGTGCCTACTCCAGGAGTTGACTCGCACGTCAGATCGCCCTGCATCAGGTGCGCGAAAGCGCGAGACAGGAAAAGCCCCAGTCCCGTGCCACCCCCGGCGGAGGTAGGCGCTGCAGTGCCAGCCTTGAAGCAGTCAGTCACCTCCTCCGGCGTCATCCCGCGGCCCTGGTCAGTGACGGTGACCACAAGCCGCAGCGATGACTTGTCGTCAGCGTCTGGGTCCCCACCCTGGCCGATGGCGCAGCCTGCGCACACGATGACAGGAGCAGTGCGGCCTGGGTGCGGAAACTTGCACGCGTTGGTGACCAGGTTCTGGACTATCTGGCTCAGTCGGCTGCCATCTCCCTCCACCAGTGACGGCACTGGCAGCGGCGCATCTGGAATGCAGCCCTGCGGCCGTAACTCGATGGTTGTCCCACCCTCGTCTCCGCTGGGCCGCGTGGCTGCAATGCCGTGGCGACAGACCGCCACCACCTGTTCAAGTAGAGCCAGCGGGTTGATTGCCTGCTTGGCAAGCTCAAGCGCTCCCGACTCGACCATCGGCGTGGCCACGATATTGCCAACGATGCCTTGAAGCAGTCCCGCCGACCACACCAGGATGTTCGCAAGTTGCGCCACGCTCAGGGCGTCTGAGTCACTGGGACCCGCAGCCGCAGCGGACGTTTGCATGGCATCTCGGACACACGGCCGCGTGTTCAGCACCTGCAGCGAGACGCTGATGGTGTTGCACGGCTCGCGCAGCTCGTGAGAGCACGCCACATCGAACGCACGCACGCCAACCTCCACAGACTCCGGGAACTTGTCCGAGCGGCAGACAGTGTAGAGGATTGCGTCGGCGCCGTAGCTGCCCGCAGTCCGACACCACAATGTCTTGAACCCTTCTCCACCGGGACTGCGGTGACGGAACAGGACGTCTTGGCCCGATGAGTGCGCAGCTGCGAGAGCCTGTTCGAAGGAGGCGCGGTCGCTCGCGTAGCAGAGCTCCGTCAGCGGTCGCCCGAGGATGTCGGCAGGCACGAGGCCGAACACCCAGTGGAGCGATGGCGACACGTACTGCAACCACGTCAATACTGCCTTCTCGCCCGTTGACCGGAACGCGCAGACACAGAAAATATCGGTGCAGTTGCGGATCAGACACTCGAACATCTGGCGGACCATACGCTCAGGCGGCGCAACAGCCTGCCGGTTGGGAAGTGTAGGCGCCAGTCTCTGCGGTCCCAGTAGCCGCTCCGCGGCGAGGGGCGCCACCAAGGGAGAGTTATTGCCACGCGCACGCCCGAGGGCAGCCATCGCAATCTCCTCCGCACTCACAGCGCCATCTGTTGGCGCGTGTAAATTGTAGTGAAGCGCCAGAACAGTGGTCGCGCCACTCGGGTACACTTCCACATCGCCACCAGTGCGTTGGGCCAGCGCACGCGCCACTGACAGCGGCAGGCCAGTGCAGCCGCCTTTGTCAGCGGGCAGCATTCCGTAAGGCGCGAGAAGGTCCTGAACCTCTGCCAGTGTCAGCGGGCGGCCTGGCACCTCGACCAGCGCCAAGAGCGCAACTTCGCGGTACTCTGGCGGTGGCTGTTCCGTCGACAAGCCACCAGCACCTTCATCGCGCAGTTCTATCTTGAAGCGCAGTGGGACTGGCGAGTCGCTGTCCATCCACGCGCCCATGCGCATGGCCATCATGCAGATGTTGAAAAGGCAGCCGATGAAGTTGGCGCTGTCGCCGATGACCGCATCTGGTATCGCACATTCGTCCATGTTGTGCACCAGTTGACTCGGCGCAGCGCAGAGCGAGCGCACATTGTCAACCACCGTGGCTACAGCCTGCCGCACATTGAACGAGCGCCGCGTCAGTAGCTGCCCGACAGAAGGACCACCTCCATCAAGAGCGCTCGCTTCGATGCGCTTCTGCGATTTGCGCATGAACAAGAGATTGTCGACGCTGCGCAGTAGCACAGCGCAGGACGCCTCCACCGTGCTCAGCAGCATCAGCGCCTCCGGATCGCCAGACACTGTTGGCATTTCACGCATCAATGAAGCGGTGGACTGCAAGCTGCTGCACGGCGTCCGCAGGTCGTGTGATGTGTGAACCAGAAGATCGGCCAAACGACCATCAGCCTTGTACGGCATGGAGGCATCGAGCATCACGACGTAAACGAAAGCATCGGATGCATACGCGCGGACCTCGACGGGCTTCCATACGGCCAGCAGCATGCGGTCAGAGTCCAGCTGCGATGCGCCACATGCATGACGTACGCGGATGTACTCCTCTTGCGATTGTGCCGCCGACCTCTTTGCACGAGTTGCGTCGCGCGCAGACGCGATGAGCTCACGCAGCGCTGCACGGTCTTCGTGCAGGAGGAATTCCGACACTTGTCGCCCAAGAAGGACGCTCTCGTCTAACTCCAGCAGGGTGCACAGCGACTGCGAGACGAAGACATAGCGACCGTCCAGGTCCAGCGCGCTAAATCCAGCCACGCTCAGGCCGAGCAACAGGCGGAACGCCTCTTCAGTCGGCACAACCGTCGCTGGCGGAACCAGCTGCGACATGGAGGCAACGGGGGCGCCAAGGTCTGCACCCTTGGACGCCTAAGACTTCCCCAAGTGGCCCTCTGCCTTGGGGCCACATGCAGAAACGCGTCATACGCCATAAACATATCGCGGGCAAGCGTCGCTCGGCATCGTGCGAGTCAAGCGTGGCGCTGGAGAGAGCAATCTCTGTGTGCCCATATTGCAGGCAGCTGCACAGCGGAATGACAGGCGGCGCTGGCAGCCCATGTCAGCCCAGTCCCGCATGTTGCAACAAATCGACAGTGCCGCGTGCCCTGGCGGAGCCGGGGCAGGTGCGTACGGCCGGGTAGCCTATACTGCAAGACACTCTGCCCCTCGACTGCCCCGTGGTTCATGCGCCACTGCGGCTGACTGCTTCTTCACACGCTGCCCAGAACTCCGGCGGGGAGGCCAGCCCCGCCCGTGAGCGACTGAGCTGTGAATAGACGATGGACGGGCGGCACTTCTGGTGCATCTCCCAGCTCGCGGACGCCTTCGAGCTGAAGGAGCAGGTGGTGACGAACGCCATTAGGTGCGAAGCACACTCTTGAGACGCAGAGTCGACGGCAACTCCGCGTGCGCCGCTGCAGTAGACGGGGCGCAGCAGGAGGGGCACTGTCGTCTGTGTTGACCAGGGCCTACCCCCTGGTGGTAAAGTCCTGCCTGCACCGCTCCGAAGCACGTCGCTGCGCTCGGCCTGCCGCCATGACTGCGATACGACGACCGGCGCAGCGCAATCAGCTCGCGGAACTGCTGGTTGCTCGCGTTGAAGCAGCTCCACTGAAGCACGTGCTCGTTCGTTGCCGTCCTTCCCGTGCGCCTGCAGCGACAACTATCGCGACGACTTGGACGAGTTCTGGACGCCTACCGGGCCGAAGAAGCTGGTGTTCCTCTACCAGGCGCGTGTTGAGCACACACGCGGCGCTGTATGGCTGGTCAAGGCCCGCCCCAGGGACATGAGATCGCTGACAGCAACCTGTGTCCCGCTTACGCGCACACACCAGCAACGGGAGAACACACTCCCCAATGGACAGACAGTGCTTGAGGACGGGCCACCGGAGCTGTTCTTAACTACTGGCGAGGTACGTCGGCCACCTCTGCGGACGACAGCCTTGTCGCTGTTCTCTGTCTTCCCGCACACGACTGACAGCTCCTGTGCTACACAGAGCGTCACGTTGCGTGGTAAAGCGGTGTATTTCATCCGCATCTCGTCGAAAGGAGTGACCGATAAGACAGTGGAGCAGGACGTTGCTGTCGGCGAGCTCCAAGGCAGCGCTCTGGACGCGTTCCGGTCGCTCGTGTCGGACCTGTACCTGCCGCTACTGAAGGACCAGCCGGTGGACACGACCTGGGGCCGAGCGCCGGAGGAGGCGGCTTCAGAGTTCCTCAACGGCGCCCAGCACCTAGTCTCTGTTCTTGGCGAGGCGGCGCAATCACTCATCGGCGGTGTGGATCTACGCAAACCGGACCGCCGTTTCGCGCCCTCGGATGGACCGGAGCCGACACCCGCGATGGCGGCAAAGATGGCAGCTGACAACGAGGCGGCTGCTCACTTTGACGGCCTCGTGCTCGAGTGGTGTAACCACATCAACCGCCTGGTGGATGATACCGACTCGTTGCGTCGCGAACCTGATGATGCGGGTCCATTCACAGAGCTTGCGTTCTGGCGAGACCGCATGGCGAAGCTGAACAGTGTGCATGAGCAGCTGAAAGCCAAGGAGGCTCACCTCGCACTGGACACATGCGCTGCTGCCCGTAGCGCGGGGCACACCAACTGGCGCACCTGCGAAGGCCGGCTGACGGAGGCGGTGAGCGAGGCGAAGGACAATGTCAAGTACTTGACGACACTGGAGAAGTCGTTCGAGGTGCTGTACACTGGCACGCCAGCCAGCATCCTGGAGTCGCTGCCTGCGATGCTGAACAACATCAAGATGTTGCACGCCATTGCGCGGTACTACGGGACGCCGCAGCGCATGACGACGCTGTTCAGCAAGGTGACTGCACAGATGATCACAAACTGCCGCAAGTTCCTGCTTTTGCCTGGCAAGCTATATGACCAGGACAAGCCCAGCCTGTTGGCGAATCTAGAGCTGCCGCTACGGCTGAACAACGCGTACCAGGAGCAGTACCGTGCCATCTGCGACAAGCTTGCGGAGCAGCAGGATGCAAAGCCGTGGGCGTTCGATGAGCGCAAGATCTTCATCAAGTTCGATTTGTTTGCCAAGCGGTGCAGCAAGCTGTGCGATCTGTTCGCCACCATCCACCAGTTTGGTGTCCTTGCGCAGCAGACGCACATCGACGGCCTGGAGGAGATCATCAAGTCGTTCTTCGTCATCGTAGACGACTTCAAGCGCCGCCCGTATGATTTGCTGGACTACCAGAAGAGCAGCTTCGATCGTGACCTGCTTGAGTTCAATGTCAGCGTCAGCGAGATGGAGGGCGCTCTGCAGGCGTTCATCAACTCGTCGTTCGACAACATGCAGAGCACAGACCACGCGCTCAGTCTCCTGCGCCAGCTGCGTGCTGTCCTGCAGCGCGATGCGCTGCGTGCAGACTTGGACGAGAAATACATGGTCATCTTCCAGAACTACGGACTGGATCTTGACGCTGTCCAGAAGACATACGAGAAGCACAAGCACGCGCCTCCACTGGCGCGTAATGCGCCGCCAGTCGCGGGCAACATCGCCTGGTCTCGCCAGCTTCTCCGCCGTATAGAGGAGCCGATGCGCAAGTTCGCGTCCAATCCCGCCATTGTGGCCACCAAGGAGTACAAGCGCATCGTGAAGACGTACAACCGCGTCGCTGCTGCGCTGGTTGAGTTCGAGGCGCTATGGCATCGGGCGTGGGTCAAGTCTGTGGACAATGCGCGGCAAGGCCTGAACGCCACGCTGCTGGTTCGCCATCCGGAGACGGGTGCCCTGCTTGTTAACTTCGACCGCGATGTGGCCCAGCTGTTGCGTGAGACGCGATGCTTGCTCGCCATGGGCGTGGAGGTGCCCGAGCCGGCACGCATGGTGCTTCTGCAGGAGGACACGTTCAAGCGCGTGCATGGCCAGCTTGCGCATGTCATCAAGGAGTACTCACGCATTCTTGACGGCGTCCTGCCGGTCGCAAAGCCGCTGCTGCGGCCGCATTTGGAGGACTTGGACCGCGCCCTGGGCGGCGGCCTGACCTCACTCACGTGGACGAGCCTCAACATCGACGCGTACCTGACGCGCGTCTACACGGGTCTGTCCCAACTGGAGGAGCTGGTCCGCAAGGTGAACGACATCATCGACAACCGGGTGGAGAGCAACCTGAAGGCGATGAGCGCCACTCGGCTGGTTGATCTCCCCCGAGACAAGTCCTTCACTTTCGATGACTTTGTGGCGCATCAGAGCGAGTTCATCAAGCAGCGCACTGACGAGCTGGTGGTGCGCAACCGGGAAGTGCAGCGCGCAGTGGATGACCTGCTTGAGCTTGTGGGCCGTATTCCGCCCGGGTCTGCGTGCCTGTCGGACGCCGAGTCTGGCGCATTCACGCGGCACTACAGCCGGCTGACCTACATCGCTGTGCGGACCAGCATCCGCGCGTCTCTCGGCGCCATGAAGACGCGCTTGACACGCCGACCATCAGGGATGGCAACCACAGCAGCGGGGCTGCCGCTGCATGTGCGCCCTCTCTTCGACGTGGAGCTTGAGCTTGTGGTGCCCAGTGTCAGCTTGAAGCCCAGTTTGGAGGACATCCAGGGGGCGGTGAATTCCATCGCGAAGCGGGTCCTCCGCTCCGCCCTTGAGTTGCCTCTGTGGGGCGGCGACCAAGGCGGGCCAGTGGCACCATCCACGCCAGCCGGCATCGCCAGCGTGCCAGAGGAGTGGCCAGCGACAGGGGGACCACCCAGTCCGCGAATGGAGCTCAAGGGCGCCGGCATTGAGGCCCCTCCATCACCTGGCTCGCACTCCGACAGCCATGCGCCGCCCACGCCCGTGTCTACTGGCTGGAAGCTCGTGCGGGCTCACGTCGTCGGCGCCGGCACGTACTTCGACCTCATCGCGCGGGACCATCAGATCGTGCGTGCCGTGCTCATGCTGGCTGGCTGCATCGCGGGCGCCAAAGCCGATGTTCTCGACTTTGTGAGCACGTTCAGCCGCTACGACTTCCTGTGGAAGCTTGACCTTGCCGCTGAGTATGCGGCTTTTGTGCGGACGCAGCCCTCTGTAGACGGTTTTGAGGCGGAGCTGCGCAAATACATGGCCCTTGAAACGGAGGTTGCGGGCATTACAGCCACGCACACCGTCGCCGCTTTCCGCCTGCACACCGGCCCGCTGCGTTCCAGTCTCAAAGCAGAGGCGGCTGCGTGGAAGACCGCGTTCGCCAAGAATCTGCACACGCAGGCGCTGGAGGACTTGCGCGCGATGCACGACTACATGCGTGAAGCCACCCTGAAGCTGGGTCAGAAGATCGAGGATCTGGAGGATGTGCGCGGTATTATGGACCTGCAGCGCGAGCTGCGCGACCGGGAGGCGGAGATCGACACGCTGATGACGCCCATCGAGGAGATTTACGCCCTGCTCGGCCGCTACGAAGTGCGCGTGCCTCGCGAGGAGACGGATCTCCTGGCTGACCTGCGCCCGCACTGGCGCAAGCTTCTCAAGCTGTCTGACAGCGTGTCAGACACGCTGGCGGGCTTGCAGGAGGGGTTCAAGACGGACCTTGTGCGCGAGGTGAAAGCCTTCGTCACTGATGTGGTCCTTTTCCGCAGCGACTGGGAGGGCAACGGCCCCATGGTCCTGGGCCTGGACCCCATCGACGCAGCTGACCGGCTGAAGAAGTTCCAGCAGCTGTTCGAGCTGCGCAAGCGCAAGTGGGACAACTTCAAGATGGGCGAGGAGCTCTTCGGCATGGCTGTCACTAGCTACCCCGAGCTCGAGCGCACTGAGCGCGAGATTGCGTTGCTGGACCGCCTGTACGCGCTCTACCTCGCCGTCCTGGCCGCGTGGAAAGGCTTTGCGGAGGTGCACTGGTCGGATTTGGCGGGCGCGCTGGACGGCATGAGCGACCAGATGAATGCCTTCTCCGCGCAAGCCAAGAAGATGCCAAAGTCGCTGCGCGAGTGGCCTGCATACCAGGACTGCAAGAAGCGCATTGACGACTTCCTGGCGCTGGTGCCACTGCTGCAGTCGCTGTTGAGCAAGGCGATGCGGCCGCGGCATTGGGAGCAGTTGCAGCACATCACGGGCAAGGGGCTTGATCTGCGCGAGGATGTGTTTTTGCTGGGCCACATGTTTGACTCCGACCTGCTGGCGCACCGCGAGGATGTGGAGGATCTGGCGGTGAGTGCCGTAAAAGAGGAGCAGATTGAGCTGAAGCTGGCCGCCATCGCCTCGGAGTGGGGCGCCCAGGCGTTCTCGTTCACCACGTACAAGACCCGCGGCGCTGTGGTCCTGGAGCCGGCGCCGACGGTGGAGCTGGTGGAGCGGCTGGAGGACAGCCAGATGACCCTGGCCAGCATCGCCACCAACCGGTACAGCGCCTTCTGCCGCGACGAGGTCCAGAAGTGGATCACTAAGCTGTCCGTCGTGTCCGAGTGCATCGAGGGCTGGCTTGTGGTCCAGAACATGTGGATGTACATGGAGGCCGTGTTCAGCGGAGGCGACATTGTGAAGCAGTTGCCGATGGAGGCGAAGCGGTTCGCCAACATCGACAAGAACTACATGAAGGCTGTCCAGACAGCGAATGAGATCCTCAATGTGGTGGGCGTCTGCTACGGCAACGACGTCATGCGCGGATTGCTGCCACACCTGACGGAGCAGCTGGAGTTGTGCCAAAAGTCGCTCACCGCCTTCCTGGACACCAAGCGCGCCGAGTTCCCGCGCTTCTACTTCGTGTCTGACCCCACGCTGCTGGAGATCCTGTCTCTGGGCAGTGACCCGGCGGCGGTGCAGCACCACTTCCAGAGCGGCCTCTTCGACAGCCTTGCGTCGGTGACTTTCGACAAAGCAGACAAGACCAAGATGCTGGCCATGCACTCGTCCACCGGCGAGACAGTGAAGTTGGTCAAGCTGGGCGCGGATAAGACGACGCTGGTGGACAACCCGGTGCTGGCCCAGGGCAACATCGAGTCCTGGCTGCAGGCGCTGGTGAGTGGCATGCAGACCACTGTGAAGGCCAACATCAAGCGAGCACCATCTGATTTCTTAGACCAGGAGCTGGAGACGTTCATTTTCGGGCACCCGGCGCAGGTGAGCCTGCTGGGTCTGCAGTTTGCATGGACAGCAGATGTGCAAGCTGGCCTGACGGCTGCGCGCAACGACAAGAACGTGATGGCCAAGGCACTGCGCACTGCAGACGCCATGCTGCGCGACTTGATCACCATCACCACCAAGCCGAACCTGAGCAAGAACGAGCGCACAAATGTGGAGACTTGCATCACAGTGCACGTCCACCAGCGCGACACGACCGAGGATTTGGTGGCGAAGCGCGTGAAGGATCCCACCGACTTCGAGTGGCTCAAGCAGGCGCGCTTCTACTGGCGCGCGGAGCAGGACACGGTCATAATCAGCATCTGTGACGTAGATTTCGAGTACA
>Ga0164296_1001700_pt1 | contig 22816 bp, 21 predicted proteins | sample GEODES057metaG_FD_113533 | JGI IMG/M metagenome (GOLD analysis project Ga0164296, IMG submission 113533) | Dystrophic lake water microbial communities from Trout Bog Lake, Wisconsin, USA - GEODES057 metaG | ecosystem: Environmental > Aquatic > Freshwater > Lake | place: USA: Trout Bog Lake...
AAAATCATCGCTAGCCGAAGCCTTAAGGCCATGGGCATGAGTTTTACAGATCGTCCAAGATGGGCACACGAGTTCATGAATGATCTCCTGATGCTGTTCATGATCAAGATGCATTGGCAGCATTTATTGTATGAATGGATACCGAGACCATGGACTCATCGCTATGAATGGGCGGCCACCATTTACCTGATCTACCTTTCGGTTCAATCCAAAGCGGCTCAGCTTGCTTAGTTAGCGTGGTATCTTCTCTGGCCTTATTACATACTTCGTAACCACAGGTTTTAAGAAGGGCTCAGAAGTAGCGCGTCAGATTAAGTCGGTAAGTCCAAAACCAAAACCCTAGTATTAAAGCGAATAAAAGTGCGCCGATGATGGGGTATTTATGCCTAATGCTCTGTTCTTCTTCAATGTCTTTTGTCCCATCGAACATTGATCGAATAAGGTTGTCTTTAAAGAGAAGCGAACTTACTAGGACGGCTATCACATGAATAATCACCAGTGAAAGCATCGTAAAAGAACCCCACTCATGTATTTGTTCAATGCGTGGAATATTAATACCCTCATATTCTAGCCAACCGCTGATGGTAGAAATAAGCCCAAGGATTAAAAGAGAAATGATCGAGATCCCGCCCGCTGGGTTATGACCCACCCATCGTTCTTTCTTGCTCGAGACAAACGATCTCAAGTACCGGATTATTTCTTTCGGACCTTTCATAAAGCTCGAGAAAATGGCGTATCGGCTTCCAGCAAAGCCCCAAATAATCCGAAATAGAATTAAGCCGAATATCGTGAAGCCACAGGTGACATGCAGGACAGCATAGTGGTCGTCCTCACCGGTGAGATAGGCGCCTATGAAGCTGGCAGCGAGGGTCCAGTGGAAGATCCGAGTTGGAAGATCCCAGACAAGTCGGCGCACTGGTTTTGCCACTGTCGCTGGTTGTCCTTTATTTTTTTGTGAGAAGGTAAGCAAGAACATCGCCTTTTTCTTGTGCTGAACACTCTCTTCCCAGGATATCCTTACAACTCCTCTTGTACCATTTCTCAACCTTCAAAGCATCTGTAAACCGTTCTGGATTAACGGCGGGTGCCATTGGTTTTATGGGTTTTTGAGTTTCTGCGTGCTTACCAGGTCCTTTGGGGTCATCTGTATGGCAGCTTGCGCAGCTCCACTCGCTACCGTGCCTATCCATAAAAAACTGTTCGCCCCTGCTGGGATCAAAGCCATTGAACAGAGGGTTTTGTTGTTTCGCCTCTGCAATGTACCTTGCAAGGAAGTCCTGCGGCATCTCGGCATTTGCGGCGGGCATAAATGTAAAGCCGAATAGGAAAAGGAAGAGTTTGATCATACGTTGCAGAGCCTCTGATACAGTTATTCATTGTAATTCAATCAGGCTTCTTATCTCTTTTGTTAGTTCCCATTTTTAGTTTTAGCGGGTGAACTTTCCTTCAGGCCTTCATGGTTTCATGGCAAAATCATGCATATGCGAGTAAAACTCGGAAAGTTCAATGATTTGTCTATCGGTCAGCTTTGAAGCGATGTCTTCATGGCTCTCGCAAGCTTTGCCCTCGCTACGGCATGCAGCAAGCCACTCGCAAAGGTATATTGAGTTTTGACCAGCAAGATTGGGTACATCATCAGCATGACTCATTCCATGGAGGCCATGGCAGCTTGCGCACTCTGTCTGGGAGAGCTTTAGAGTAGGGGTTTCTTCCATATGCATATGACCCATATCCATGCTCTCATGGCCCATATCCAGCCCATGACCCATGTGAGTGTGAGACATTGGGCATTCACCTTTTTCTTTCACAGCGTAAGCGTTACTGGCAAACCCAAAACAAAGGATGCTTAGACTAAGGACTTTAAAATAGTTAATTACTTTCATTTTCTGAATTTGTTCTCTAAAGCTCAGTTCGTTTGTGTTTTAGACCTTAGGTCCTTTACTTCTTAAACCTAGTGTTTGTGTTTCCGTCGATCTCTAAAGTTTGTTCTTTGCTTCCCAATAGATAGACGCTTGTGTTGGCGTAATAACTGGCGAGGTCATCAATGTTCTTGTCGGAAAAGGCTTCAAGTGCACCGTTCATGTTAGGGTGGGTGCGCTTCTGATCTCGATAAGCTTTCAATTGCTTTGCTAGATAACCTTTCTTTTGTCCGATAATGTTGGGCGGCATGTAATCTACGCGAACGTTCTCTTGGCCATGGCATCCACCGCAAAGATAGTAAGCGGTGTCTTCAACGGGGGTATCTACTTCAGCAAAGGCCAGATTCAGAAGGCTAGAAAATATAAATATCAGGCTCGATCTAAGTAATGAAGGGGGATTTGTTAGTTGATTCATGATCATCTCTGTCTGAATTCTCTGGTGTTGCTTCTGCTATGCGTCTAATGAAATTATCTAGTGATTTCTCGTTGGCTTTTGCTCTAAAACGCCACGTTGGTAACAAAGTAGGTTGTATTGTTTTGTCCGGCGCTCCGTCCATTCCCATCATAGTTCTGTGCAGCTCCATTAAATTCAGTATAGGCCGTGTATTGGAGTGAGAATCGTAAGTTGAAATAGGGGTCGGTTGTAAAGGTGCCTTTACCGAAAGGAACATAATCAAACTGTGCCAGGAACGCATTGGTGTTGGGAGAACCATTTGCGCTACAGGTTATTGATGAGTCATTCGATCCTACCCCACACCCGTAAAGTCCTTGGTCAGATGTTCCCCAGGTGTCTGTCCACATAAATGAGAGGCTGTATGTCTTTTTAAACGTGTACATCGCCATCATCATGTTCTGGTTTAGGTTGTTGTAATTATTGGAGCTTAGTCCTGCCGCTGCAGAAGCGCCCAAGTTGTAGTTATCCCGTGTATATCGCCACATCGCCATGAACATGTTGTCGTCATTGATCATGTAGGCGTAATTGCTATCAAAATTGAACTCTTGAATGCTATTGGTTCCTGTGGCTGCGGTACTGTAGTTTTGTCCGTCAACTGAGATATTGGCGCCTTGATTAACTCTTGGAGCCGTGTTTGCAGTTAAGCCAAATGTTCCGACCATAAGCCTATGAGATCCGAAGAGTTGTTCCCAATAAGCTCGCCAGTAACCTGCACCACCAACAATGCTTTGTGCATTTGATCCAAGAAAACTCGAGGTTCCCAGTCCTTGCCCCATAACAACGGACTGGTTTGTATAACCACCCGCTTCGAGATAAAGATGGTTATCAACTTTAGTGTAAGCCGTCATGCCCACAGAGGTTGGATTGGCCATTAATGTTTGAAGCCAGGGAACGGCCACCTGAGGCACTGCCACACTTGAGGCTGTTGGGCTATTGTATGGATACATCCAAGCAAAGCTTGTCATCCAAGTGTCGGACATCGTAGGTGCATTATTGGCCGTTATGCCATATTGCACGTTGTGCCCATCGTAACTTACATGGTCTGCGTAACGTATATCGGCCATGGCGAGAAAGATCTGCCGTCCTGTTTGTGGGCTAATCTGTAATTGAAGGTAACTGCCTACTTTTGGGAGAACTCGTCCAGTGTAATAAATGGCATCCCAATCATTGATAACATTTGATTGCGAGCTGGATTGATACTTGTTATTCGAGTAAAGGGGGCCACCCTGGGCGCCATTTGGTACAGGGCCATCTATATTGGTTACTGAAGCCACGATCTCAGCCGAAAAGTTATTTAGCAAGGTTGGGATCTTGGCCGCATCACCCGCTACATAACCGTCTAATTTGAATTTTGTGCCGTATTCAGTAAGCCATGGTCCATAGGATTGCATATGACATGTGGCGCAATTCTCTCCGGTTTGTCTAGAAAATGCCGGAGTGGCATCCGCATTACTCGCGAAGAGGGTGAGACCTAGCGTTAGAACCATCAGTAAACCGATAGCTTCTATGCGTGGTTTCAGAGGCCGAAATAGCGGTGAATGTGGCATCTTCATTTTTTATAACCGTAATGATTCAGATAGTTGACGCTTACTCGTGCCTTCATGAGGGGGCGATGTGCCTAGAAGCCATGATTTTGATGCGCAACCAGCAATAATGATGCCAATGTTGTGTGCGCGCAAATATCGGAACGTTTTTGTTGTTTATCTGTATTGGGCTCAGCAAAAAGTGTGTGATATCACACAAAAGACTGTGTCAAATGACGGGGGTAGATGATGCGGTCTAGCTGCTTGGTCAATATTTAATTTTGAACTTGACACTAAGAACACTCAGATAGTTGGTTGGTCCTTCTGTTGGAGCGGAGTATAGGAAATGAAGATTAATGGAACCAAAGAAAGGTTCCCAAAATATCTCTTGAGCTATATAAGTACTCAAAGGCCTTGGCTCGAATGGGCTTGGTGGAATCAGGCGAAGATACAACGCTAATCTATTTAATCTCCCGCGATAGAGCCAGCCATTTCTGGCTGTTCTATAACTTGAGACTGATGCCGCTGATGCCAGTGAATCCCATAGTGCCGTACCCCCAAACTTGCTCATATTTCTTATTGAGCAGGTTATCCATTCTAGTAAATAAGCTGACTTGTTCGTTCAGTTCGTAATTGAATGAGAGATTTACCAGAACATAACCAGCTACTTGAGAGACATAATTCGTGTTGTCCATTAAGCTTGGAGTGTTTCTTTCACCAAAGGCTAGGATGTTTAAGTGGGTTGAGGCCTTTTCCAAGAATCGGTAATCGACATCGAAGTTGCCTTTGTTTTTAGGTCGATTGAGCAGTGGCTGACTAGTTTGGGTGCCACTTTGCCAAGCGCCTTGAGTTTGGTCAAAAGTATAATTCAGTCTTAGAGAGAGTACGTCTGAGGGTTTATATTCCCAGAAAGTCTCAATTCCTTCAGATACAGCGCTCGAAACGTTGATCAAGTTGCCGTAATAAGGGCCATTATCATTGGCGACCCACTGAATTAAATTGTTAAATTTATTATGAAAATACAGAGTGCCAATCTTCATCTTTTTATCAAAGAGGTCCTGTTCAATCCCAGCATCCCAGTCGAGACTGGTTTCTGGAGATAGAGAGGGATTCCCATAACAGTTCTGGTTTAATTCGCACAGAGAAGGGGGTCTGAATGCAGTTCCGATGTTCGCCTTAATTCGATTATTTAACTCAGGAACCGCAATGACTTGATTGGCGCGCCAGGTCATATGGTTCCCAAAAATGCTGTTGCTATCGAGACGGCCGCCTATGGTGGTCTGAAAACGCTCCAGCCAATTGATTTCATTTTGGAGGTAGTAACCCCCATTGCTCATCGTTCCTTGATAACTGTTGGAAGGAAGTGTGGTTTGAGTGCTATAGGGTAGATAGCTATTAGGGTCGACACATAATCCAGCTGCGGCATCGGGGGGGCAAGTGAATGTTTGGTTTGAGGCATTCATCGAATCGAACTTCCCTTCTATGCCCGCTGTAACAGTGTCAAAGTCAGTGGCGTGAATGAAGTTTATCCATTCTATTTTTATCTGCTGTCCCTGAGTGCTGATGGGTTGGATGCTGGTTGAGGTGATATTGCTCGCAGCGCTCTGATCTGTATATGAGGTTTGGCGATTGGTTTGGCTGAGATTCACACCAAGGCGTTGCTCCCATTTTCGATCAAATAGGAAGAGCTTCGCCTGACCTCTGGTATAAATTTCATTTGTATTTTGTGTGTAATAAGGATTATCGCAAGTAATTGTTTGGCCATCATAGGATTGATAAGAGCCACCACAGTTGTCGAGACCTACTTGACCGTTGTTGTAGCGAAGCGTCCAGTCCAGATCGAGGTCTGGGGTCACTAGATAGCTTGTTCGTGCCTGAACGGTCGTATTCTGGTAAGAATCCCGTTCAGGATTTCCCATAGAGGTATCTGCTGCAGATACCCCCAGTGTATAAAAATGACTCGCACTTAAGGTGTAATTAAGGCCATTGTTTTCTCCTGAAACACTGCCCCCCGTCTTCCATGTATTGTAGTTGCCACCTTCAGCTAAGCCGGTAAATGCGGGTTTTCCTGAACCATGTTTGGTAATAATGTGAATGACACCGCCCATGGCGTCAGCACCCCACATGGCGCTGGCGGCACCCCTAAGAACCTCAATTCGCTCTATGTTGTCTACTTGAAGATTTGCAAAGTCGAAACCACCGCTTGGGCTGCTTGGATCATTCATCATGATGTTGTCAATGAGGACCAAGGTCTGATTGGAGTTGGCGCCTCTCGTGAACACAGATGTTTGTTGACCAGGTCCTCCCGAGCTTAAAACATCAAGTCCCGGAACCACGCGGAGAATTTCAGCTACGGTATTAATTCGACGTGCCTTAATTTCATCGGCGGTTATCACGGTCATCGTATTGGCAATTAGCGACTCTTTGGTTTCAGTTCGTGTTGCAGTCACTACAACGGGATCAAGAGTGTCTGTTGAGTCACTTTCAGCGTGAACGTCTTGAATGCAAAAAAGGAGGGCGAGGGCTAGTAAGCCATTTATCCGTTTCATAGCAACTTGATCTTTTGACCAGGGCAACACCCGCCCAAGCGTGAAAAAACGCTACGAAATTGAATGGCAAAAGGAGAAATAGCGGATGAGTGCTGGGATTTAGGCAGCGCTCACCAGCCAACCCAAAAGCCCTCCGCAGCGGTCGGTTCTGTCCTAGGCCGGTCTCCGGGCTTGTAAGTGCTTTAATGGGCGAGAGCATCACCTTCCCATACTCGAAAGTACAGTGGTATTTTGATGATCCTTAACTTACTTACCGTTGCGGGGGCAGCGTCGGATTGGGAGGTTTTCACAAAACCTCATCACCGTCTTCCCGTTTAACCTACCGCGTCGAATGGGGGTAGGCACCTGAACAATGATTTCATTATCCCCTACACGCCCGCCAACGACAAGCTAAAGCCTTAACTCGGAGTAGGGCGGTGCGTATTTTTGAGCCAAGGGATCGAATTCTTTTGTTTAGGTTGTACATGGGGAGTTCTTCATCGACGCTTTACTGACCATCTGAGTGGCACTTGAAAATGTTACTGCTGGGTTGGATGACCGATTCTATTTGGTGAACTTAGTAGCCACATTTTGATGGAAGTCTTTTGAAGGAAAATAGCTTGTATTCGTTGAAATTTCGATCATGGCCTCTATGAAGTTGAAGCACTGCCTCTCTAAGAAATTATCCCCAAGCTTTAACGATCATTTTAATAGCCAAAATCATAGATTCCATTTGAACTGAAACGAAGGGATACCAAAAGGTATGTCCAAAATGCAACTAAAATCCCCGCTATGGACCTTCCAGTTGAATTTAGTAAGGGGCTTTTTTTCGTATGAAGTATTTTTATGTGATCTATAGTGAAGACTTATGGATCAATAAAAATCCTTCTATGGATGTGAATTGAAACTCCTTGGTATGTTTGTGTTCTCATGATGAGGTAGCTTAGTTGATCGATAATCTGCGGCTATCGATATCATTTTTGCTTTTTGGGGGGCGTAAGTCTGATGCACACGCTGATTACAGGAGCCAGTCGCGGTATTGGCGAAAGCTTTGCGAGGCGATTGGCGAAAGAGGGGACCTCTTTAGTTTTAGTGGCGAGAAGCGAAAATGAACTTAATGCCCTCCGTTTGGAGTTGAAAACGAGTTACGGTGTAGCAGTCGAAGTGATTGCTGTTGATCTATCAAAAGAAGATGCAGCACATATAATTTATACAGTTTGTCAGCAACGGCAGATTACTGTGAATGCTCTCATCAATAATGCAGGCTTTGGTGCCTTCGGTTCTTTCCTTTCCCACTCTGGAAACCAATACCAAACCATGCTGCAGGTGAATGGAATGGTTCCAATACTCTTAGTCCAATATTTTCTCCCGGACATGATGGCAAGGCAATCAGGCACAATTATTAATGTGGCCTCTATGGCTGCATTTCAGCCCACTCCTTATATGGCAGTGTATGGAGCGACCAAGTCTTTTATGATCTCACTTTCGATGTCCCTCGAGGCTGAGTGTCGCGGCACGGGGGTTCGTGTACTCACTGTTTGCCCGGGTTTAACAAAGACCAACTTTTTCGAGGCTGCGGGTCTCACGCAATTGGATGGTCTATTTGCAGGCGTCCCAGTACAATCTTCAGATGAAGTAGTTGATGAGGTCCTTGAGGCTTTAAAGCATGGCCGTTGTCTCATTATTCCGGGTTGGCGGAATCGAGTGGTTCTTGCGGTCATGAACTTTCTTCCCAAAAGCATTCTGCTTTCACTTTCCCGCTTTGTGCTAAAAAAGAATTTTGGGTAATGCACTTGCAACAACATAGTCAAAGTCGTCTAAGGCGGCAAGAGAGATTCTGAATGGTTCAACATATGAAATGCTCCAAGCAAACTAAGTACGTAATCCTTGTTTCTTTTATCGTCCTCTTGATCGGTTGCGCTGAGAAAAAAGTCATAAACAAGGATGCTATTGAACCTTTATCAGGTCACGAGTCGATAGATCAGGACGGGATTAAATGGGAGTTACTCAATAAATCGGTGCTTTCTAATAGCGTAAGCGATCAGGTTGAAATTGGTGATTTTGGTAAAACCAATAATGTCGTTAGCTTCAAAAGACGTCATACAGCCACCAATAGCCTTTTGAAACATGTGGCTCTGACCGTTGAAGAGATAGACTGTAGCGCCAACAATTATCGGATTTTGTCCGGAGAGCTGACGCAGACACTTGCAGATGGGTCAAAAAAACACGAGAAGTTGGATGGCTCTCTTATCTGGAAGCCGATTTCACCCGTCAGTGTAGGAACAGCAGGTCTTAAGCTGGCTAAAGATCTCTGCTCTCGTTAGTTTACCTCGGGTTTTGTTTCTACCCTTAACCATGGCTGAAAAGGAACTATTGCAACGCTGCGAGCGTGCTCTATTGTTCTATTCTTAAGGGAACTCCAAGTGCAGCATATTCCTGTTGAAGCTTCGGCCCTTGCTGGTGATCTATTGCGAGCCGACGAAGTCGATGCACAAGCACTGGATTCGGTGCTGGAAAACGACGTACACTTGGGCCATAAGAGTATTGTTGGCTAGATAGCCAAATGAGCTTGCGTATCAGACGTTGTGCCTTTTTGCTCTCAGAGTAGAGTGTTCAACGACAGTCTTTTAACAGCACTTGGAGAAATGGTGACCGGTAATCCAACCAGAGTGGAGTAAACTTCAGTTTCTTTGCTGGATCTCGTAATGCCGATGTACCCCAAGACACTTGAAGCGCTGCTTAAAGAACTCACTCTCAGTTCGATTGCCTTGAATGCCGAATGGGTTACGAATACAGCTGAACTGAATGAGAGCCTTTTTGAAGCCGTCTCTTGTAGACGTATTGTTGACTGTGTTCAGTTTGAACAATACATTCCGAATTCATCGATTACTTTTAAACTAGCGCCAGATGTCTGTGAGGCTTCATACGATTATCAGCGGGAGCTAAATAAAATCAAATGGTCTCTAGTGCTTCCAAAGCTTGATGCTGAGTACCTTCTGTGCTCATCAATATCGCCCATAGATGTTCTTTCTGAAGCTCAAATCGATTTACAGGAAGGCAGTAGCTGGGTATACGACGTACTTAAGACCGTGATCGAGTTTGAGCAGTAATTTCTGCCCACAATACTAGAGAGGTGACTCAATGTTCTTCAATAAAATTTTATCGGTCTTAGGTGTTCTGATGTATTTTTGCTCGGGTGTATCAGCTGATACCTTGCCTGACGGTAAGTGGGAATTGACTGCAAAGGTAGAAGTCACAGGTCTACCGCTAAAAGTGCCTGATCAGACCGCAACGATGTGCGTAGATAACAAAAACAACCCAGATCCTAACAAGCCCCCTATTGCGGCTCCGAAGTCATGTGTATTTAGTGACTACAAGGTAAGCGGTAAAACAATTAGCTGGGCTATGGAATGTTCGGGGCAGCTGAATTTGAAAGGTAGGGGAGAGCTTACTTTCACAGAAACCGACTATAGCGGTCGATCTTCAGTCGATATCAAAATGCCTGGACTTGGAAGCATTAAGGCTAACCAAACCTACACGGGTAAACGTTTGGGTGCCTGTTGATCGCGCATCAGTCAATCTAACGAAACTCTGTCAGCCCATGCGGATTCAAGGTCCCGCATGGACGATATGAGCTGTTTACACTTAGTATTGGGTTGGTTTCTTAGGGCCGGGCGTGTTTCCGAAGGGGGTGGGTGAGCTAGCATCTCCACACGCTGTGAGTGTTAACCCTACTAGGACGGCCAGGACGATTATTTTCATTGTTTTCATCTTCTTTCTCATGCTGTTGATTATGAAGAGTGAATCTATACGTATGGGGTGAGATCAGTTGATATCGTCCGATAGGTAAATATTGACTCGACGGTTGACCTTCAGGTCATTGTGATCGACTGTCCTAAGCAAGGATCAAACCTAGCTTAAACACAATGAACCTAAATTTAGACTTCCGTTCCTGAATGTAGTTCAGTTTATTCTCTGCTCAGATCAGAGGGGTAATCATGACGGGTCATCTATTTTCTTTTTTTCCTAAGCAGGGCAGGACCTATGAACGAACGGTCTCTTTGTTGAAGGTATCGGGTTTGAGGCCGATAATCAAATGTAACTGAATTGTTAGATATGGAGTTCTCGTGAACGATAGCGCAAACATACAAAACACGCTCGGTTCAGAGAGTAGTTCTCAGGACATATTGGTGAGCCCAGGGGTTCGAGTCGATCGTGAACTACTGGAAGCTACTAGGCCCTTTGGCTATGAATCCCCATGGACGAGTCGGCTTGAGGTACTGACGACCTATGGTCTCCTCTGTGTTTCCCTTTTTCTTGCGAGTCGGGATGTTCCATGGGGGATCAGGACGTTGTTTTCGTTACTGTCAGGGCTGATTATGGTCAGGGCATTCATCACCTATCACGATTATATGCATGGGGCGATTCTTCGTAATTCCAAGGCTGCACGTCTCTTGTTTGAGTGCTATGGGGCTTTGATCCTGACACCACCCAGGTCATGGCAAAAAAGCCATAATTTCCATCATGGTCATATAGGTCAGTTGGAGGGCTCTGGGGTAGGTTCTTTCCGTATAATGACCTTGGTGGACTGGAGTAAATCCTCACTTAAAGAGCGTCTCCAATATCGTATAGAAAGGCATCCTTTAATCGTGCTGTTCGCTTATCCCTTTGTGTTCTTGCTCAATATCACGCTTTTGCCTTTGTTGAGAGATCCTAAACGTCATTGGGATTCTGCGGTTTCTTTACTGACTCACTTTGGTTTGATTGTGTTTCTATGGCATTTAGGCGGGTTTGCTCTGGCTCTTTTTGTGATCATCCTTCCAATGTTCATTGCCTCTGGCTTAGGCGGATACCTCTTCTTTGCTCAGCATAGTTTTAAACGCATGAAGATTTTGACGCCCAAGGCATGGACCTTCTATAGAGCGGCGCTGCAGTCCTCTAGCTATATGAAATTAAATCGATTGATGCAATGGTTTACGGGAAATATCGGATATCACCACATTCATCATTTAAACGTTAGGATTCCCTTTTATCGATTGCCTGAAGCTATGGCCGCTATTCCAGAATTGCAGACACCTGCAACCACAACCCTAACCACTGCTGAGATTGTGGCGTGTTTTCAGGCCAACTTATGGGATGAAGAGAATGATTGTATGGTCAATTACCCATGAGACTGGACGATCAGTGTGAGAGTGATCATAGCGTTGAGGCCCTTAGCCCCAAGGGCGTAAGGGTTCATCGGGAGGTTTAACGTCAAGCTGACCAGCGCCTCCAAGCGCTTTGTAAAGCGCGATCAGATATTGAGTGGTTTGGGCTTTTGATTCGGCGAGCTCAAGCTCCTGAAGGTAAAGCGCTCTCTGTGCCTCCAGAACATCTAGGAAAGTCGAAATCCCCTCTTGATAGCGGAGATCGGCAAGCCGGAGTGATTCCGTGAGGTCTTTAACGGAGTTGGCGAGCTTCTGTCGGCGGAGGTCTTCTTTAAGATATTGAGTCATGACCGTCTCCACCTCTTTAAGTGCATCCAAAACGGTCTTTTGGTAGTTCAGGAATGCTTCCTGTTGTCGTGCATCAGCCAGATCAATACCCGCTCGAATTCGGCCGAAGTTAAAAATCGGTTGCATAATGGAACTACCGCTAGCCCATGAAAAGGCGCTTGAGCGGAATAAATTTTCAAGATCGGAATTTTGAAAGCCTGCAAAAGCAGCTATGGAGATTTTTGGGAAGAGTTCCGCAAAGGCCGCTCCTTGGTTAGCTGTTGCGGCGGCCAGATCGCGTTCAGCTCGTCTAATATCAGGTCGAAGCTCAAGCGTCTCAGCAGGTCTGGTTAAAAGCTCAGTGGCTGAGGGGTTTGGGACATCTTGTGTTTCCTTGAGGCGCATTGTGAGTGTGCCCGGTTTTTGAGCTATGAGGACCTCTAATTGATGTTGAGCGGCTGAAAGCTGGGCTTCTATCGCTGGAAGATGCGCATCGGTGACTTCTGTTTGTGCTCTTGCTCTGGCTACATCAAAGCGTGTTCCAACCCCTTCATCATTGAGCTGATTCGTGAGCTTTAAAGTTTTCGTTTGCGAGGCGAGGTTATCCTTAGTGATTCGCCATTGATTCTGGAGATTTCTGTATTCTGTATAGGTTCTTGCAATCTCAGCAGTTAGCAGAACCCAGGCTTCACGGTAGTCTTCAGTAGCGCTGTCGGATATGGCGGTGGAGGCTTCAAGTTTTCGATGGAGTCGACCAAAGATATCGATTTCCCAAATGGCATCAAATCCGGCTAGGAAATAATTGAAAGAGCTGTTTCCTGCCTGATTGGCGCCTGGGAAGAGATTATCGACATGGGCGGGTGATGCAACCGCACCCACCCTTGGATAGAGTGCGGCTCGATTGGCTCTCCGCTCGGCTCGAGCCTGTTCGATTCGGGTAAATGCAATCTGTACATCAAGGTTTTGATCACGGCCTAATTCAATGAGTTGCGTGAGTTGTGGGTCATTAAAGCTGGTCCACCAGGATTTGAGTTTTTCTTTCGTTATTGGTTTTAAGGCCTTTTCGTTAGCGCCCTCCGATTTCCAGCGTCCAGGTATAGAAGGGGATGGCGCGGTGTAATCAGGTCCTACTGTGCAGCCTAGTGATAATAGGATGTAGAAAGTAATGCAGGCGTTACGCAGCAAGATGGTGCCCCTTCAGGAAGAGACTCACGGATGAGTCGATCAGATGGCGCTTTTCTATGGGTGATAAACCTTGTTGAAGACCCATTAAGCATCTGAAGTGCGGGATACCCTTTAGCATACCGATCAACAATTGCGAAGAACTATCCGTATCGGGGATATCCAGTCGAGATTGATTATGAAGCTCTTTGAGGTAATTCGAAATCAGCTGCATCATGGGGATGGCTGTGGCTTCATAAACGCTGGAACCCAGTTCTGGAAAGTGTTGTTGTTCGGCAATCAGAAGACGATAGAGTGCCAAGGCATTATCTGCATACATAAGATCAACGAAAGCTTCTGCAATGGCTTTAAGTCCCGCCTCTGGGCTTGCGAACGTATTTGGGGCGGTTTCAATCGTGCCGAGAAGGCTATCGCACTGCTTCTTGATGACCTCAACGAATAAATCGTGCTTGCTGGTGAAATGGGCATAGAGTGTGGGTTTGGAAACAGGGGCCGCTTCAGCAATGGTCTCCATGCTGGTGCTGGTATAGCCATTGGTGATGAAGGCATGCTCTGCAGCTAAGAGGATGGCCTGATGCTTCTGGTTGCGAAGGCTGTTCATCTGTTGGGCTTAATTATGATTGCGGTGGTTCCTGCTGAGGATTATCATATACTAAACTGTTCAGTAAAATAAACAAGCCAGATGCCTAAGCAAAAACTCATATTGATCCCTTTGGTGCTCCTGGTCTTAATTGTCTTCACGCTTTATTGGCGCTTTGCCATTCACCCTTTCGAAAGCACGGACAATACCTATTTAAAGGCCCACCTCAGTCTCATCAGCCCCAGGGAGTCAGGATATGTGAAAGAAGTGCTCTTTGAGAATAATCAGCCGGTAAAGCCAGGAGATCTTTTGGTTGTGATCGATGATGCTGACTTCAAAGCGAAGGTAGCTGAAGGAGAGGCGGAGATTCAGGTTGAACTCGCACAAATCAGAAGCCTTCAGACCGATAAACGGGTTCAGTTAAGCCGAATACAGCAGCAAGCATCCGAAATTGTCAGTGCAGATGCTGATCTTGAACGGGCCGCAAAGGACCTAAAGCGATTTGATAATCTCGTAAGAGAAGGAGCGGTATCCAATCAGGCTCATGATTCCGCCAGTGCAGGTTTAAAGCAGGCTAAGGCACAAAGGGAGAAATTCTTGGCCGTTCGTGCTGAGGAAGAAGGTCAGTTATCCATGATGGATGCCCGTATCCAAGAGGCTCAGGCGAGAATCGCTTCGCTAGAAGCGACGCTTGAAATGGCGCGCATAGCCCTTTCCCACACGCGGATTTATGCACCCATCGCGGGTATCCTAGGTAATCGTATGGTCCAGGTTGGCCAGTTAGTCAAGCCTGGTAACGTAGTGGCCTATTTGACACCTGATCATGGCCTGTTTATTGAGGCCAATTTCAAAGAAACACAGATAGATAAAATGAAACCAGGTCAGAAAGTTTCTATTGAAATAGATGCTTTCCCTGACGAAGAGTTTACGGGTGTCGTCGACAGTTTTGCGCCGGCTTCTGGGTCTGAGTACAGCCTGCTCCCTTCAGAGAACGCGACAGGCAATTTCACCAAGATCGTTCGTCGAGTACCCGTTAAAATCAACTTCGACCCTAATCAGGATCTTACTAAACTAAGACCCGGGCTTTCTGCGATGGCTAAGGTACGCGTTCAGTAGACCATGACTTCAGCATCGGATGGTTCTGAGTCTACCGATTTCTCGCTTCAGCCCCCCGAGGCGGTGGGTGAGCGTACGCTCTCAACTCGTGAGTGGATCGGTTTCATTGCCATGGTATTTGGTATTTTCATGGCCATTCTCGATATACAGATTGTGGCGAGTTCACTGCAGCAAATCCAAGCGGGCCTCTCAGCCACACGAGATGAAATTACATGGGTACAAACCGCTTATCTCATTGCTGAGGTCGTCATTATTCCTTTGTCCGGATGGCTAGCTAGGGCGCTTTCAACGCGATACCTCTTTGCGATTTCCTGTGCCGGCTTTACGTTGATGAGCTTATTGTGTGCACTGGCCTGGGATCTAGAATCTATGGTGGTGTTTCGAGGTTTGCAAGGGTTATTCGGCGGCGCAATGATCCCCACCGTATTTGCGGTGATCTATACGATGTTTCCACCTCGATTACAGCCCTCCATGACGATTGTCGTTGGACTAGTCGTGACCATTGCGCCTACTGCAGGTCCTGTCTTGGGTGGTTATCTGACGGATGCCGTTTCCTGGAAAGCCTTGTTCTTGGTCAATCTAATCCCAGGGCTTTTGGTCTCTATCTTGACTTGGCTCTTAGTGCGTGTGGATGAACCCGAGTGGACACTCCTTGAGCGCATCGATTTTCGTGGCATCTTCTATATTGTTGTTTTTCTTGGCTGCCTTCAGTTCGTTCTCGAAGAGGGTGTCCGTAAGGAATGGTTTGATAGTCGAGAGATCGTTGTATTTTCAATCCTTTCTGTCGTTGCAGGTGTTGCGCTTATTTATAGAGAGCTCACTACCGAGAACCCCATTGTTGATCTTATGGCGTTTCGGGACGGTAATTTTGCAGTAGGTTGTATTTTTAGTTTTATTCTAGGTATAGGTCTTTACACCATCATCTACCTGATGCCCGTATACCTTGCCAGCGTCAAGGGCCTCAGTAGTCTTCAGATCGGTCAATACATTATGGTTGTTGGTCTGTTTCAATTTGTTTCCGCCTTTGTGGCGGGTCCTCTGGCTAAAGTGATTGATAATCGAGTGATGCTTTTTATGGGTTTACTCCTCTATGGCCTCGGTTGTTGGACCAATGGTGGTCTTACTCATGATGATGCCTATTGGGATTTCTTTTGGCCTCAGGCTTTGCGTGGGTTTGCGCTGATGTTCTGCTTTTTGCCAATTAATTCACTCGCTTTAGGAACGCTCCCACCTGAGGAAGTTAAAAATGCCAGCGGTCTTTATAATCTGATGAGAAACCTTGGTGGTGCCATAGGCCTTGCCGTTGCTAATACGCTCATGATTGAGTGGAACAAAGGGAACTACGCCAAGCTCCGTGAAGTGGTGGTATCTGGTTCCTCGCAGACTGAGTATGTTTTAGAAGGCATCAAAGAACGTCTCTTTAATGCTGGGGTCTCGGATCCTGAGCTAGCTGCGATCAAACAATTACAGGGACTGGTTCTCCGTGAAGCCGAGGTAATGACCATCAATGCTCTTTTTCATGGTCTTGCACTGGTCTTCTTTTTTGCGCTTTTATTGATGCCACTGGTGAAGAAAGTTAGCCATTCATCCGGTGATGCAGGCCACTAAGATCTGGTTTTTGTACCATAGGTCTCGGGCGGCCATTCTTTTTATACTGAATCTGTTTTCAGCCATAATGTATGGAGCAGGGCTAATCCCGCACTCTCATAATCCTTTCTGGAACCCGATCTATGACACAACCACATCACGCAGTCGCTGAACCTATCCGCTTATCTATTGCGGGAATGAGATGTGCGGGCTGTGTTGAGCCGGTTGAAAGCAGCCTCCAAGGCGTTCCTGGTGTAATTTCTGTATCTGTGAGTCTTGCAGATCACACGGCCTTGATCGAGGGAACTCCTGATATCGAACAGTTGAAAGACGCTGTAAAGAATGCAGGTTATGAAGCGGCCTTGATGGAGGGGCCTGAAAATCCAGAAGTGCAGGAAGCCTTCGAAGAACAAAAATTCAAAGAGCTGTTGAAAAAAGCAGTTGTTGCCCTAGCCTTGGCTGTCCCACTCATGCTCGGTGATCATTTGCATCTGCTCCCTCCTTTAGGTGAGCCCTTAGCGGCCTTGTTCTGGATGGTCGTATCCGTTCTTACCCTATGTGTCATGGTGTATTCAGGGGGACATTTCTTTCGTGGAGCGTATAACAGTCTGCAGCACCGCACGGCCAACATGGACACCCTCATTGCGCTTGGCACGGGTGCGGCTTGGTTCTATTCTTCCGTGGCTATTGTCATTGCCGATGCGCTCCCCCCTGAAGGAGCGCATGCTTACTTTGAAGCAGCCGTCACAATCATAGCCTTCATCAATCTGGGTGGTGCTCTTGAAATGAGGGCTCGAGGGAAAACGTCCTCAGCGGTACGTGAATTGATTGGTCTTCAGCCTAGAATGGCTCGGGTTGTTAGAGAAGGCTTAGAAGTTGATATCTCCATTTCAGATGTGGGTCTGGATGAAACCATTCTGGTTAGAGCGGGTGAAAAAATACCGGTTGATGGTCGTGTCATCGAAGGTCACTCGGCTATTGATGAATCCATGCTCACGGGTGAACCCATGCCGATTGAAAAATCAATGGGTGATGAAGTGATCTGTGGCACACTCAATAAGACTGGCAGTTTTCTTTTTAAGGCAACCCGAATTGGCCGAGATACGGTTTTGGCTCAAATCATAACGAGTGTCAGAAATGCCCAAGCCAGTAAGCCGCAGATTTCAAGGCTTGTTGATCGTATTGCGTCCCTTTTTGTTCCCGTTGTGGTGGCCATTTCACTCATGACCTTTGTGCTTTGGTGGAGTCTGGGTCCCGCTGATCATCGGTTTGGTTATTCTTTTGTCACGGCTATGACGGTACTTGTGATTGCGTGCCCCTGTGCACTTGGGTTGGCAACACCCATTTCTGTCATGGTTGCCGTTGGGCGCGCTGCTCAGTTGGGTATTCTTATTCGCAAGGGAGATGCCCTACAGACCTCCGGAAAACTAACGGCTCTCATTCTCGATAAAACAGGAACAGTCACCACGGGGAAACCTTCGCTTTCTCACGTGGAGCCCTTGCTTGGCTGGGAAGAGAAAGGTGTAATTCAATGGGCCGCTAGTCTTGAGTCGCGCTCAGAGCATCCTTTGGCCGAGGCTCTGGTTGAGGGGGCTAGAGCATCAATGATTGAACTATTGCCGGTATCGGATTTTGAAACCCTCATAGGGCGAGGGGTTAAGGGCGTCATTGCTGGCAAACTTACATTGTTGGGGAATGAAAAGCTTTTGCGTGAAAATGGTCTTGATATGGCTGTATTTAATGCCGCCTTACTCGATCAGGCTGAAAAGGGTGCGACCACGGTTTTTCTCGTTGTTGAATCCGAGGTCGTGGGCCTCATTTCCGTAGCAGATCCCATTAAGCCTGATTCTAAGGAATCCATCGAAAAGCTAAGGCAATTGGGTATACGCATCCTCATGGTCACTGGAGATCATCCTGTAACCGCTAATGTGATTGCGCAACAGGCCGGTATTGTTGAAGTCAGGGCAGAAGTGGCCCCTGAAGATAAAGCTCGTATTGTGGCTGAGCTTCAAGCAACTGGTGAAAAGGTCGGTATGGTTGGAGATGGTATTAATGATGCACCTGCCTTAGCTCAGGCAGATGTGGGCTTTGCCATAGGTAATGGGACGGACATCGCCATAGAAAGCGCTGATATCGTTCTGATGAGTGGTTCGATTTCTAAGGTTCCTGAGGCCATTTCACTGTCCAAAGCGACCCTGGTCAATATCAAGCAGAACTTGATTGGAGCCTTTGCTTATAACATCTTAGCGATCCCTGTCGCTGCAGGAATTTTATATCCTTTAGGTGGCATGCTACTGAATCCGATGATCGCAGGTGCCGCAATGGCGCTCTCATCCGTGACGGTTGTAGCCAATGCTAATAGGTTGCGATTTATAAAGCTTCTCTAAACATATACTAGGACTTAGGGGGGCTGGATAGTTGAGTGGGGGATTAATTAGACCACTCGGAAGCACACGCGTAGGCTAGATAGGAATCCGCTTGGGTCGTTGAACGTGGTGTGTTTTTTCCCGTATGTTTGACGGGTCTATGGCCTGATTCCAGATGGTTGATTTCACCGTAAAGTGTAAGCTCTGTACCCAGAAAAAGGGCTTCCTCATCCGCCTTTTGAATGGTTGGATGATCGCATTGGCCAAAGGAACATTTGCCCTTTTTGAATTCGGCTGCGATGGAGGCTTTTACCGCATCACAGTTATCTTCAGCCCCAAGAGGAGTGGATAAGCAGGTAATCACAAAACCAAAGAATAAAATAGCTTGTTTCATTCGGGAAAGCCTCTGTTGATGTATGAGCATTTAATGGTCCATCTTAAGACTAAGCCAAGCTTAGATCCAGAAATGCTGTGCTTAGCCAAATCCTAAAAAATCCTATTAGGCCTAGTCATACGGTCAATAGAGTCATGGTATCCTCAGACTAAGTACCCTTATGGGGCTGACACATCACGTTCTGGTTAAGGCCTAGTTGCCGGATAGGAGATCGATGCATCCTTTGATCGCAATCGCAGTGGGTGGCGCCGCCGGCGCCTTAACTCGTTTTTTTGTGGGTAATAGCATCCATGCCTGGTTGGGTCGCGATTTCCCTCATGCTACTTTATTCATCAATGTTTCGGGGTCATTCTTAATGGGCCTTTTATCTGAATTGATGGTACAAAGATTTTCCGTTGCAGGTGAATATCGTGCTGCAGTGCTCGTTGGATTTCTGGGTGCCTACACAACGTTCTCTACCTATGCACTCGAAAGCTTTATGCTCATAGAGGAGGGTGGTGTTCATAAAGCCTTCCTGAATATTTTCTTAAGTAATGCTCTTTGCATATTAGCGGTATGGGTGGGTATTCTTTGGGGGCGGAATCTATTTAACGGAATGGGATTAGCCCTCCCATCCGATACATGGGCATATCTGGTTGTGCTGGCTTGCTGGATCGTGGTTTTGTTTTATTGCGCCTCGATGAGTATCGTCTTTAATCATTACCAATTACCTGAATTATGGCGACTTCTCTTCTTTATTGTGATTCTTGCTGGTGTCGCCGTGATGTCGACAATATGGATGTCCTACAGGCTCTTTGGCGTTGATTTGACACTTGGGAGTGTCTTTAGCGTATTCATCATGAATACGCTGTTTGGGTCATCGGTATTAATACTGGCCAATTTCCTGGGTAATGGGTTCTGGCGTCTCTTCATCATGAAGTAGGCATTGTGGATGTGGATTAAGGACTGGTCCTCTTATTTTTTGTTGGGGTAACGTGAAATGAAATGGTTGTTGTTATTTGTTCCTATTGCCTTTGGCCTAAACAGCTTTCATATTAATCCAATCATCGTTTTTTTTGCCTCAGCCTTAGCGATCATTCCTTTGGCTAGTTTGATGGAGCAGGCTACAGAGGTTTTATCCAAATATTTAGGACCCACATTTGGCGGTCTATTGAGCGCTACGATGGGCAATGCGCCTGAACTTATTATTGGCATCTCGGCGCTCAATAATGGTCTTATTGAAGTTTTGAAGGGCTCTATCGCTGGCTCCATCATCGGCACACTTTTATTCGGTCTGGGTGTCACTATGATTTCAGGCGGACTTCGTAAGCCTGTGCAGACTTTCGATACCGCCATGGTCTCAATGAATAATGGGCTGTTATCGGTGACAGCCTTCGGTCTTATTATTCCGGCAGTGTTTAAGTTTAGTAGCCCAGTCGATCAGGAAATCAGCACCCATATATCGATTTTGATGTTGATCATCTATACGGCGAGTCTTGTTTATACCCTTAGGAACAGTCACACACCAATCGGTAAAGAAGGGGTTGAGCATGCTTTGGAGGATGTGAGCGAAGAGCAACCGGAGTCGACGCATGAGGCGCCAAAGTGGTCCAGAAATACGGCTACTATGATCCTCGGTGGAGTAACTATTGTATTGGCTTTCGTTAGTGACCTTTTAACCGATACGATTCAACCGGCCTCCGATGTCATGGGCCTCACCCCTTCTTTTGCGGGCGTTTTCCTATTGGCGCTTGTGGGCAATGTTCCACAATACCTCAACGCAATGTCGTTTGCGTACAAACGCCAGTTAACGTTAGCGCTGTCTGTTAATCTGAGCTCAACCTCTCAATTGGCCTTGCTTGTGGCTCCAATTCTGGTGCTATCTGGGCAGTATATGGGGCTCAATATGAATTTGACGTTCTCCCCATTCGAATTGATTGGCATCATTCTAGCCGTGATGATCTCAAGGCATCTTCTGACGGATAACCGAACGACTTGGCTTGAGGGGGTAATGCTCATCGTGGTGTATGCCATGCTCGGGGTTGGTTTTTATTATGCGCCTAGCGCATAAACTAATTTCATCATTATCAAGCACCCGAATGGGTGCTTTGTAGGTAAAGAGCTACGTCAATTTCAGCTGGCGCCAGAAGGTAGTTGGTCAGTTCCTAAATCTAAACCCACTGACATTGATCATGAACCTGAAGGACCACGCTCCCCTTCATTATCTTGCAGCGAAGGGCAACAAGCTGGATGTTTTTATGGAAGACCGTGGTTAGGATTGCAGAAGATTCGGTCTCAATGCCTCATTCTTCTGAGAGTTCCCGTTCAATACATTCTGATAGTGTCTCGTCCACTTCGACCTTACCGCCAGGAAACTCCCAGTAGTCAGCAAGATTTTGCCCTGGAGCTCTCTTAGCAATGAAGGTTTTTGTAGCCTTCATTATCACACCAGCCGTCACGACCTTGAGCCCCCTTTTATATGATTCATGCGGGTGTCACAGATTTGACGGATTGTCGGTGATCATTGTTTGAACACTTCTAAAGGGTTCATCCGAAACGCGAATGGAGCCAGAGTACGGGTCGTTGAAAAGGAACACGATGTAAAGGTTCAGTGTGACCATTAAGGTCACCATCGCAGTCATCAAGGCCTGAACCCGATCGTTATGGGTTGCAAAAAACATTGTGAAAGCAATGGTGACTGCTCCCCCAATCAGCAGAGAGACCCATTCAATTGTTGGGATGCTGTATTGAAAGAAATTCAGCCTTCCTCGTCGGTTTTCCGCAGCAACCAAAGCTGCACTCAGAATGTTCGGGTAGATGGCCTTCTGATTCTCTGTGATGGGCTCTACGGTCCTGATGAGTTTGACGAGGTTGATAAAGTGAGTTTTTGCCAATGGACTTTTCTCGCCGTGTTCCAGCATGATCCATTCGTGTTCGATGATTTCATCGACGTATTCTCTTAGTTTCTCGCGTATGGGTTGCTGATTCTCGATCGGTAGCCTCTCTGCAAGAGCGAAGATTTCTATTAAGGCAGAAGCTTCATTTTCGGTGTATTGCTTGGCATCATTGAATTTTGAAGTGGCATCAATTAACACCAAACCTAAAATCACCGAATACAAAGTACCAATGGCTGAGAAATAGTTTCCGCCGACTTCGTGAAGGGCTTCCAAGCTCTCAACACCGAACCGAGCTTTAATGAATCGTTGCAACAGGAGTGCAACGGCTATAGCCAGCGTTATGAGTGCAATTCCAACGTAGATATTGTCGAAAGCAAGATGATTCATATTGAGAAGATTGCAAAACAAGCAGAGTTTTTGAAAGAGCCTTTTACTTCGTTCATTTATATACAAATTCCAAATATAAGCAAAGCGTTCAAAGGGCTATTGAGAGCATAAGAGGTCAATCAGAGCGTGAAGTTTTATTTACTGGTATTTCTGTTTTTTTGATCAGTTGGTCTGTCTGGCTGTGGATCAAATGCCTGTTAATGATGAAAGACATACTGTGGTGTTTTGCCTTTTATGATGACCAGTGAACAGGTTGCTACTGAATATAGGACGATAAAGACATGAGATTAGGTATTAGAATGTGGTCAGGATTGAATGTTGGTGTCACTCTTCTCAGCGTGTCTTTTAGAAGAAGAACCTAAATGTTACAGAAAACAAAGGATTAGAACTATGAAAACAATGGCCTTAAAAGCGCTTCTGCTGTATACGT
>Ga0164296_1001701_pt1 | contig 22813 bp, 15 predicted proteins | sample GEODES057metaG_FD_113533 | JGI IMG/M metagenome (GOLD analysis project Ga0164296, IMG submission 113533) | Dystrophic lake water microbial communities from Trout Bog Lake, Wisconsin, USA - GEODES057 metaG | ecosystem: Environmental > Aquatic > Freshwater > Lake | place: USA: Trout Bog Lake...
TGGGAAAGCGCCCCTTGGAATAACTCTTCTTAAGAAACGCTCATCTTTTAATGGTGGCGCATATGGGTCTAACAAAATATCTTCTGTCATTCTTGAACCGAGTGGCAAAAGAGGTGCGTTTGAATATGGATAATTAGGTGCGAAAACTGGTGGTTCTACTATAATATTCGTATGGTCTCTGTGACGGTGATGGTTGTGGGTATGGTGTTTATGTGACTGATTTTGATAAATGGAATATCCAACTATTGCTACTATGATGATAATAAATCCCATTGTCATGTTTTCAAAACATATAAATCCTGGCGGGCATTTCTTCATTTCTTAGAATGTTTGTTTATGTATGTATAATATCTATATTATAGTTGAACATTGTATAATATAGTTAAACGTTGTATATTATAGTTGAACCTTTTATATTATATGAAAAAGACGACTTTTAAACACTCGATGCTTGACTAGCAGCAGCTGAACCACCTAACTTATTTGCCATTGCTAGAAGTGAACTGAGGTCGCCAGAAGGAGCACCTTTTTCAGAACTTGCTCCTAAAGAACCAAAAATACCTTGTGCTGTTTTCATAAGAGGCGCCATACCTGCAATAAGTGGTTCCATATTTTTGATGGCTTGTCCTAGTTCTGCTTGTTGTTTTAACAAACTTGTCGTGTCTTCTGTTAGTTTTCTGATTCCGTCAGGTCCTAATGACTTGCTTAAATCCGAGTATGATTGTTTCAACGTGGCTGCGTGGTCTACTTCATATGTTCGCTTTTGTTTTTGGTCGCCTATTTGGAAACCTTCCGCCTCGTCAATCATTGTTATAGTGTTGTTTGTGTTTGACATAGATGAACTAGTATTATATGGAGTTGTCGTTTGTGGTGTCGTAATAGATGGATCGTCTGTTACTGTTACAGTAGTATCAACAACAGAAACAGTTCCAGGGTTTCCAGGTGTTATATTTGTTAAAGATGGATCATCGCCAGAACTTCCAGATCCAGTTCCAGATCCATCATCCATTCCTTCACGAGTAGCCTTTTCTATGTTAAAGACAGTTGTAAAAATAAGAGGTACTAATAAAACAATAATCATGTTATTACTAAAATGTTTGGTTAACAAGAAAACAAGAATAAAAAATGCAACAGTAGTAAACTTATTTGCCATTAAGTTGCCAATCACAGATAAAAATGCTAAACCTGCAACAAAGTATAATACATAGACATTCGTAAATAACTTATTCAATATTGGTGCCTTTGTAAGACTTTTTATAGAGGACTTGATACTCATAAGATATATATATACATTATGATATAAAAATATATAGTTTTATTCAACAACTTTTCCTTCTCTTTTTATTTTTCCTTCTTCCCTTTTATTTTTCCTTCTTCCCTTTTATTTTTCCTTCAAAAGTTCCATTTTCAATTTTTCTAACTCGCTTATTTCTTTACTAATTATTTTTTGCTCTCTTTCCAAATCCTTTTTCTGCGACACTGACATTTCATTCCCAGTGTTTTTCATATCTTCTATATGTTCATATAATACATTTAATGCTTTTATCTGGTCTTCTCTTTGTTTCAAAACATCATTATAAAAATCACTATATTTTCTAGCCACACCACCTAAAAAAACATTTTGTGACGCTTTTTCACTTATAACAAAGTAATTTTCTAGTAACTTAGCCCTTGCTCGTTGTTTTGCATTCTCTATTTGAACTAGTAATGTGTCTCTTTCATCAAGAGGCATATATTTATCATAGTCATTTGTATTACTCATATCCATATCTATATTCATATTCATACCCTTCTTTTATAAATATCAATATTAACTTTTCATAAATGATATAACGAAAAAATATTAAAATCTTGTATATATATTATTTAGGATTGACCATAATGACTAAAACTATTGTAGAACCCATACTTTCTCCTGATGATAACAGGTTTGTAATGTTTCCAATCAAACACGACGACATTTGGCAAATGTATAAAAAACAGATAGATTGTTTTTGGCGCGCCGAAGAAATTGAACTAACCAAAGATTATAAAGACTGGATAAAATTAGACGAGAATGAGAGGCAATTTATTTCTATGATTTTAGCGTTTTTTGCTGCGAGTGATGGCATCGTTTTAGAGAACTTGGCGGTGCGTTTTATGAAAGACGTTCAATTATCAGAAGCAAGAGCCTTTTATGGGTTTCAAATAGCAATGGAAAATATACATAGTCAAACATATAGTTTATTAATAGATACATATATCAAAGACAGTGATGAAAAAGACCGCCTGTTCAATGCTATACAGCATTTCCCTTGTATTAAAAAGAAGTCGGATTGGGCGCAGAAATGGATAAATGATAATCGTAGTAATTTTGCGACCAGGTTGATTGCATTTGCTTGTGTAGAAGGAATCTTTTTTTCTGGTGCTTTTTGTAGCATCTTTTGGTTGAAAAAGAGGGGTCTTTTACCTGGTTTGACATTTTCCAATGAATTAATATCACGAGATGAAGCACTCCATACAGAGTTTGCTATTTTGCTTTATTCTAAACTGGTAAAACGTCTTTCTAAAGCCAAGTTTTATGAAATTGTGAAGGAGGCTGTGGAGATTGAGACGGAATTTATTTGTGAGGCGTTGCCTTGCCGTTTGATAGGTATGAACTCGGAGTCGATGACAAAGTATATACAGTTTGTTGCCGACCGATTATGCTTACAACTAGGATACGATAAAATATATAATGCTACGAATCCATTTGAATTTATGGAATTAATTAGTTTGGAGAGTAAGACGAACTTTTTCGAAAAGAGAAACGATGCTTACTCATTAGCAGATAAAACAAAGTCTTGCGAGGCATTTGAGTTTACTGAGGATTTTTAGAGTTATGGTTGTAGTTGTGATTCTTGTTGTTGGATAGGATTTGTAGTTGGTAGTTGTTGTTGCTGTGTTTGTTGTCCGTCTACAAAAACACTTGCCATATCCCCTTCATCTACATAAGTCCCATCTTTGATACTTTGAATATCTTTATCCAGTTTTTTTGCGATTGACTGGTTTGTTTTTTCAAAAACAGTTATTAATGAAGCTAAAATATTGAGTCCAATACCTAACCATATATACGTTGTTTCTCCATAACTTGTTGCAATAGAGGTTGTCAAGACACCGACGGACTGAACTATATGAAATAGATATATCATATACAAGTTACTTTTATTGAGACAAGATTTTCGGTTCAAGAACTTTTGTAGGTCTTCCAGTTCATTGTCGTCAAATATTTTTTTAATAGCCGCAGCATTCACATTATTCGTATTGGAAACTGTTTTCAAAGGTGTTTGTATCAAAGACATATCTTATCTATTGATTATTTATTATATATTATATATTTGCATACAAATAACTATGTATAAATAAACATATAAATACAATATTCTTATATAAATATAAACTTTTACATTTATATAACTACATATGACAACCATAAACTTAACACAACCTCCATCACAACTTAAAATTACTTGTGAATACTGTGGAGGTCTTGGAAACCAACTTTTTCAAATATATACAACTATTGCACACGCGATTGAATGGAAAGCCGTTTTTTATTTTTCAGATTCTGACATATCACCAAGTATTACCTATAGAAAAACATACTGGAAAACATTTTTAAAATCATTCCGCATTTTTTTAAAAGGAGCACAAGAAATAAAACAGATGGAACAAAAACAAATGGAACAAAGGCAAGTGTGTATGAATATAAAAGAAAAAGAATTTGCTTATAATAAAATAGAGTATCCAAACATAGAGTTTATAAGGTCATACACAAAGGTAGATGATATTGTTATAAAACTAAACGGGTATTTTCAGTCATATCTTTATTTTGAAAAACATTTCGAACCTATCAACCGTATGATAAGACTGGAAGACCAAAAAAATCAAGTTATTGAAAAATATAATGCGTTTGCTTCACAATCCTTTTCAAGAGAAAAACCATATAAAATTAGTATGCACTTTCGTCTTGGAGACTATGTACATTTACAACATACTCATCCTATTACCCCTTTTGAATATTATTACACTTGTATGATGTACATAATAATGAGCGAAGTTACTATTCGTGATACGGAACCTAAGAAATTTTATATTTATTATTTTTGTGAAGACGAATGGAAAGAATATGTCGATACAAATTATATTAAAAGACTAGAAGAAAACTTTGGTAACACCAAAAATGGGTTTGAACTTTGTTTTATTCCTGTTACTTCACAGTCTTCTTCTTTGGATGACTGGGAGCAAATGTTACTGATGAGCAGTTGTGATATCAATATAATAGCAAACTCTACATTTAGTTTATGGGGAGCATATTTCAATTCAAAGTTTATTGAAAACAATAATAATCAGGATAGTTCAAATAATTCAACCTATGTATATTATCCGACGAAATGGTTTCAAGATAGTATTGGACACGATGTAAAAAACCTATTTAAATCGGAAAAGGAGGGATGGAAAGGAATAGATATAATACTTTGATAATAGAATAGTAAAACTTAATAATATAAATATAAAATTGATATAAAAGTTTATGCCATTTATATCATATAACAATAAACTTTAAAAAACCTTTTATAAAAACCTTGTATAACAAAATAAATTATGTGTGGAATATTTGCATTATTGAATAACAGTGACATTTTTACAGATGATTTCGTAAACGAACAGTTCAAAAAGGGACAAAATAGAGGGCCAGAGTTTTCCATTTTGAGACAAGTATCTATGAAGGCTGTTTTCGGTTTTCATCGTCTCGCTATAAATGGACTAGATAGCGACTCTAATCAACCTATTGTTATTGACAATATTTCTCTTGTTTGTAATGGAGAAATTTATAACTACAAAGAGTTGTATGAATTAATGAAACTACCAACAAACCAAATAGTAACACATTCAGACTGTGAAGTAATTATCCATTTATATATTCGATATGGTATTGAACAAACACTTAAAATGTTAGATGGTGTGTTTGCGTTTGTTTTATGTGACACGCGGTTTCATGGAGATAGTATTGATAATCATATATTTGTAGCAAGAGACCCATTCGGCGTTCGTCCGTTGTATTCTTTGAAAAGAATAGAAAATAAGTCATCTAAATTAGAGAACCACTCTCCAAAGTCGCCTGGGTCATCTACTTCTTTCAATATATTCAATGCTTTAACACCTAGGCATACAAATTATGGGGCAAAAGATGATAAGATACTATATGACGCAAATGTTATTGGGTTTGCTTCGGAACTCAAGTCTTTGTCAAAGTTTACAGAAGGTAAATATGAAGATACTTATCTTGTAGAACAGTTTACTCCTGGAACATATAGTAAATATACACTAGGTAATCAGTCTATTACAAATTGGATGCCTTGTGAAGGGGTGATAAATAAAGCCTACTTTGTTCCTTCACCGCCTAAGTTTTTGTATGAGTATGATATTGATGAACGACGAATATATAACCTTCATTTAAACCCATATTTTAGTGGAAACTATAACAATATTTATCATAATAAAATAAGAGAACTTTTGACAAACGCAGTAAATAAAAGGTGTGAAACAACAGAAAGACCGATTGCTTGTTTATTATCTGGTGGATTAGATAGTAGTTTAATAGCTGCACTCGTAAAAGAATGGAAGTATGATAACAGAAAAAAGGGAATGGACCATAGAATAGAAACATATAGTATTGGATTAGAAGGTAGTGAAGACTTGACAAATGCTAGAATTGTTGCGAAATATTTGAATTCAAAACATACTGAAATCATAGTAACGGAAGAAGAAATGTTAGAGGCAATACCTGAAGTTATCAGGGCAATTGAAAGTTATGATACTACGACTGTAAGGGCTAGTATTGGTAATTACTTGTTGGGTAAATATATTTGTGCCAACTCAGATGCAAAGGTTATATTCAACGGAGATGGTTCAGACGAGTTATTTGGAGGATATCTTTATATGAAAAAGTGTCCTGATGTTATCGAGTTTGACTGTGAAACGAGAAGACTATTAAAGGATATTCATTTGTTTGATGTGTTGCGTTCGGATAAGTGTATTTCGTCGCATGGATTGGAGCCAAGAACTCCGTTTTTAGACCGTGAACTGGTGAATTATTATCTATCCCTTCCTATGGAGTTAAGAATGCCTCCGAAGGTCACAGACATAAATAATCAAATATTCAACTTTGGGAGAGAACGATTTATGGAGAAAAACTTATTACGTCAGAGTTTTAGTAATACTAATCTTTTACCAAGTAGTATCCTTTGGAGAAAAAAGGAGGCATTTAGTGATGGGGTAAGTGGTACAAGCAAACCATTTTACCAAGTTATACAAGAATATGTTTGTAAAAAAATGGGCGTTGTATTAAAGGAAGGAGATAATGATAAAGAAACCGCTCTAAATACAGAAAAAGAATACTATAAACAAATATTTTATGCCACATATACCAATCCTAACTTCAAAATACCATATTATTGGATGCCGAAATATACAGACGCGAAAGACCCAAGTGCAAGAACACTAGAGGTTTATAATGAAAAATAAAAATTCTTCATAATTGTTTTATCTTTTAAAATATATACATTATATAACGAATACGCGTAAACCAGTTAATGGATTTAAAATTAGCAAAATATCACGAACTTTTTTTTAATATAATCATATTTTTAAACTATGTTGTATATATTGTGACATTTTTAGGACTTTATAACTTTGACCCAAAGTATCTGGATGATTTCCATTTTTATTTTCAGTTATACATTTGTTTGTTTTTGATTATACACTTTTTCCCTTTTCGTAAAGTAAGATTTGAACATGTGGATAGAAGGATTGCGTTTAGTTCAGGAATAATTATTTTCACGACTGTTATTTTGAACCAGTTGCCAATAGCAAAAAATGTTGTACAGAAAATAAAAGATGTGAAAAACAAGGTAGTTAATAGAGACCATCATGACTATGAAACAGAACCAGCAATGAATACCATACCATATAATACAATGACCAATACAATACCTTACCCAACCCAAACTTTGGGATATTAACTTTCTATCTTGTTTGTATATAAAATATATAAGATATATATAAACTAACCAGACATATCATAACTAATGCCGTCTAAAAAAACAGCGAAAAGAAAACAAAAACAAAGTAAGTTGGAGCGTTTGGTTAAAAAAGTAAATGAAAAAAGAATGAAAAGTATGATGGAACAAGAAGCGGTTTCAAATACACCTTTATCAAACAAAGACAATCTAGATATACTTAGCTACTATAACATAAATGTTCCGAAAAAGAATGGTAAAACAGACAGAAGAAAGACGAGGCGGTTAGCCAAAGGTATTTTGGCAGATAAGTTATGTAAATGTATCAAAAAACTCACCGTTAGAAACCGTGGAGTAAATGACGGAAGAATAATAGGACTTTGTACCAAGTCTGTTTTTGAAAGAAAGGGGTTAGAAAGAGGTAGATTTACATGTAAACGAGGTCGAGGCAAGTATTTAGAGGTGTTTAAAGAGTAAGAAATGTGGGTATAAAAATCCAAAATCCAGTCAGTAAGTTTTAAATAAAAATATCACTTGTATATAAAGTAATGGGAGGAGGATTATTTGGCACACAACTTTATCTCAATATTAAATGTTTGATATTTTCTTTTTTCATAATCGCAGTATATTACTTGCCTCATCCGCCAACTATTGCACACAACTTTGTAATGTGTTTTTTGATTGGAACGAGTGCTTATATTAGTTTGGCGTGGTATGATGTTTTATATGACTGTAACGACCGTTTGAAACCAACACTTCTTGGTTGGTTGTCGAAACCTTTTAAACCTGCTGAATATAGTGAAAATTATGAAAAGTTACCATTGAAAACGAAAAAGATTATTCGATATGTTGATATAGGTGTTTTAGTAATAGTTTTATTCACATTCTTGTATCCATTTATTTTCACAGGTAAAGGTAAACGATAGTCGGTTTGTTATTTTATGGACTTTGTTGTAGATTTTTAACTTTGTTGTAAATTTATGGACTTTGTTATAAATTTATGAAGTCTGTTATGTTTGATTGATTATAAATATATTATAAATAATATATATTTATATAAATGGAGAACAAGGGCAAAAAGAGGTCTATTAAAATTAGACACCATAGAAGAAATATAAACAAGTTGTCAAATAATAAAAAAGGTGGGGACATAGGGGACATAAATAACTATATTAGTGTATCATTTGAGGATATTCGCAAAGACCCTGTTTTGTTCGCAGAAGGAGCAATACTTGGGAATGCAAAGTATATTAGTGATACGTTGACTAAAATGGATAGTATTCTTCTTGTGGTAAACAAGCTAAACACTATCCAAAATAAGAATAACAAACAAGTAAAAGCATTCGATGATTTAACTAAAAAACTTAACGACTTGATTAGTAACAGTGACTTTGATAAAGTATACGAAGTTCTTAACTTGGATAAAACTAAAGTTGTAAATTTAAACAAGGAAGACAGTGAGGAAGTTATAAAAAAGGTTTATAGAGAATTATCCAAGTTTTATCACCCTGATAAATTAAGTAGTGAAGAGTTGAAAAATAAATGTAATACTACGGAATGTATTTCAACACTTGGAAATGCAAAAGACATATTAATCTATAGTTTAGATTTCAAAGGTTCTTCAACCGTATTACCTTCTACTACACCAACGACTACTCCAACAAACCTAACTCCACTAACTCCAATACAAAGTCAGGAACCAGAGAAAAAGACTGGATTTTTTAGTAGTTTGAAAAACAAAACCGTAAAAGCATTTAGTTCTGCTAAACAAGCAGCAAACGCAGTTAAGAATAAAACGGTAAAGGTATTTAGTTCTGCGAAAGAAAGTTTGGCGAATTCTACTATTGTAAAAAAAGCAGCAAAGGCGGCTAGTTATATCAAAGACAACTCTTTATCTACCAAATATTTATTTACTGTTTTGGCGAATCCTTCCAATGTACACCGTATATTATTCAAACACGCGCACTTTATTGATTTGATAAAGTTTGATGAAATAGAACAGTTGTACTGTGGTCACCGTGAATATGTAAACTGTTTGAAATTACACAAAGGACACTTGTATTCAAGTAGTGAAGAAGGAAAGAAAAATATTGACAAAGAAGACGAAGAGAAAAAAATGTTGGAAGATAAGAAGGAAGAGACTGAACTAGACGATGCAAAAGACCAAGACGAAGCAATCAAGGCTGAAACTAATCTTGTACTGAATGAAATGGATAATAATGATGATGTGGTTGATGAAAATGATGTTGATGAGACAGAAACAATAACAACCGGAGGAGACAACCCACCAGTCTCAGAAACCGTGAATACTTTGAAAGAGGGGTCGGTTAACTTAGGAAAGGATATTAATAAAGGGTTATCAACAACAACAAGTCAAGTTAAAGCAGTAGCAAAAAGCACCTCAAAGAGTGTTAAAGATGCTATCAATGATAACTGGCGACTCACTTTTTCTAGACTGAATGACGCTTTATTGACTGATGACGCAACAAAAACTATAGAAACAACCAAAAAAGACTTTATTCATTTCAAAGACGAGTTTTTACCAGTATTCCGTTTTTTCCATACATATAAATACCAAGTCCAAAGAACATTATGGGCTACAGGATGGAATAAATGGACTCACTTAGTGAAAAAGTTTCTAGAGTTTATTAGTAAAAATGAAGTTCTGACAACAGTTTTCCGGGAAGAGTTATACGGTACATTCAAATTAGTAGACATATTTGTAAAACAGAAAAAACCAAAACAAAACCCACTACAGACTGTGGAAATGAAATATAATACAGAAACGGACGAACAAATAGAAGAAGAAGCAACGGAAGCAGATAAAGCAGCAGAGGCGAAAACAGAAGAAAAAGAAAAAGAGGAAAATAAGGAAGAAAACAAAGAAGAAAATAAAGAAGAGGAAGGAAAAGAAACAAAAAAATCATTCATTTCCAAGTTATCAAAGAGTATAAAGAACGATGTTATGAATATTGGCGACACTCTGTCATCTGGCATACTTGGTGATAATTATAGAATTGTTCGTAAGTTGTTGAACTATTATGACATTGATGCAGGAAAATTTTATGATATCTTCAAAAACACAGGCGTACTTACCAAAAACTATCCAAAGTTTATGGAAATAGAGTCTAAAATTGCTTGTTTGATAGCTATTGATACCTTGAAAAATAATAAGAATGAAGAAATAGATAGCAACAATGTAAAAATGGACACGGTGGAAGTTGAAGGCAAGGAAATAAAACTGAATACCTTATATGATACGGTTCAATACGATAAAAATGTAAAGGTTTTGGACCAAGTCAAGTTAGAAGACTTAATCAAAAAGTTATTAGAGATAAAAAAGGCAAGTGAAAAGACTGTTACTACTGGTGGTAATAGTTACAGAAGAAATACATTAAAGTCATACAGAAACACAAAACAATCGAAAAGAATGAAAAGGTCAAAAACAGAAAGGTTAGGGTTAGGGTTAGACATCGATGGAGGCGCCCGTTCATACTTTTTCAAAAACTTGGACGTTCTTTTCAAGAAGTGTTACTATGATATGGTGGATAGACAGTTTAACGATTTGGACAAAATGATGAATCAACCAATTCCTGAAAGTTATGTAAGTAAAGATGGTACTGTGCTAGACCCATCATATAAAGAATATTTGGAACAACCACCTACAGAAGTTCATAACTATGGTGTCACTTCACATACTCGTGTGAACATAGTAGAACCAAGTAAATACTTTGCTGTTATGTTAGGCCGCACACTCGCTGAACTGGTGCGTTGTACTACTATGGCAGGTTTTACATTGTGTTTAACTCTTGGTAACTATGCATTAATGTTAGTAGGTGGTCCAATCACTCCAAACACTTACCATTGTTATCTCGCAAACTTTATGTTTTTATACATGTATTACAAGTTTCATATTTTAGGTGGAATAAGAGAAATTATGAATGATGTGAACATCACAAGTAGTGAAGAAACCCAAGCTGATGGACAAAAACAATCATCGGAGCCATATTTCAGAAGAAAGTTTCAAGAGTTTAAAGACCGACAAGTACAAAAAATACAAGAAAAAACATCAAAATTTCTAGATAAACAACCACTACTCAAGGGAATTGTAGGATTAGCGAATGGAAGTCTTCAAGGAAACTCGGATTTCGGGACTGCTCTTAACTTTTTAGCTGTAATATCAGAACCAGAACTCAAAAGACAAGCTGCTTTATCAAGACAATCAACAGAAAGTTCGGAATATGATAACTCAACATATGAAGAAAACCCACAAATAGTACAAGGACAACCACCAGTAGTACAAGGAAAACAACAGGTATTAAAAGGACAATCACAAGTAGTACAAGGACGAGTAGTATCAAGTTCAAATCAGGGTTCAAATGCGAATATAGATACTTCCGGTTTTACATTTGTTCAACATACAGATTTATTTAAACAAAGTATCAGCGAACTAATGGAACAGATAGATATTACAATGGGTATTATAAATAAAGATGGAAAGAGGCCATCTTTGGAAAATAGTATGAATGCTTCCACTGTATCTACTATAACTGGAACAAACACAGACAATCTTGTTGACCAAGAAGTAGATGAAATCAATAAAGAAAAAACGGCAGTGGAGTTGCTTATTGAAAAACATATGAAAGCAGTTGAAGAAAATGAGAGAAATATGGCGGATATGTTGAAAACGTTTACAGAGTTTATCCAAATGAAATACAATGAATATAATAATATTCCAGAAACGCAAACAAATGAATATATCCAAAATGTCCAAAATAACTTTTACGAACAACATCCAGAAACGAAAAACTTGTACGGTGACGAACTAAAAGACGTACTTATGAAGATAACTGAAAGAGTAGGTGGAATAGAGAAAATAAAAGAAATCAACAAAGAAGCAAATGATGTATTACAAACAAATGTTGAGCTTGAACAAAAGAATACAGAACTAGAAGCTAAAAATACGGAACTTGAACAAAAGAATACAGAACTTGAGACAAATATAAACAGTTTCAAAGAACAAATAGGAAAAAACGAGGAAGATATAAAGACATTGAAAGAAAAGCTAGAAGAATTGGAAAAAGAAGTTCAGGATGAAAGAGACCAAAACAAAGAAATAAGTAGTGATAAAGAAAGTGAAATCGATAACTTGAAACAAAAAATAAGTGAGCTAGAACAACAAAATAGAGACTTGGTTTTAAAAATAGAGGAGTTGAATAAACAGAAACAAGAATATTCCGACAGTATTTCCTTGTTGAACGCTGAAAAAGAACAACTAACCGAAGAAAAAGACAAGGCACTACTAGAAAAAGACGAAGAAACGAAACAAAAAGAAGCGGTCATTAATCAACTGAACAGTGCAAATGAAACAATCGAAACTTTGAAGAAGCAAATAGAAGAAAATGAACAAAAAATAAAAGAAAATGAAGACACTATTCAAGAATTGGCAAGTGAAAAAGGAACCAAAGAAGAAGACGTTAGCAAAAAAAATACTAAACTAAATGAACTCAAAACCGAGAATGAAGAACTAAAACAACAAAATGAGGTTTCCACAGGTATTTTACAAAGTTTATTGGATAAATTAAAAAGTTTAGAGGATGTCAATGATAATAATGTCAAGTTAACACAAAAACTAGAATCCTTATCTTTGGAGGGTGATAAGTCAAAGGAGGAAATTACTAAGTTAAACGAACTGTTAAAACAAAACACAGAAGAGTACACAAAGGGTTTGGATAACTTGGCAAAAGAAAACCAGAATGCAATTGATGAACTGAAAAAAACGAACCAAAATGAGATGGATAAAAAAGAAAGAGAAATTGAAGATTTGAAAAATAAATTACAAGAAAAGATAGAACTTGATAATGAAACAAAGAGACAAGAACAAGAAGAATTGGATAAGATAAGAAATGAGTTGGAGTCGTTAAGAAAAGAAAAGTTGGAGATTGAAAAACAGTCACAGAAGAATAAAGAACAGGCAGAAATACTTGAAAAAATGACTGCTGAAAAGTTGAATGTCTCTATTAAATACTATAATGATGTTGAAAAGAATAAAATAGAGTTTATTGATAACTTGACTACAAACTATAATGTGGATAAGTTCAATGATATAAACGAACAGGTAAAAGTTATATTGAAACGCTCACAAGGAGGAAAAAAATGTAACGATAATAAAAGCTGTAACAAGTCGATAACAAACATCGCAAATGATATTTCAGAGTCATACAACTTTTATAATACGGACACTATAATCAAACTGATTACTTTGATATCTGACAAAGATATGTTTGTTGAGTTGATGAAAAAAATTGGGATGAAAAGTGACACTGATATTGAAGAGTTTGTTGACATATTTTTCATTGATGTGTCTATTTTAAAGTCAAAGTTTCCTGATATTTTCAATTATTCGACCTATTACAGAATAACAGACGAGCAAATTAACAGAGATACAAATATAAGAAACAAATATGTTTCGGGTGAAGAAGAAAACAGCGGCAAACAATATGTGTTTATGTATACACTTGTGGAATATGTTACAAATATAATAAAGGCATCATTGGAAGGAATCGACCGTTTCTTTGTCAATAGCGATACATCACAAACACTCGAATATATTTTCAAACAGTCACTCATAAAATTATATCAGCTATTCAAAAACTATACATCGGGCAGTTTAAGCACACAGTCAAATAACATATCGGAAACATTTAATAAATATATTGATAAAACAAAGCGAGTGTTTACTTATATAAAACAACGACAGAACACAGATACTGGAAATAAAAGATATGACATTCATTTAACGAATCTTGACGGAGGAAATGCTTTCAATCCTGCTACAAAAGATGGATATGATAATAGTGATAAAATATTAAAGGTCGTTTATGTAAATAATGATACGAAAAATAAGGTGGATAAGAAAACGAAGAAAGAGATGTTCGACGACAGTAATAAAGAAACTTATTATTTCGGCCCTTTTGATAAGTACTACGATTATCATTATACGAATGAAAAGATTACAAACGACTTATCTGTGAATGGAGGTCTATTGGATAAAACTATCAGTGATAACGGGAAAGATTTGTGTATAATAGGATACGGACAATCTGGTAGTGGAAAAACAAGCACTTTAATATACAGCAACTATAAGGATAATAATGGAACAGAAGTTGTACAAGACGGTGTATTGATAGAGTTTTGTAAAAATCCACAATTTATTGAAAAGTATAAAAAAATAGGTCTTCGTGCAATAAACCTTTATTTGAAAGAAACAGATGACAGTATCAAAAGCAAGAATGATATGCGTATTGACAATAATAAATATGTATATGAGGATTTGACAAGTGATGGAAGTTATTTATTCAAATATGTTACAAAACCAAACACAGCTACTGGGTTATGGAAAAGAGAAGGTTATGTTCAGTCTGGTGGAAATGCCCAAAATACAGCGAATAACATGGGTGTAGCGAATATTGACAATGAAGACGAAGATGAAGATGTTATGGAAAACATACAATGTACGACAAAACAAAAGTTTGCAGTAAAAGATGAAACAATCGGTGAGTATATTTTGAACATTTTCCAAAAGAGAAAGATTGAACCAACTCCCAATAATCCAGATAGTTCACGAAGTCATTTGATAATTTGTTTGGAGTTGTACAAAGAAAATGAGGGAACACCTAGTAGAAGAATAACGGTTTGTGACTTGGCTGGTGTTGAAAATGAGTTTGACTGTGATGATACCACTGAAATTGTAAAGTTTATACGTAATTATGGAAAAAGCGAGAAATATAGTTGCGAAGATATGGATGGTTGTAAACTATCACCTGAAAATATACACAAATACATACGTTCTATAAATACAGAAGAATCAATAGAAAGTAATATAAATCACATTGATACACAAATAAAACAATACGAAGAAGAAGGTACAAACACAGCAAATAATAATGATATACTTAACTATAATAATTTTGTGACGAGTTTTATTCAACCATTGAAAACTAGAAACGAAAAAGATGTCTATAGAATATTTGACTTATTGACGTATATGTATTATCATTTTGGAGATATCAATAATAAACAAAAGAAAAATGATACCTTTTATTTTACTAATCATAAACAACCGTCTTTATTGAACATAGATAATAAACAAGTTTACAGCGAGTTTAAGATACCAGACCAACTTACAAAAGATGTAAAAGAAATCAAGGGTGATATAGTTGACTCAGTAAAAAAGATAATGAGTGAAGACAAAATAAAAGAAATCAGACTGTTCTTTGATGAAAACAGTAAACAAATGAAAAGACAAACAACTACACATAGGCTAATCAATGACATAAAGAAACTATTTGTACTTTTACCAACCTTGGATGATTTACAAAAAGCAAAAACGGATGCCTTGAATGTATTGAAATGTACTTTGATGTTATTGAATAAAGTAAAGAGCAATTGTGTTATAAGAAGACGCGAAGGATATATGATTAATCGTTCTTTGTCTGACCTAAGAGACGGAATACAAGGGTTTATCAAACAGTCTATACAAGACTCGGAAGGCAATATGCCTTTGTTTTATGAGAAAGCAATCTATCCATACTGTAGAAATATAAATATCAATGACAATTATTTTGACTATTTTTATAATAAGCCAGAGACAAATGAGATGACAAGTGCGTTAATTTATATGATGAGTGATAAAAACCAAGTAATACCGAATAGTAATGTGAAGCCTTTTGGATTAGATTTGACAAATACAAACTTTGCTATTTTTACGGTTATCAATACAAACAATGATGGAAATACAAATAACCCACCAAATCCACCATATGTAAACATAAATGATTTGATATATTATACTGATGTAGTTAAAGATGAGGGAACTTCATTGAGTAAGCTTTATAAAAGTTGTTATAATAAAACACTTCATACAGCGTTAAGTTATAGCTTTTATCAAAATGGGCCACTAAAAGGGTTTGCTGTTTTAGATATGGACAACAAAGAAGAAATATATGATATTCCTTTGAATACTATTCAAGACAAGTCGAGAGATTTGATTAAGATAATTAAAAGTAATAATGCATCTACTTTGATTGGAAGTTTAGAGTCGACAGATGTGTTACAAAATACGGTGTATAACAAAATGGTTTGTTCGGAGACGGACAGCTTGTTCAGAAATGGAATGTTAACGATGTTTAATAAATAGACTTCATAGTAGTTTGAGGTTTTAATAGGTCATTTGTTTTTATTATATACTTGTAAAATTGAATCGAATAGAATAAATAATTGTATATTATCAAACATGAAATAAAAGTTTAATAATATAATATAAACAGTAAAATGACGAATGACCTTTCTGACTACAGTAGGTTGATTAAAGGGCAAAGATACATATTTCAACGCAAAAAAATATCAGAGTTTTTAAAAGAAAAAACATTTGAAGCTGATTTTGAAGGAATACAAATGGTGAATAACAAAGTTAGAATAATTGTGTCTAGTTATGTAGACAAAGATGGGAGCATTAACCCGCAAACAAAGGTAAGTATGCCTACAGATATGATTGACTATATTGTAAAACATCCGTCTATGAGTTTTGAAACTGATAGTTTCGATAGTATTGATAGCGATGATACTGTTTATAGTATTGACATTATATAGTATTGACCTTACAGACAGTTTTTACTCCTTTTTATCATGTAATACGTTAGGGAAAAGCTAGTTATAATTGTTTATATAACACGTAAAAAAAGGTATTCTCTATACTGGAGTCACTTTTTTCTATTAACTAATTAGTTACAATCATATTACCTACCCTGACTACTATCTACTATCTTACTACCTATAATATTTTTATTTATTTACTTTAAATGAAACTATTTCTTCGTCTTCAATTTCAACAATATATTTTTCAGGGTTCAGCGCTTGAAACAATTCTGCTATTTCCAAGTATCCATTTTTACAAGCATTCGTAAATAAACTATCATTATTCATGGAAATATCAATAGACGGACATTTCTCGAGTAACCATTCAGCAACTTCAACATTCTCACCGTTCGAACAAATCCAACTGAAAGTCCTGTTATAAACAGAAACATCCATAGACGGATTTATTTCGTGTAACCATTCGACAAGTTCTAAGTTACCACTTAGACAAGCAAGACTGAATGCTTCATTATCATAAATAGAAATGTTAATGTCTGGTTTTATTTCCATTAACCATTTGGCTACTTCTAAGTGGCCATCTCCACAAGTATCACGAAAAGCTTCTTCGCCACTCATAGAAACATCAACAGTAGGTTTTATTTCTAATAATCTTTTGGCAGTTTCTAAGTGACCGTTCACACAAGCTTCAATAAATCCATATTCAAAATGAACGGTCTCAACAATTGTTGGGTTTTCATTTATAAACTGCTCTGCCTCTTGTATACTACCGTTTCTACAAATAAGCTCAAACTGTTCTAAGATAGGGTTATCTTCTAAAAACTTTTGTATTTCTTTTACATGCTCATTTCTTCCTCCCTTTTCACAAACTCTTTCGCGAATCTCAATGAACTGGTTTGCAATATCGATAAATCGTGTCATTATGTATATGTATGAAAATATATGATTATAGTTGTATACTATACCAAGATAAGTGATGTTTTTATATCAATTTTTACATTTTATTACATATAAACCCAAACATTTTTATAAAAAAGACTATGCATGAATACTGACCCCCTAGCCCGCCCATAAATTACTTGAATCATCCTCCAAAATCGGCCCGCGAGGTTTTTGAAATGGATTTCCCAAAAAACGATAGATAAATCAAGAGTTTCTCTTTTAAATTAACCTCCATTTTTGAGAAAAGATGTTTTTGAAATGGATTCCTTGAAAAAAGGAGGATAAATAAAGAATTTTATGGGAGGATAAGAAAAAAACCTCGCGTTTTTACATATTTTTGCATCCAAAAGGGAAAAGGATTTTGAATTTTGGACATTTATTTTTGTCCATTTTTATATAGGGCCAATAAAATCTTGAAAAAAAAATAAAAACGAGGGGTTTTTTGGGTTTTTAGACTGTAAGCGTCACAAAACGAAAAAAATGGGTGTTTTTTTTCAGTCACAAAAAAAATGAATTTTTCGGTTTTTTTTGAAAAAAGGCCTCGTCCATTTTAGGCGATTTTTTATGTCAACATATTTATATTGACAAAATGTTGACACAAAAGTCGCCAAAATCGCCAGAATTTATGTATTGCGAAAAATGTGACTATAAATGCTATAAAAAAAGTGACTGGGATAAACATTTAACCACACTGAAACACCAAAATGTTGACAAATGTTTACATGAAAATCGCCAAAATCGCCAAACAGAAGTATACTGTGAATGCGGTAAGAAATATAAACACAGACAAAGTTTAAGCATTCACCGTAAGAAATGTTCTTATTTTATGAGTGATTCACAAGACTGTAAAACAAAAACAGAAATGAATAATGTTACTCCTGACCTTATTATGAGCATATTGAATCAAAACAATGATAGGTTTAAAGAAAACCAAGATTTGAGAGACCTTTTAATAGAACAAAACAAGTCATTGATGGAACTAATAAAAACACATCAGACAAATACGATTACAAACTCAAATAACACTACACATATGAACTCGCATAATAAGTTCAATATGAATGTATTTTTGAACGAAACATGTAAAGATGCAATGAATATAATGGACTTTGTGAACTCAATCAAGCTACAGCTTTCTGACTTGGAAAATGTAGGCAGAGTGGGTTTTATAGATGGAATATCCAGTATTATAGTAAAGAACTTGAAGGCCCTTGATGTAAGCCAACGACCACTACATTGTAGTGATATGAAACGAGAAACTATGTATGTCAAAGATGAAGACAAATGGGTGAAAGAAGACCCGGATAATAAGAAATTGAAACGCGCTATTAAGTTTGTAGCAAATAAAAACTTCCAACTTATTCCAGAGTGGAAAAAGAAGTATCCTGATTGTGTTTATAGTGACTCGAAAAGTTCAGACCAGTATAACCAGTTACTGATTGAATCTGTTGGTGGGAAGTTTGATTCTGATATAAACGAGACGAAAATAATCAAAAGAATAGCAAAAGAAGTTACTATTGAGAAGGTTTAGAATTTTGATTAACTAATTGGTTATTTTTTATATTAACTAATTGGTTAATGTTTATATTAACTAATTGGTTAAAACAATTTAAATAGATATATAATAATTAACTATAATGAATAATATGCCATCGTATACTTGTGAAGACTGTAATAAAGAGTTTAAACAAAAGAGTCATTATGATAAGCATAAGGCTAGAAAAAAACCTTGTAAAAAAAAGCATAGTCATAATTCAAAAATATGTGAAATAAAGCCATTGTCATGGTTTCATGATGAAATGCCAGAAATTTTTAATTTTGTAGTAAACCAACTAGACCCCGCAGTTAAAAGAGGAGAAAGAAAAATTACTGTTTGTGCTGAAGTAAAAACTGGTAAAAGGTTTATTGCTCAAGTACATGCCCTTTATAATTCGTCAATTTCTGGTGGGAATTGTGTTCATTTTTTTATAAGTGCATTTATTAGACGAGATGATGACAGACAACGTAGAGAAATCAATGAATATTTCAGAGGAAGTAATAACGACCAAAGAGTATTCAAAATTAATACTGAAAAATCAGTACATAACTGTATAAGAACATTGAGAGAGTATAATGAAAAATATGATAAGGTAATTGTTCATCATGATGAGTTAGATTATGGAAGTGGTAATGAACAACATATGGCTGCTGTTTATGAATACTGTATTAGTCAAGAAAAAATATGTTTAATTTCATATTCAGCCACTTATGAAGAAGCGATGGTAGATGATTATGTTATTAATTTATCAAATATAAATCCTCTTAAGTTGGTGTTTGTTCCTCCAGAAGAATATAGAGGTGTAAAATGGTATTGTGAAAACAATTTAGTTGAAGAAGCAAAGCCTTTTTTTGAAAAACAAAATGATACTATTGTTCTTTCTGAACAAGCAAAAAAAATATTGAGAGAAACTGAAGAAAATTTATCAAGTGAAGACCAAGAAAAAAATAGGAAAAAACTCTTGATAGTTCGTGTGAACCTTTCTTTTGAAGAAGTTAAAGACTTGATTGACAATGATGTTTTTCCAGAGTTACGTTGTAGAGAAGACATACGTATATTGCCTGAGTTTGTTCATTCTAGAAAAGATTTGAATACTATGACTGTTAAGTGGGATGATTATGAATGGTGGAGAAAACATATGGAAATATCAAGAGGGTCTGGTAAGTTTATTGAAATAATATTTATAGACCAATGTAGTACTCGTTCAACTGATTGGTTTTGTCATCCTTGGTTAAGTGCTTACCACGACTATCATCCAAATCCTAGTGTTAGTTGTTCTGGACAATCTAATCCTCGTCCTGTTTATTATACAAATAAAATGTGTAATGGTGTTAGAGTTTATAATAACCAAGAGTTTTATCCAAAGTTGTATGGACAAAAAAGTATTATCGAATATATGGCTGGGTTAATACCATTGAATAAACTTAACATACCAGTTTCAAGTAGGTCTAAAGTTTGTTCAAACATAAGTACTTTTGGAAGTGTAATAGAAATACATCTAAGTAATGAAGAGTTTGAAGATATACGCGATTGTTTAGAAAATAACTTGAATGATAGTAGTAGAAATAAATTAGACGAAAAAATTCGAAATAAATTACATGAACCTTTGTCAAAGATGAAACCTCAAGACCGAAATAAGTTTGAAAATAATAGTTTGAGAAGAACTCTTAAAGGTAAAAGAGTTTATAAAAATAATAGTTCGAAACAAGGTGGTATTTATACTGTTGCTTCAAACAATGTACGTGGTTTAAATTCTGGACCAGGAGGAGGAGTTGGTGAGATAGGAGGAGAAGCTTATAACAACAGGGGAAACTATTACTGGATAGATGTGGCAATGGAAGACCTTGAATATGAAATTGAAAAAGAAATAAAAGTAATAAAAAAAGGAACTTTATTTTTAACATATGGAATACCTGACCCTGTCTCAGACTTATCAAGTGATGACGATGATAGTAATGATGATAATGAAGAGGAAGAAATAGTAAAATATGTTCATAAAAAAACAAACAAAAGTATGTTTTATAAGTCTTAATACATTATTTACAAAAATAAGATAGAATAATGTATAACGTTTATGAATACGCAAAAAGCATATCATATTTAATATTCTGAATATGGAATGTTGTTGTTTCCGCGATTTTGAAGATAGTTGTATTGTTTAGTAGTCATACAAGCACAACCAGTACTATTACTGTATAAGTTAGGACAGCATTCTGGTTTAAATGGAGTGTTTGCAAATAGTAAGCTTTCTCCTTCTGGAAGTGGAACAGGTTGAGATGGACGTGCTAAAATAGCTTGGACACCGGCACTCAATGGTTCTCCATTTCTAATAGCAAGGTTTGGCGAACCCCAGCTAGATGTATCTACTGGACTATAGTCTCCAACAACATATCCTGCGGACTGTCCATAGTTGGTATTAGCACCGGTAAATCCTTCCTTCATTTTGCCTCCGTTCAATAAGAAAGACTCCTTACTTTTTGGTTTATTACTTTTTGGTTTATTACTTTTTGGTTTATTACTTTTTGGTTTTACAGCCATACCTTCTCTTCCTAATGAAGAACAACCAAAAAAACTATGTGCTAAAATAAAAACAACAATAATTGCAATCAAAAAAAAAGATTTTACTTTAAATTGTGAACTAAACATCGCAAGTTAACTATATATATTAAAACGAGAATAAAATAAAAATAAATATAGGTTATTATTATTTTATCATTTTGAAGCAAAAACGAAAGTTGACTGTATTATATGTTTTCAATACAAGAATCATAATCCTTGAACTCCACTCCATTCACAAAAAAGGATTTGTTCGTTGTTAATAAGTGGTATATCTTTTTATTTTTTCCATCATTTTCATATTTATATCTTAGAAGTTTATCCGTTTTTTGACCATTTTTCAATATCATATGATTACCACCTATTATTGTGTTATAATTATTCGCGTTTTTGTCATAAAATCTATATTCATATAACCTATCATTTTCATCTACTAAAACTTCAACAACGGCGTAAACTTTGTTTTGTTTTTCAAAGTCTAGTATATCTCCTATATTTATATCTTCTATATTTTTACTAGTTTTCTTGTCTTTTGTAAATACATCTATACTTGTTTCTTTCTTAAAACCTCCGTCAAAATGAAAGTGTATACTTGATTTGGCATCAGACTTACAGTCATTTATTGCTTTTATATCTTTGTCTGTCAAGTCGTCCCAGTCTGCAAATACATAGTCATCTATAACAATTCTTTTTGTTGTCGTGTTAATACAATACAGATGTTTTTTATTATAACCTGTAACAACTTTTACATTAGGATGGTCTTTTACACAAATGAGTTCATTTTCATAAATAACACGATGGTTTCCAGATACAATAATATTATTCAAACGATACATAGTATCATATGGATTTTCTAAACAAAGTTTTGCTGTAACAACGGAACCATCGTATAATATATCTCCTATTTGAATATCAGATATTTTGATATCTTTGTACTGTATACTATCGTTGACTATAGTTTGTATATTGACTATCGTATCTTCATCAAAACACAAGTTTGGTCTTGGCATATCAATGTCTTGAAAAAATACATCATTTAACTTATCTGCTAATGCCATTAGTGTGTAATAAACACTTGCAACCA
>Ga0164296_1001702_pt1 | contig 22787 bp, 18 predicted proteins | sample GEODES057metaG_FD_113533 | JGI IMG/M metagenome (GOLD analysis project Ga0164296, IMG submission 113533) | Dystrophic lake water microbial communities from Trout Bog Lake, Wisconsin, USA - GEODES057 metaG | ecosystem: Environmental > Aquatic > Freshwater > Lake | place: USA: Trout Bog Lake...
GAATTTTTATTGCAACTACACCAAACGTGCGAGGCCATCGGACCTAACCCCATTTTTGATCGCCATTGCAAAAGAAGATTGCACGGATGGCTATGTGGTTCGGGCCGGAGATGCAATCAATTTCGCGATCGGACAAGGCGATACATTGGTTACTCCGATTCAACTCATTGATATTTATGCTGCAATTGCGAATGGGGGAACGTTATATCGTCCCCAAATAGCCAGAGCCGTTGTTGATCAGAGTGGCAAGGTAGTTAAGGATTTTGAGCCACAAGTTAATGGCAAGATTCCAGCTTCAAAGAGCACCATCACTTTCTTACATAACGCACTGCGCTCGGTCGCCACTGTGGGTACTGCTGCTGGAGTGTTTGGCAATTATCCGATCGCGGTGAGCGGAAAGACCGGAACCGGCCAGGTTCAAGGGCGCAACGCCAATGGAACAGCGAAAGACCCGACTTCGTGGTTCGCTTCCTATGCTCCATTCGACAAGCCGCAATATGCTGTAGTCATGATGGTGAGTCAGGGCGGATATGGTGCTTCAACATCTGCCGTTGGCGTGAAAGAAATTTACAATGCTATCTATGGGGTCACAGGGAATACCGTTGATCCGAAGAAGGCAATTTTCCCAAGCGGCGCACCAACTGAAACTATTCCAAATATTGATGTGAAAAACGCCAAGCCGGTGACACCATGACAATCTTTCGGCAGGAAAGTCGTTCTCATCGATTGATGAACAACGTCGCGAGTTATGACCGATGGCTTACCCTTTCAGTTGCCGGATTGCTATCTTTTGGAACATTGCTCGTGTGGGCTGCAACTAAAAATTGGTTTGCATCGCAGCATCTAGATCCGCAGTATTACGTCAAGCGCCACGTTGTGAATATCGTTATTGGATTATTTCTTGCCTACGGAACAACGCTCGTTGACTACCGTCTCCTTCGCGCCTACACGCCAATAGTGTGGGGGCTGGGAGTCCTTGGACTGATCGCCGTATTGCTTCCAGGCGTTGGGTCTACCGTAAATGGCGCAAAGGCTTGGATTTCGCTACCGGGCGGATTTCAAATTCAGCCGGCCGAGCTAGCCAAGATTTCAATCATTTTAGGTATTTCAATGGTGCTTTCTGAACATAATGGTGTTGGTGATGATCCAAGTGATAGAGATGTACTTCGCTCACTGGCTATCTCATCGGTTCCAATTGCGCTGATCATGTTGCAGCCCGACCTCGGCACTACCCTGATTATTAGCGCCTCTATCGTCATTATGATTGCGGTTTCTGGAGCCCCATCACGTTGGGTTGTTGGTCTTGTACTCCTTGCAGCGCTTGGTGGGTTCGTCGCCGTTAAAGCTGGGGTTGTCAGCGAATATCAAGTAAAAAGGCTTCAGTCATTCGTCGATCCAAACGCCGACCCACAGCAAAGTGGATATCAGCTTCGACAAGCTCGTATAACGATTGGTTCTGGTGGACTGCTAGGTAAAGGTCTCTTTCATGGTCCGCAAACGAATGGTCGATTCGTGCCCGAACAGCAGACCGACTTTATTTTTACAGTTGCTGGCGAAGAGACTGGGTTTGCAGGTTCAGCGCTGATACTCCTGCTCTTTGGTCTATTTTTCTGGCGAGCCTTCTTGATAGCGCAGCGAACTGATGACCTCTTTGGACGGTTGGTGTGTGTTGGTGTGATCGCTTGGTTTGCGCTACAGACCTTTGAAAACATTGGAATGTCGATGGGCTTAATGCCCATGACAGGCGTGCCGCTGCCCTTCATCTCCTATGGCGGGTCATCCATGTTCGCTAATTTGGTCGGTTTTGGGCTCCTTCAAAACATTCATGTGCGCTCAAGGTAGCGCCAAATTGGTTATAAGCCTCCGATCTGCGATACTTAAGGTCAGGATCTGAGCCATTCAGCGCGATTAGTCCGCCGCGAAAGCTCTCTGTCCCAGGTTTTTAAGGAAGTACGTCAGGTTTTTTTAGAGCATTATTTTTAGAAGAGGATTAGTTTTATGGCGCCAGAGCCAAAGAAATCGCGCAAGCGCGCAGTTAAATCAACTGCCACAAAGAGTGAAGCGACCGTTTCCCCAAATGAGGTCGGTTCGCAAATTCATAATTCCGATAGCGCTGAAACTGCAGCGCCGGCCAAAACTGCTGTTAAGCGCGCAGTAAAGAAGGCCGTTGCAGAGGTTCCAACAGAGGCTGCCGAACCTGCTAAGGCAAAGCGTGCCACCGCACCAGTTCCAGTTCCCCTCTTCCAAGAGGCACCAATAGCAGTCGCCCCAAAGAAGACCCGAACTGCGCCAGCACCGGCCCTAGAGAGCTCGCCTGCGCAATCTGATGAGACTTCAGGTGAGAGCGAAGAGCAAGCACAACGCCGCCGTCGTCGTCGCGGTGGACGAGGTCGCAGGCGTCCAGGCTCAGATGAGACAAATGAAATTTCGCAGAATGATGATGGCGAAAATCTCGACGAGGGATCACTTGATGAATCCGAAGACGAGACGAACGCAGATGGTACGACCCATCGCCGTCGCCGTCGTCGCCGTGCCAAAGGTGAAAACGTTGAGGCAACGGAGACCGTCGAAGAAGATGGTGTAGTCACCGTTGTAAAGGTTCGCCCACCTCGCGAGTCAACGTCTACACGTACCGAACGTCCTGCTCGGAATAACCGTGATCGAGATCGTGACAGAGATCGTGATCGAGGACGTGGTAGAGATCGTGATCGTCGTGACCGTGATGATCGCGCCCCACGTGACTTCACTCGCCGCCGTGGAACGATCATTACTGAACAAGAATTTTTAGCCCGTCGCGAAAATGTCGATCGCGAGATGTTGGTGCGTCAGACCGGCGACCGCACTCAGATCGCGGTTCTTGAAGACAAGATTATGGTCGAGCACTACGTCAATCGAAATAGCAATATTTCATACGTGGGCAACGTTTATTTAGGCCGCGTACAGAACGTTCTTCCGTCAATGGAAGCTGCATTCGTTGATATCGGCAAGGGTCGTAACGCTGTTCTTTATGCTGGTGAAGTCAACTGGGATGCTGCAGGTATTGCAGAAGGTCAAACCCGCAAGATTGAACAAGTTCTGAAGACTGGTCAGTCAGTTTTGGTACAAGTTACAAAAGACCCAATCGGTCAAAAAGGTGCACGCCTCACATCGCAAATTTCACTCCCTGGTCGCTACTTGGTCTATGTACCTGGTGGAACCATGAGTGGAATAAGCCGCCGCCTGCCAGATCAAGAACGTAGCCGTCTTAAGTCGATCCTCAAGAATTTAATTCCCGAAGAAGCGGGCGTAATTGTTCGCACAGCCTCTGAGGGCGCAACCGAGGAAGAGTTGGAACGCGATGTCATTCGTCTGAAGGCACAATGGGAAGATATCGAAGCGAAGGCTGCGAACCCCTCAACTTCGGCACCTTCACTTTTGTACAGCGAGCCAGACCTCACAGTCCGCGTCATCCGAGACATCTTTAATGAAGATTTCCGCCGCCTGATTGTTCAAGGCGATGAGGCGTGGGATGACATCAATAATTACTTAGGTCATATTGCTCCAGAACTCACTTCGAAAATTGAGAAGTGGACTGGATCGCGTGACCTCTTCGCCGAGAATCGAATTGAAGAACAGCTTGCAAAGGCTTTCGATCGCAAGGTCTATCTGCCATCAGGTGGTTCACTCGTTATCGATCGAACCGAAGCCATGATCGTCATCGACGTGAACACTGGAAAATTTATCGGTAAGGGCGGGAACCTTGAAGAGACCGTCACTAAGAACAACTTAGAAGCTGCCGAAGAGATTGCACGCCAACTCCGCCTGCGCGATATGGGCGGCATCATCGTTATCGACTTTATCGATATGTCCTTAGAATCCAACCGTGACCAAGTGCTACGCCGCTTAGTTGAATGCCTAGGACGTGACCGCACCAAGCACCAGGTCGCGGAAGTTACTTCTCTTGGCCTGGTCCAGATGACACGTAAGCGCGTCGGACAGGGTCTCATTGAGGCCTTTTCGACCACCTGCGAGTCGTGCGGTGGCCGCGGTATCCATATTCATTCCGAGCCGGTCCGCAAGGTCGCCCTCGAAAAGGAGATGGAACAGCGTTACCTTCCTTCTAGCGAGCGCGAAGCAGAGACAGAAGCCCTCGAGGAGGCCGTACCAGAAGAGGCACCGGCCACCCTACAGACTCAGGCCACAGTCGAGTCCGCCTCGCACAATTCTCACAATTCGCAGAACCCAAGTGGCGGACAGCCTCGGCGCCGCCGCAGGGCAGTCAGTACCGGGGTAATCACCCCATCCTAAATTGGGTAAAGAGGCGCTCAGTTTGACCCGAGGGCCTTGGAATCCGTACCCTAATCCTCTGCCCACAGCACAGTTAGGGCGAGCAAGAATCAGCAAGACTAGTTAAGGGAGATCAACGTGTACGCGATTGTTAAAGCCGGCGGCCGTCAAGAGAAGGTTGCTGTAGGCGACACGATTACCGTGGATCGAATTGATGCAGCCGTAGGCGCATCAGTAAATTTCCCTGCGCTCTTGCTCGTAGATGGCGCAACCATCACATCTGATGCAAAGGTTCTCGCAGCAACCAAGGTCACCGGGGAAATCCTCGAAGAGACCAAGGGTCCAAAGATCGACATCCTTCGCTACAAGAACAAGACCGGCTATCGCCGTCGTTCAGGTTTCCGTTCACAACTCACGCGGGTAAAAATCACCGCGATTAACAAGTAAGGGAGGCGACAATAAATGGCAAGTAAAAAGGGAGTCTCCTCGACTCGTAACGGTCGCGATTCAAATGCACAGTACCTCGGTATCAAGCGTTTCGGTGGTCAAGTTGTGAAGTCAGGCGAAATCTTGGTCCGTCAACGCGGAACAGTTTTCCACCCAGGCAAGAATGTTGGCATCGGCAAAGATGACACATTGTTTGCATTGGCAGCTGGCGCAGTTGAGTTCGGTAAGGCACGTGGACGTAAAGTTGTAAATATCGTCCCGGTAGTTCCTGTCGCATAACTCGCGCAAATACTCTTGAGCGGGTCCGCGACTGCGGGCCCGCTTTTATTTTATTAAATAACCAGCAAGTGAATTCGCAAGTGAAGGGGGAGAGCAGATGACTACGTTCGTCGATCGTGTCACGCTGCACGCCTCAGCTGGTAAAGGTGGAGATGGTTGCGTCTCGATTCACCGTGAGAAATTTGTTCCACTTGGTGGACCAGATGGTGGCAATGGTGGACGTGGCGGAGATATCGTTTTAGTCGTTGATGACAACGTGACAACTCTTTTGGATTTCCATCACTCACCACATCGCCGCGCCGGAAATGGACGCCCCGGATATGGAGATTATTGCAACGGTGGTGAAGGCGGCGACCTCATCATGCGCGTTCCCAATGGAACCGTCGTTAAAGATCTCAATGGAAATATTCTTGCCGACCTCATTGGTGAAGGCACGCGCTTTATTGCCGCACAAGGCGGTCGCGGTGGTCTTGGAAACGCTGCGCTCGCATCACGCAAGCGCCGTGCACCTGGTTTCGCACTTAAAGGTGAAGAAGGTGAAGAGCGCACTTTAATTATGGAATTAAAGAGCGTTGCAGATATTGGCCTCATTGGTTTTCCAAGTGCAGGAAAGTCATCGCTCATTGCCGCAATATCAGCTGCGCGTCCAAAGATTGCTGACTATCCATTTACTACTTTGGTTCCAAACCTAGGCGTTGTACAAGCCGGTGAAACTCGTTTCACAGTTGCAGATGTCCCTGGGCTAATTCCTGGTGCATCGCAGGGTAAAGGCCTTGGATTGGAATTCCTTCGCCACGTTGAAAGATGTGCAGCGCTGGTACATGTTCTAGATTGCGGAACCCTGGAGACCGATCGGGATCCTGTAAAAGATTTTCGAATTATCGAAGAAGAGTTGTCGCATTACGGTGGCCTTGCAGATCGTCCACGAATTATCGCTCTCAACAAGATTGACCTTCCAGATGGAAAAGCGATGGCCGATATGGTGCAAGCAACTTTCGAGGAACAAGGCTATGAGGTTTACCAAATCTCTGCCGCGGCCAGACTTGGATTAACTGAACTCAATTATGCGATGGCGCGCATTATTCAAGAAGCGAGAAGAGTAAAAGCCGCCGAAACAAAAACCCGCATTGTTCTGCGACCACTGGCCGTTAATGACAATGGATTTAAAGTTGAGAAGAATGAAGATGGTTCATTCACTGTCACAGGTGATAAGCCAGAGCGCTTTGTGCGCCAGACCGACTTCGCTAACGCCGAGGCCGTTGGTTATTTGGCAGATCGCCTTGCAGCACTTGGTGTTGAAAAAGAACTTTTCAAAAAGGGCGCACGTCCAAAGTCAGAAGTTCGAATTGGTACGGGAGACAAAGCCGTTATCTTCGATTGGGAGCCTTCGATTGAAGCCGGCGCAGAACTCCTTGCAAGCCCGCGTGGAACAGATCTTCGCTTGGAATCTCCATGGGCTGGCCGATACGTCGAAGATGATGTTGATGAGCTGTCCGAAGATGAGATTGCAATGCAATGGGAATATAAAGTTGAAAACCCTACAGATCCCAGCGACACAAATAACTCGAGGACTGCGGGTTAAGCAATGCCTCGTGCAGAAGTTTTAAAAGCCAAACGAGTTGTCATCAAAGTTGGGTCCTCGACTTTGACAGGATCTGCAGGCCATGACCTCGATGAGGGAGCAGTCCACTCTTTAGTTCAAATGGTTATGGATCTTCGTAATCGCGGATGCGAAGTTGTACTCGTGTCATCTGGCGCAATTGCAGCAGGGTTAGCTCCACTTGGACTCAAAGTTCGTCCTAAGGATCTGGCAACACAACAAGCCGCGGCATCAGTTGGCCAAGGGCGACTCATTGCCAGTTATAACCGCGCATTTGACGAACACAGCGTCATTGCCTCGCAAGTTCTGCTCACAATCGATGATGTTGTTCGCCGCTCTCATTACCAAAATGCGCAGCGCACGCTATTTCGACTTATCCAAATGGGAGTCGTCCCAATCATCAATGAAAACGACACTGTCGGAGTATCGGAAATTCGCTTTGGTGATAACGATCGCCTAGCGGCGCTCGTTTCACATCTGATCACCGCGGATCTATTGGTTCTTGTTACGGATGTCGATGGCCTTTATGACGCACCTCCTTCGCGCCCCGGCGCCAAACGGATTTCTAGCGTTCCTGATGTCAGTCGACTCGGGGATATTGAAATTGGAGGCGTCGGATCTTCTGGTGTAGGCAGTGGTGGGATGGTCACAAAGGTTGAAGCCGCTCGCATCGCCACGGGAGCGGGCGTTCACATGCTTCTCACCACCCTAGCCGAGCTCCCTTCCGCGCTACTCGGTGAAGATGTCGGCACTATTTTCCAGGCGCGTACTGATCGCAAACCTTCGCGATTGCTCTGGCTTGCACATGCAGCAACTCCTCATGGACGACTCGTTCTGGATGCTGGCGCAACGACCGCTATCAAAGAGCGTGGCACCTCTCTGTTGGCCGCCGGCGTTGTATCTGTTGAAGGCGAATTTATTGCAGGAGATACCGTTGAATTAGTTTCACCTCGTGGTGATGTGATTGCGCGGGGCCTCGTTGCCTTCGACTCAGCAGAAATCCCGGGAATGCTTGGAAAATCTACGAAACGGCTCGCCGAAGAATTTGGGCCAGAGTACGAACGGGAGCTGGTTCACCGCGACGACCTCGTACTTCTCTGATCGGATAGGGTTTGCCCATGGCCGCTATCTCACGCGAGGATGTTGCTCATCTAGCAGCACTAGCTCGCATTACGATGAACGAAGCCGAACTCGATCACCTGGCAAAGGAGATGGCAGTCATTCTTGATGCCGTTGCACGTGTCCAGGAAGTTTCAGGCGAAGACGTTCCACCGACATCTCATCCAATCCCCGTTAATAATGTCTATCGTGATGACGTGGTCTTGCCGAGCCTTACCCCAAGCGAAGCGCTATCTGGCGCACCAGCTCAAGAAGATGGCCGCTTTAAAGTGCCACAGATTTTGGGTGAAGAATGAGTGTCATCAATCTTGCTGCACACGAAATGGCGGCAAAACTCAACGACGGCAGCCTTACTTCCGTAGAACTCACTAACGCCCACTACGACCAGATTGCTCAAGTTGATGAGGCAGTTCACGCGTTCTTATATCTCGACAAAGAAGGCGCATTAGAGCAAGCCGCAGCCATCGACGCAAAACGCGCCCAAGGCGAGTCTTTAGCACCATTTGCTGGAGTTCCATTAGCCCTCAAAGATGTGCTGACTCAAAAAGGTATTCCGACCACGTGTGGCTCCAAAATGTTGGAAGGTTGGCGCCCGCCTTACGACGCAACGGTCGTGACACGTCTTAAAGAAGCCGGCATTGTTATTTTAGGTAAGACCAACATGGATGAATTCGCAATGGGTTCATCCACAGAAAACTCTGCATATGGCCCAACCCACAATCCATGGGATCTCGATCGTATTCCTGGCGGTTCAGGTGGTGGCTCTGCTGCATCGTTGGCAGCTTTCGAAGCACCTTTGGCAATTGGTACTGATACAGGTGGATCAATTCGTCAGCCTGCAGCGGTGACGGGAACCGTCGGAGTGAAACCTACGTATGGCGGGGTTTCTAGATATGGCCTCGTCGCATTCTCTTCTAGCCTGGATCAAGCAGGTCCTTGTGCGCGCACGGTGCTAGACGCAGCGATGCTCCATGAAGTAATTGCCGGCCATGATCCAAAAGATTCAACCTCCATTAATGCACCTGTTCCACAAGTCGTTAAGGCTGCAAAGAAGCTCGATGTAAAAGGTATGAAGATTGGTGTCGTCAAAGAACTTCAAGGCGATGGTTTCCAGCGCGGAGTGCTCGATCGCTTTCACGATGGCCTAGATGCACTTATTGCTGCTGGAGCCGAAATCGTAGAAGTTTCTTGCCCAACCTTCGATTATGCGCTCGCTGCGTACTACCTCATCGCTCCAAGTGAGTGTTCCTCGAACCTCGCCCGCTTTGACTCAATGCGTTATGGAATTCGTATCGGCGATGATGGTAACCGCGGTGCCGAAGAAGTCATGAACCTTACTCGTCATGAAGGTTTCGGCCCTGAAGTGAAGCGCCGCATCATTCTTGGTACCTACGCGCTTTCATCTGGTTATTACGATGCATATTACGGTTCGGCCCAGAAAGTCAGAACGCTTGTGATGCGAGACTTTAACGCTGCATTCGAAAAGGCAGATGTCTTGGTATCACCAAGTGCGCCAACTACTGCCTTTAAAATCGGTGAGCAAGTTGATGATCCGCTAGCGATGTACCTCAACGACATCGCAACTATCCCAGTGAATATGGCTGGAATCGGTGGAATGTCTTTGCCATGTGGCCTCGCTACAGAAGATGGCCTCCCAGTTGGTTTTCAAATCATGTCACCCGCAATGAAGGATGACCTGATGTACCAAGTTGGTGGAACGCTAGAAGCCGCACTCTTGTCGAAATGGGGTGCTCCGATTTTGAGCCAGGCTCCAGAATTGGCAGGCAGCAAATGACGCTTAACTTCGATGAAGCAATGGTCAAGTACGAACCAACGCTTGGGCTAGAAGTTCACGTTGAGCTCAATACCAATTCAAAGATGTTCTGCTCTTGCTCCACGCAATTTGGTGCAGAACCTAATACGCAAACCTGCCCAGTCTGCTTGGGACTACCCGGTGCTTTGCCCGTCGTTAATGGAAAGGCGATCGAGAGCACGATCTTGATCGGGTTAGCGCTTAACTGTTCTATTGCGCCCTTCTCACGCTTTGCCCGCAAAAACTATTTCTACCCAGATATGCCCAAGAACTTTCAGACTTCACAATACGATGAACCGATCTGCGTTAATGGTTACCTCGATGTTGAGATTGAAACGGAAGAAGGTCCCAAGCAATTTAGAGTTGAGATCGAACGCGTTCACATGGAAGAGGACACCGGAAAGTCGCTCCACGTTGGTGGTGCCACTGGTCGAATTCATGGCGCCGATTACTCGCTCTTGGACTATAACCGTGCCGGTATTCCGCTTGTCGAAATCGTCACAAAGATTGTAAGTGGAACGGGAAAGTACGCCCCGCAAGTTGCGCGCGCATATGTGACGGAACTTCGCGACATCTTGCGCTCACTGGGTGTATCAGATGTAAAGATGGAGCAAGGCTCGATGCGTTGCGATGTAAATTTATCGCTCGCGCAAGCGGGCTCCGGTGCACTTGGAACTCGCAGCGAGACAAAGAATGTGAACTCACTGCGTTCAGTGGAACGCGCCGTAATCGGTGAGATCGTGCGTCAATCCAATCGCCTTGAAGCAGGGGAACGAATCGTCCAGGAGACTCGCCACTTCCTCGAAGAATCTGGCCAGACGCGGCCCGGTCGCTCGAAAGAACAGGCAGAGGATTACCGCTACTTCCCAGAGCCAGATCTAGTTCCCGTTGTTCCAGACGCCGTATGGATCGAAGAGTTGCGAGCAACGCTTCCCGAGAAACCGTCGGCACGTCGCAAGCGTTTGCAGGCCGCATGGTCCGTACCGGATAAAGAGATGGCATCACTCGTTAATGCTGGATTGCTCGATGTTGTTGAACAGACCATTGAGCTCGGAGCAGAACCTGCTCGCGCACGTTCATGGTGGCTCGGTGAGATTTCGCGTTTAGCTAACGAGAAAGAAGCAGATCCGACATCGCTGATTACTCCAGCTTCAGTCTCTGAAATCATCGCACTTATTGTCGCTGGCGACTTGACCGACAAGCTTGCTCGTCAGGTTGTTGAAGGCGTTATTTCCGGTGAAGGCTCGCCCCGCGATGTCATTGAGAAACGCGGTTTGAAAGTTGTCTCTGATGATGGTGCTCTCATGGCAGCGATTGACGCCGCAATTGCCGCGCAGCCAGATACTGCAGAACGCGTTCGCGGCGGAAATATTCCGGCAGCTGGTGCATTGATTGGTGCGGTAATGAAAGCCACTGGTGGCCAGGCCGATGCGGCACGTGTCCGAGAATTGCTACTGAACGTTTTGGGCCAAGGAGGCAAATAATGAGCGAGCCAAAGAACGCAATGAAGCCCCGTTCTGGTTTAGTTACTGACGGTTTAGAGCGTGCTCCTGCCCGCGGAATGTTGCGCGCCGTTGGTATGAAAGATGAAGATTTTGCAAAGCCACAAATTGGAATTGCATCATCTTGGAATGAAATTACCCCATGTAATTTATCGCTCGATCGTTTAGCTAAAGCCTCTCGTAAAGGTGTCATTGAAGCGGGCGGCTTTCCCATGCAATTTGGAACCATCTCTGTCTCTGACGGAATTTCGATGGGCCATGAAGGTATGCATTTCTCGCTTGTTTCGCGAGAGGTTATTGCTGATTCAGTAGAAACCGTTATGCAGGCAGAGCGCCTTGATGGAATGGTGACGTTTGCGGGCTGTGATAAATCCTTGCCTGGCATGATGATGGCTGCGGCGCGTATTGATGTAGCGAGCGTATTTGTTTATGCAGGTTCGACGTTGGCGGGTCAGGTTGATGGTCGCGATGTCACCATCATCGATGCCTTTGAAGCCGTTGGCGCATGTGCCCGTGGTTTGATCACGCAAGAAAAAGTCGACGAGATCGAACGCGCTATCTGTCCAGGTGAAGGTGCCTGTGGTGGCATGTACACCGCAAACACCATGGCAGCCGTAGGTGAAGCGCTCGGACTTTCACTTCCTGGTTCTGCTTCACCACCTTCAGTTGATCGTCGCCGCGATGACTATGCAATTAAAGCTGGCGCCGCTGTTGTTGAGTTGATTCGTCAAGGAATTACTACCCGTGACATATTGACTAAGAAAGCTTTCGAAAATGCGATCACAGTGGTGATGGCCCTTGGTGGTTCCACCAATGCTGTTCTTCACTTGCTTGCAATTGCTAATGAAGCTGAGGTGGATTTAGATCTCTCTGACTTCCAGCGCATTAGCGAGCGAACACCTCTTCTCGGTGACTTGAAGCCATTTGGCAAATATGTAATGACCGATGTAGATCGCGTTGGCGGAATTCCCGTTGTCCTTCGCGCGCTATATGACGCCGGGTTCTTGCATGGCGATTGCCTCACAGTTACCGGCAAAACAATGGCCGAAAATCTCGCAGAGATTTCACCGCTAGATCCAGATGGCGATGTACTTCATGCGATTCAGAATCCGCTCTCTGCTGGTGGTGGAATCACGATTCTTCATGGTTCGCTTGCTACAGATGGAGCCGTCTGCAAAACCGCAGGTGTGGGCGTAGATTTCTTTGAAGGACCCGCTCGTGTATTTGAGCGTGAGCAAGCAGCTATGGAAGCCCTTGAAAATGGAACTATCAAAGCGGGGGATGTTGTGGTGATTCGCTACGAAGGTCCAAAGGGTGGCCCGGGCATGCGTGAGATGTTGATGATCACCGGTGCCATTAAAGGTGCTGGATTAGGTAAATCCACACTCTTGCTGACCGATGGTCGATTCTCTGGAGGAAGTACCGGACTTTGCGTGGGCCACGTTGCACCAGAGGCCGTCGATGGGGGACCTATCGCTTTCATCAAAGATGGCGACTTAATCCGTATCGATATCGCTAAGCGCACATTGGATCTTTTAGTTGATGAGGCTGAACTTGCCGAACGCCGCAAGAACTTCACCCCGGTTCCTCATAAATTCCGCCGTGGTGTGCTCGCTAAATATTCAAAGGTCGTTGGATCGGCTTCGAAGGGCGCGGTCTGCGGTTAATCCATATGAGATGGGTGTCTCATATTATGAGATCACTATCTCAGGGGTTGACTAGCCCGACTTCACAAGCGAGAATTAGCGCATGACATCATCAGTGGTGATTCGAGAGCGCGCGATCTAGTCCAACTAGATGGTGCGCTACCCCTCAGTGGAAACTGAGGGGTTTCGTGTTTCACGACCAGATGTAAATTTTTTGCCGCACGAGATGTCTTATGAAAGTTACGGAGACCGAGAGGAGATGAACATGTCGGAAAAAATAACAGGGGCCCAGTCGCTCGTGAAATCTTTGGAGCACGCCGGCGTGGACGTCATGTTCGGAATCCCGGGTGGCGCAATTCTGCCGGCTTACGATCCAATCTTTGATAGTTCAATTCGCCACATATTGGTCCGTCATGAACAAGGTGCGGGACACGCAGCTACCGGATACGCGCAGGCGACCGGCCGCGTTGGTGTCTGCATGGCGACATCTGGCCCAGGTGCAACCAACTTGGTCACACCATTGGCGGATGCCCAAATGGATTCCGTGCCAATCGTTGCCATTACTGGCCAAGTCGCTTCGGGAGCTATTGGTACAGATGCATTCCAAGAAGCCGATATTCGCGGAATTACGATGCCAGTAACGAAGCACAATTTCTTGATCACTGATGCAAAGGATATTCCGCAAGCTATTGCAGAAGCTTTTCATATTGCTCGCACTGGTCGTCCAGGCGCCGTTCTCGTTGACATCGCTAAAGATGCGTTGACCAACCTCACCGAATTCCACTGGCCAGAAACGGTATCCCTTCCTGGGTACAACCCAATAATGGAACCGACTTCACAGGCCGTGAAAGATGCGGCTGCCCTCATTGCAGAGTCAACGTCGCCAGTTCTTTATGTAGGTGGCGGGGTTATCAAATCCAACGCCGCTGCAGAACTCATGCAACTCGCAGAGCTCACCGGAGCACCTGTTGTGACAACTTTGATGGCACTTGGCTCATTCCCGGATAGCCACGAGCAACACCTAGGTATGCCAGGAATGCATGGAACGGTTGCTGCTGTGACCGCGCTCCAAAAGGCAGATTTGCTCATCACCTTGGGCGCTCGCTTTGATGATCGTGTAACCGGCAAGCTCTCGTCTTTCGCTCCAAAGGCGAAGGTGATTCATGCCGATATTGATCCCGCCGAAATCGGTAAGAATCGCATTGCAGACGTTGCCCTTGTCGGCGATGTGAAGGCAACGATCAAGGCCTTGCTTCCAGAGTTGGCAGAGCGCTTCAAGGTTTCCAAGCCTGATCTCACCGCGTGGTGGGCGCAATGCAATAGCTGGAGAACGAAATACCCACTGGGCTTTGATGAACCAACCGATGGAACATTGAGCCCGCAATACGTAATTCAACGCATTGGAGCGATAGCTGGGCCAGATGCAATTTATGTAGCGGGTGTTGGTCAACATCAGATGTGGGCATCGCAATTTGTGAAGTACGAAAAGCCGCGCACCTGGTTGAACTCCGGCGGTCTTGGAACAATGGGATACGCAGTCCCAGCTGCAATGGGCGCAAAGGTTGGCGCACCGGATACCGTTGTTTGGGCAATCGATGGTGACGGATGCTTCCAGATGACCAACCAAGAGCTTGTTACCTGCGCACTCAATAACATTCCTGTCAAAATCGCGATCATTAATAACGAATCACTCGGCATGGTTCGCCAGTGGCAGACCCTTTTCTATAACGAGCGTTATTCCAACACCGATCTTCACTCAAAGCGCATTCCAGATTTCGCAATGCTGGCTGAAGCGATGGGTTGCGTAGGACTTCGCTGTGAAAGCAAGGATGATGTTGACCGGGTCATTAAAGAGGCGATGGCCATCAATGACCGTCCAGTCGTCGTTGACTTCAGCGTTCATCGTGATGCAATGGTCTGGCCGATGGTCGCAGCCGGTACCTCCAATGACGATATTGTTGTCGCTAAGTCGATGGCTCCAATCTGGGATTCGCAGGAGTTATAAATGAGCACTCATACACTTTCAGTTCTTGTCGAAAACAGCCCTGGAGTTCTGGCCAGAATCGCATCTCTCTTTTCTCGTCGGGGATACAACATCGATTCATTGGCAGTCGGGCCAACCGAAGATCCAAACGTTTCGCGTATGACGATCGTTGTTAATGTTGAGTCACACGCACTCGCACAGGTCATTGCGCAGACCGATAAATTAATTAACGTTTTAAGTATCGTGGAGCTCGACCCCGTCGCATCCGTGCAACGAGAACTCCTGCTCGTAAAGGTTTCAACAACGCCAGAAACCCGCTCACAAGTTTTGGAGACCGTTCAACTCTTTCGCGCGAAAGTCGTTGATGTTGCCCAGGACGCCGTAACGATTGAGGCGACCGGCAATAGCGAGAAAATCCAAGCCCTGCTTCGGGTCTTGGAGCCATATGGCATCAAAGAATTGGTTCAATCAGGACTTGTCGCAATGGAGCGCGGATTGAAGCCAGGCACCTCACAACACCTCGATAACAACTAAGAAAGGCAGACCATCAAGTGGCTACCCAATATCACGATGAAGATGCAGATCTCTCAATTATTCAAGGCAAGAAAGTTGCTGTGATCGGCTATGGCTCACAAGGTCACGCACATGCCCTTTCGCTTCGCGACAGCGGAGTAGATGTACGAATCGGTCTGGCCGAAGGTTCTGCTTCGCGCGCAAAGGCCGAGGCTGAAGGGCTTCGCGTCTTATCGGTCGCTGATGCGGTGAAGGAAGCCGACGTAGTCATGCTCCTTGCTCCTGATCACGTACAACGCCACATCTACAACGATTCAATCAAACCAAACCTCAAGCCAGGTTCAGCGCTCTTCTTCGGACATGGGTTCAACATTCGCTTTGGCTACATCAAGCCTGAAGGTAATATTGATGTAGCGATGGTCGCACCAAAAGGTCCTGGTCACCTTGTGCGCCGCGAATACTCAGCGGGTCGTGGAGTTCCAGTACTTGTAGCAGTTGAACAGGATGCAACCGGAAATGCCTGGCCACTGACACTTTCTTATGCAAAGGCGATCGGTGGACTTCGCGCTGGTGGAATCCTGACAACCTTCACCGAAGAGTGCGAGACCGACTTGTTCGGTGAGCAGTCAGTTCTCTGCGGCGGTGCTTCACAACTCGTTCAATACGGTTTTGAAACTCTCGTTGAAGCTGGATACCAACCAGAAGTTGCTTATTTCGAATGTCTCCACGAATTGAAGTTGATTGTTGATTTGATGTACGAAGGTGGAATCGCAAAGCAACGTTGGTCAGTCTCAGACACTGCTGAATTCGGCGACTATGTCTCTGGTCCTCGTGTAATCGACCCACGCGTTAAGGAGAACATGAAGGCAGTCCTTGCCGATATTCAGAACGGAACATTTGCAACACGTTTCATCAATGACCAAGATTCTGGGGCTCCAGAATTTAATGCACTTCGTGCAAAGGGTGAGTCACATCCGATCGAAGCTGTTGGCCGTGAACTTCGCAAGATGATGTCATGGGTCAAGAGCTCGACGAAGGATGACTACAAGGAAGGATCCGCTGCGCGTGGCTAAGCCAATTGTTTTGATCGCAGAGGAGTTGAGCCCTGCCACGATGGAGGCGCTTGGCCCTGATTTTGAAGTAAAACATTGCGACGGTGCTAACCGCGCAGAACTTCTTGCAGCATTAGCGGCGGGTGCCGATGCAGTTCTGATTCGCTCCGCAACGAAAATGGATGCAGAAGCAATTGCAGCATCAAGGGGCCTGAAAGTAATTGCCCGCGCCGGAGTCGGTGTCGACAACGTTGATATTCCTGCGGCGACTGCAGCCGGAATCATGGTTGTTAACGCACCGACTTCAAATATTGTCAGTGCTGCCGAACTCGCTATCGCATTGTTGATGGCATCGGCTCGCTTTGTGTCTCCAGCACATGCTGCACTTCGCAACGGAAAGTGGGCGCGCTCTAAGTACACCGGAGCCGAACTATTCGAAAAGACCCTCGGCATCGTCGGATTTGGAAAGATCGGACAACTGGTATCCGCACGCATGCAGGCATTTGGAATGAATGTCGTTGCATACGATCCGTACTTGTTGCCGGCTCGCGCTGCGCAATTAGGTGTTCGCTTGGTTGATCTCGATGAACTCCTGAAGGTAAGTGACTTCATCACGATTCACCTGCCAAAGACCAAAGAGACTGCGAACCTCATCGGTGAAGAAGCCCTCAAGAAAGTAAAGCCAACAGTGCGCATTATCAATGCTGCTCGTGGTGGAGTACTGGATGAGACAGCTCTTTACAACGCAATCGTTGAAGGTCGCGTAGCTGGTGCGGGACTCGATGTGTTTGCGACCGAACCTTGCACCGATTCACCACTCTTCACCTTGGATCAAGTCGTTGCAACACCACACCTTGGTGCATCTACGGATGAGGCCCAGGAGCGTGCTGGTATAGCAGTCGCCGTATCGGTTCGCAAAGCACTTGCAGGCGAGTTGGTCCCAGATGCGCTGAACGTTAAGGGTGGCGCTATCCACGAAGACATTCGCCCATCACTTCCGCTCGTAGAAAAAATGGCACAAATTGCAACAATCGTTGGCGGAGAACTTCCTACAACGATGGATATCGAAGTTCGCGGAGATATCTCTGGGCATGATTCGTCAGTGCTTGCTACAAGTGCACTCAAGGGTGCCTTGATTGCTGTTGGCGCAGAGTCGGTTACCTACGTGAATGCTCCAGGATTGGCCGCAGAACGTGGCATGTCTTCCGCAGTATCCACTAATCCTGAAAGTCCGGAATATCGCAGCATGATCTCACTTCGTGCCGCGCTTCCAGATGGTCGCTCGATCGTCGTCGATGGAACCCTGATGGGTATCCGTCGCGTTGAAAAGATCATCGCGATCAACGGATTCGATCTCGATCTGCCTCCAACCGAGCACCTTCTCTTCCTTCAATATGCCGATCGTCCTGGCGTAGTTGGTGCAGTAGGTAGCGTCCTTGGAAGCGCCGGAATCAATATTGCGGGTATGCAGGTAGCTCGTAACGAAGTCGGCGGCGAGGCGCTGATGGCACTCAACATCGACTCTGCGCTTTCTGCAGAGATCGTTGCTCATGTTCACAAAGAGACAGGTGCAGACTTGGTTCGCACAGTTACTCTGGTTTCGTAATATGAATAATTTCAAACTTGCTGTTATCGCAGGCGATGGAATCGGACCTGAGGTAGTTGCTGAGGGCCTAAAAGTCTTGGACAAGGTCTCCGCTAAATATGGATATACCTTTGAAAAGATTCACTACAACTTGGGTGCGGCTCATTGGCACGCTACTGGTGAAGTACTGAGCGATGAGACCATGGCGGAGATTGCAAAGAGTGACGTCATCTTGCTTGGAGCCGTTGGTGATCCAACAGTCCCGAGCGGAGTCCTAGAGCGTGGTTTACTCCTGAAGCTCCGCTTTGCATTCGATCAATACGTCAATCTTCGTCCAGCTAAATTGCACGCCGGGGTTACCTCTCCACTCGCGACAAAGGCAGCGATTGACTTTGTTGTCGTCCGCGAAGGAACCGAAGGCCCATACGTTGGCGCCGGTGGAAACTTGGCATTCGGCACCGATGCAGAAATCGCTACTGAGGAATCACTCAACACTCGTCGTGGTGCAGAGCGCGTTATCCGTGATGCATTTGCTCGCGCATCAGGACGTCCTCGCAAGAAGTTAACCCTTGTTCATAAGAACAATGTCTTGACCCATGCAGGTGGCCTATGGACCCGCACATTCAATGAAGTTGCGAAGGAATTTCCAGATGTAGCAACCGACTACCTCCATGTCGATGCAGCCTCGATGTTCTTTGTTACCAACCCAGAGCGCTTTGATGTTGTAGTCACCGATAACTTGTTCGGAGATATTTTGACCGATATCGCTGCGGCAATCTGCGGTGGCATCGGCTTGGCCGCATCAGGAAATATCAATCCAACACGTGCCTTCCCTTCGATGTTTGAACCAGTCCATGGTTCAGCACCAGATATCGCTGGCAAGTCATTGGCAGATCCAACTGCGACCGTGATGTCCGTAGCAATGTTGTTAGCCCACCTCGGACTCAATGAAGCCGCTGCAGATGTTGAAAGAGCGGTTGCAGATGATTTGTTAACGCGTGGTGATTCAAAGAGAAGTACAGTCCAAATCGGTGACGCATTGGCAGGAGCTATCTAAATGAAGATCAATCTCAACCTGAATCCGAATCCAGCATCCGATGCTGACCGCGCTGCAAAGATTGCGGCCGGCGGCTTTGGAAAGCACTACACCGACAATATGTTGGTGGCAGATTGGAGCGAAGATTCAGGTTGGGGTGATGCAGAGATAACTGCATACGGTCCACTCACCATTGATCCTGCAATGGCTGTTCTTCATTACGGCCAAGAGATTTTTGAAGGACTCAAGGCGTATTGCCAGCCTGATGGGGGAGTTAGCCTCTTTCGCCCTGAGGCAAATGGTGAACGTTTTGCTAAGAGCGCGCATCGCATGGCACTTCCTGAACTTCCCGTCGAAGACTTCGTTGCAACCGTGGAAGCCCTTGTAAGCAAGGAGAAGGCATGGGTCCCACAGAATATTGGGGAGTCGCTTTATATTCGCCCATTTATGTTTGCCAGTGAGATCGGCCTTGGCGTCCGCCCAAGCAATAAGGCTAAGTACGTCGTAATCACGACCCCGGCATCCGCTTATTTCAATCCCTCTAAGGCAGTGACCGTTTGGATTTCAACGGAATATGTTCGCGCCGCTCCCGGTGGTACCGGCGCAGCAAAGACCGGCGGAAATTACGCGGCTTCGTTGCTCGCGCAGAAGCAAGCCGCGTCAAAAGGTTGCGATCAAGTTGTCTGGCTCGATGCAATTGAGCGTAAGTGGATCGAAGAGATGGGCGGAATGAATCTTTATTTCGTCAAGGGATCAGGCACAGGTGCAACGATCTTTACTCCGAAGTTAACCGGAACACTGCTTGCAGGTATTACTCGTGACTCAATTTTGACCGTTGCGAAAGACTTGGGTTACAAGGTCGAAGAAGGAATGCTTTCCGTTGATGATTGGCGTGACGGCGTTGCATCAGGTGAAATCACCGAAATCTTTGCATGCGGAACCGCTGCTGTTGTTTCACCAGTTGGCGCAGCAAAGAGCGCGGCAGGAACATGGACAACAGGCGATGGAAACCCTGGTCCCATCACAATGCAGATTCGCGAAACGCTCCTTGGTATTCAACACGGAACGATCGAAGATAAACATGGCTGGAACAGGCGCGTCTCCTAATGCCGGTCTCCGATTCCTTTCACATCTATGACACCACCCTTCGTGATGGCGCACAACAAGAGGGTCTGAATCTTTCTGTCCACGACAAGATTGCTATTGCGCGCCACCTAGATGACCTGGGCGTGGGTTTCATTGAAGGCGGTTGGCCTGGGGCTAATCCAAAGGACACTGAATTCTTCAAGCTAGCCCAGACAGAATTGAAGCTAAAGAACGCTACCTTCGTGGCATTTGGCGCTACCCGCCGTCCGGGCGTAAAAGCTGCGGATGATGCACTTCTGCGCGCACTCCAGGATTCAGCGGCGCCAGCAGTAACGCTCGTTGCAAAGAGTCACGATCGCCATGTTGAGTTGGCCCTCAAGACCACTTTGGATGAGAACCTCGAAATGATTCGTAGTTCCATCAAGTTCCTCCGCGATGGCGGACAGCGAGTATTTCTGGATGCCGAACATTTCTTCGACGGCTATCGCTCGAACAAAGCTTATGCACTAGAAGTAGTGCGAGTCGCTGCCGAAGCTGGCGCAGATGTCATTGTACTCTGCGACACCAACGGTGGAATGTTGCCAAGCGAACTTTCTGGTGTGGTTCACGAAGTACTCACGGCGTCTTCTGCCCGTCTTGGAATTCACTGCCACAATGACACGGGTTGCGCAATCGCTAACTCGCTCGCCGCAATTGATGCTGGCGTAACGCACGTTCAAGGAACCCTCAATGGTTACGGCGAACGTACTGGTAATGCGGACCTCGTGAGCATCATCGCCAACATCGAATTAAAGATGAAGAAGCCGGTGCTACCAGAAGGTGCACTTCGCGAATCATTCCGAATCTCTCATGCGGTTGCTGAAGTCACCAACGTCTCTCCCAGCGCGCGCCAACCATATGTTGGAGTTTCTGCATTCGCCCACAAGGCTGGCCTGCATGCAAGTGCAATCAAGGTAGATCCTGCGATGTACCAACATGAAGATCCATCAAGCGTTGGCAACGATATGCGGATGTTGGTTTCAGAGATGGCAGGTCGTGCTTCGGTGGAATTGAAATCGGCAGAGCTTGGAATTGATCTCGGCGGAAATAAAGAAGTAGTTACAAGAGTTGTGGAACGTGTTAAGGAGATGGAGGCTCGCGGCTTCACATTCGAAGCGGCTGACGCTTCTTTTGAACTCTTGCTCCGCGAAGAACTCTCTGGAAAGCGTGAAGATTTCTTTACTATTTCCGATTGGCAGACAACAGTCGAAGGCGATGCGAATGGGGGAGTTACATCCAAAGCGGTAGTAACCCTCACCGCTAATGGCGAAACTATCGTGACCTCGGGAAGCGGAAATGGCCCCGTAAATGCTATTGATACTGCGCTTCGTACTGGACTTCAAAAGTTCTACCCTGAACTTGAGCGCTTAGAGCTCACCGACTATAAGGTCCGTATTCTCGAAGGTCGCTTGGGAACAGGCGCTGTCACACGCGTGCTCGTTGAAACGAGCGATAGCGATGGATCATGGACAACTGTTGGCGTTCACGAAAACGTGATTGCAGCATCCGCGATGGCTTTAGAGGACGCCGTGACATACGGCCTATTACGACAGGGACGCAAACCTCTGTAACCTTTAACTCATGAGTTCGGAGTTGATTGCCCAATACGAGGAGCACCTAGTGCTCGTTCGCAATCTCTCGGAAAACTCTATTCGTGGATATGTCAGCGACCTCGAATCTTTTCTCAAGCACTTAGAGAAATTGCAGATTCAAGAGTTCAAAGATTTAGAGCTCACCCACATTCGATCATGGCTCGCAGAACTTCAAAGTTTTGGAGTGGCCAGATCGACGATGGCGCGTCGCATTGTTTCAATCAGAGCATTTACTTACTGGGCATATAGCCAGGGTTGGATTCGAAGTGATTATGGTGCGATGCTTGCTATTCCTAAGCCGCATCGAACGCTTCCTGAGGTCTTAGATATTCCAGATACCGAAACCGTCATTGCGAGCATGCAGACCCGCGCCGATGAGAGTCCCACGCCAATTACGATCCGAGATGTAGCAATGATCGAAGTCCTTTATGCGACTGGGATTCGAGTGTCCGAACTCTGTGGCTTGGATCTGCGCTCCATTGATGAATCTCGAAATACTCTGCAAGTCTTGGGTAAGGGCAGTAAGGAGCGGGTGGTTCCGATTGGAATTCCCGCAATGAAATCGCTGCAGCGCTATATCCAGGTTGCTCGGCCTGACCTGCTTAAAGGCAAGACCGAGTCAGCAGTTTTCCTAGGATCTCGCGGCAATCGCATCGACCAACGCACCGTTCGCGAGGTCGTCTATCAGGCGATGGCAGCGGTCGGCTCGAAAATGGGGCCACATGGCCTTCGGCATACCGCAGCTACCCACCTGCTCGAAGGGGGTGCCGATCTGCGGACCGTCCAGGAAATTTTGGGGCATTCTTCACTCGCCACGACCCAGATTTACACCCATGTCTCGCCCGACCGCCTGCAGAAGGTCTTTGATAACGCCCATCCGCGGGCTTGAAGGTTTTGGGCCTTGCGTGGTCAATCCCGATTTTAGGGAAGAGGCTGCCTACCCATAGGATTAGCCCAGCAGATCGCAAGGTCTGACTTCACGTATCTGAACTGGCTCAGGCCAGTAACCACTTCGGTCTCACCACCAGGTGAGTCGGTGCCCAGATGCTAGGGAATCGGTAAATCGCCGGTTCGACAACCGAGAGCATGCGCTACTGCATGCAAAAAAGGAGAGTGCCGCCATGGCGGTTGTAACAATGCGAGAACTCCTCGACAGCGGAGTCCATTTCGGACATCAGACCCGTCGTTGGAACCCAAAGATGAAGCGCTTTATTTTTGCTGAGCGCAA